>Ga0222716_10003991_pt1 | contig 11657 bp, 10 predicted proteins | sample C33_13DmetaG_FD_165044 | JGI IMG/M metagenome (GOLD analysis project Ga0222716, IMG submission 165044) | Estuarine water microbial communities from San Francisco Bay, California, United States - C33_13D | ecosystem: Environmental > Aquatic > Marine > Unclassified | place: USA: California... | reverse complement strand
TATAGAAGAATTCTCCATATTATTATAATTTACAGAAAAATATCTATATCCTTTTCGTATTCTAATTAGTTATATGTAAAATTCAGTCTCGTCTATGTAGTTATAAACAAACACGATAAAGTCTTTACACACTTCAAGGTAACCACAAAAATCTCTATTATTATTCATGATTTATTTATAAATATATAATTACACCGACTAAAAAGAAAAATGAGACAAAATCCCATTAAAAATTAAAGTGATGTAAAATCAATAGTAGGAGTTTCACCTACGATGGTCTAACTTTTTCCACTTCTTCTTTGGTATTGGAAGTGGTGAAAGACGAAATTTGAAAACACGCAGGACGTTCTTGCTTCTCTATCCAACACTTTGTTAAGTTCATTATGTTGATTGCTGAATTAGCGTCTCTTGTTCTAAATACGGTTTGTTTGACTTGGGGTCTCACGCATCCAGAACATACTAAAAGACGAAACTGCTTGTTTCCATCGCTATGTCTGTAATAGGACAAATCATTATTACATTCACAGCATTTTTTACTTGTATTACATTCGTTTATGGTAATTGTATCATATTTCTTGTGGATTTGCTTTCTTAATCCTTTATTGAGCGTAGGCATAAAGTGTTTCATTTGAGTGCTTCTACTCCAATTACCATAACCAATTAGGATATTGTCTCCAAAGGTTTCCTTGATTTTATTAAGGAATGTATCTATGGATTTCTTACCATAACTATATTGCCTAAACTTCATTTTCCTCCAAACATCTCGTTGGTAGAAATCTAATGTTTCTTTATTCAGTTTATCCTTTTCTACTAAATACTTATTGAACTTTTCATAATCAACCGATTTACTATTTTGAAACGATAAATGGGTTTCTTTTTCTATGATGTTGTTTCGTTTCTTTTCCACTAATAATATTCGTTGGTTTGTTTTCGCTTTGCTTTCTCGTTTCCGTTGTGGTGCTGTGTATTGGAGTTTGTTTCCTTTGTCGTCCATCATATATACCAGACTGCGTTTTCCTGGGTCGCAACCAACAATATTACGAGGTTCAACTTCTTTGAGTTGTTCTATAGATAAATCTTCTATGTTATGAAAATCTTGTGCTGGTAAAGTAGGAACTCTTGAACCCCATTTCTTATCTTTCAAATCCTTACGAATAAACAACAAAGAACAACTAATCCCATCTGTTTGGAGTTGATGATGATACTGATAATGTTTGCTTTTGAATGTTTTATGCTGTAGGTTCAAAAGATTATTCCACACATCGTATTGATTTTCCTTGATTGCTTTGAATAATTCGCTTTTCATTTTTCCTTCCAAAGAAAAGAGATTAACGATACAGGCAGTATCCAAAATAATATGCTTGGGAATAATGTTATTACGAAGTGGTAAAGGTTGGAATAATTTATGTTCTTCCTTTTCTAATACAGTATTCATATACAACATACCTTTCAAATAATCAAATGGTTTCACTTTCACATCATAATGAACTGACTTCTTTATGTTTGTAGGAAGAATATTCGGTAAATGAGTAGTTTTCCAGTCATCAAACATAGCATCAGTTTCTTCATTACATTCTAATATGTCTTTCTTGAACTTGAAAAGGATTGCTTTATCTTCTGTTATATTCGTGGTTGTTTTATTGATAAACCGAAGGAAGTGTTGGATAAAATGTTCTTGTGTATTGTTAGATAAGGAAGTATGTAGTTGTGTTGCTAAATAGGGTAGCATAGTGGATTTGTTTTTTAATGGTGTCTTTTCATGATTGAGTAAGGGTTGATATTCATTATCATAAAACTCTTGTAGCGTGTCTAACATAGATGTATCATTTTCCTTTCTTCCACTATTCGTTTTTTCTCCTAATGTCTTTATACAATACAGAATGAACTTCTCATTTATTTCAGGTAAAGATTGATTGTTGTTATAACATTTCAATACATATAACCGGATAAACTGATAAGAGTGTATCATCAAATCATTCATTTCAAAAACCAAATTGGTAATGACTGGTTGAACTTCTTTATGGTTATGTAATATAGATTTGAGTGTGGTTTTGATAGTAGTATAAGCAGACTTATCGTTAGAACGAAACTCTTGGAATGTTCCCTTTTTCTTTTTTACCATTCTATATACTTACTAAATATTTTAATTTTATATAGTTTTCTTAATATATCTATATATTCCTAAATATTCTCGTTGTTTTGTTTTTCTTCCATTTCATTTTTTAGTTTTTCCTTTTTTTTTAAATATGCTGTTCTCGCCCACTGTTTTTTTTGTTCTGGTGTAGGTTTATAATTCTGTTTATATTTATTATTTCTTTCTTTTATAGTATCTTTATTATTTTCATAATATTCCTTTTTATATGAAGGTGCTGTATATTTTTTGAGATGCTCTTTGGTTGCTTGTAATTCATTTTTTAGTTTAGCGTTCTCTTCTAATATTTCTTTTATTTTTTCTTCATTATCCATTACGATACTATATATAATAAAAAATATTTATATCTTTTTATTATATTTTCAAATTAGTTTGTCTCATTTTTCTTTTTAGTCGGTGTAATCTAAAAATAATGTTTATTATATTTTATAACAATATAATATAATAAGATGGATAATATACCTTTTCAACCTTTAGACATATTAGAAAATAAACCTATACCTAAAAAAATGGAAGAAATCCGTATTGGTATTAAAAAGGAATTAAATGAAGAAGAAAAGAGAATTGAAGAAGAAAAATCCGAAAAACCTGAATTAGAAGAAGAAATATCTGAAGTTGGTCCACGTGTAAAAACCAAAATTGTGGACAAACGCAGAACCAGCAATATTGATAGAGATGAAATATTAAACCGTATACGTGGCCAATTATCAGTATCCGTATTAGACCCTTCTTTCAAACCAACACAACCCAAAGAACAACCTTCTATAAATAGACCGGTTAAAACCGATAAAAGAATTGTTATTCAAAAGAAATTAGAAGAACCTATTGTTGAAGAAGACCCGGATGGTGAACAAGAACCCGAAAAAGACGAAGAAGACATACCCGAAAAAGAGGAAGAAGACATACCCGAAAAAGACGAAGAAACAAAACCAGTTATTACAACTGTTCCTGATGTAGATTTAACAGCTGTTGCGATTAATGGTCAAAATGTTATTGAAAGACTTCCATCCGATAGGGAAAAAGTGATTGTAAAAGCACCCAGTTATTATATGAATAATCGTAAAATTTTCATTCAAAAATTAACAGAAATGTTCAAACCTTATCGCAAAAGTATGTTAGATGTTGATAATAATATATCTTGTGATCAACAAAGACAAAATACAGATTTTGATTTATTAACCCATCAAAAAATTGTCCGCGACTACTTGAATTTATATACACCTTATCGTGGTGTTTTGTTATATCACGGTTTAGGTTCGGGTAAAACTTGTTCATCTATTGCACTCGCTGAAGGGATGAAAAGTGATAAACCTGTATTTGTATTAACACCCGCTTCATTAAAAATGAATTTCTTTAGTGAAATGAAAAAATGCGGCGATGAATTGTACAAAAAGAACCAATTTTGGGAATTCGTTTCTACTGAAGGGAAACCCGAATATTTACCTATACTAGCAAAAGCTCTTTCCGTTCCTGCTGATTATGTTAAAAAACACAAGGGTGCTTGGTTAGTAAACATCAAAAAAGAACCAAATTTCACTGATTTAGATACCGAAGAGCAAAATCAAATTGATGAACAATTAAATCACATGATCCGCAGTAAATATACAGATATTAATTACAATGGTTTAAATGCGAATAAAATGGACAAATTAACCGAAAATTACAGCAAAAATCCATTTGATAATGCAGTCGTAGTAATTGATGAAGCACACAATTTCGTAAGTCGTATTGTGAATAAAATAAAAAGTAAAAAATCAATTGCTTACAATTTGTATGAATATTTAATGAGTGCTAATAATGCTCGTATTATTTTATTAACTGGAACACCTATTATCAATTACCCTAACGAAATTGGTATATTATATAATATTTTACGTGGTTACATTAAATCATGGACTATTCCAATCACCTGGGATAAAGCAGATAAATTAAATCTCAATACTATTCTTACAACTCTTGATAAAGGAAATTTAAAGACACATGATTATGTTAATTTCAGCGACAATAAACTTCAAATTACAAGAAATCCCTTTGGATTTATTAATGTGAAGAAACGTGGAGTAGCAAAAGGTACTCGTCGTAAAATAAAAGGTGGTAGAAATAAGACTGCGAAAAAATTATCATTTGAAAGTGAACCTATTAGCCAAGAAGAAAGTATTGAATATGCTTCCCGTATTGGACCCAATCAACAATTTGATTTACATAAAGGTGGTGATAGTGAAATGATAGATAAATATAATGGTGTGAAATTAGATAATGCAGGTAATATTAGCGATGACCAATTTATTCAAATGGTTGTGAAAATATTACAAAAAAATAATATGAAAATCAATGAAAAAAATATCACAGAAACCCAATTCAAATCATTGCCTGATGATAAAGATATCTTCTTACAATATTTTGTAAATATTGAAGATGGTATTACCAAAGATTTAAAATTATTCCAACGAAGAATATTGGGATTAACTTCTTACTTCAGAAGTGCACAAGAAGACTTATTACCATCCTATGTAGAAACAGAAACCGGAAAAACATATCATATTGTAAAATCAGAAATGTCTGACCATCAATTTGGAATTTATCAAAAAATTCGTCATCAAGAACGTGAAAAAGAGAAAAAAGCAAAAACCGCAAAAAGAATGGGCAAAGATGATGATTTATTTTCTATGGCTTCTTCATATCGTATTTTCTCAAGAGCATGTTGTAATTTCGCATTCCCTAATGATATTGACCGCCCTGAACCAAATTTAAAAGCAAATCAAGAAATAGATGAAAATACGTTGGATGTAATTCCAGAAAAAGAAGCTGCAGATTCGCCAATAGAAGATAATGAATTAGTTAAATATGAAACGCGCATTGAACGTGCTATGAATGAATTAAATAAAAATGATTCAAATGGAAACAAAGAATATTTAAACAAACGGGCTTTAATGACTTATAGTCCCAAATTTACTCAAATATTAGAAAACTTATTATCACCCGAAAATAAAGGATTACACTTATTATATAGTCATTTTAGAACCATTGAAGGCATCGGTGTTATTCGTCTTATTTTATTAGCAAATGGATTTTCAGAATTCAAAATTCAAAAAAATAATGATACATGGGAAATGGTCGAAGAAGATGATGATATAGAAAAACCGAAATTTGTTTTATATACAGGTACCGAAAGTATTGAAGAAAAAGAAATAATTAGAAATGTATACAATGGTAATTGGGATTATGTTCCTGCTTCCATTTCAAGCAAATTGATGCAAAGAGCAGAAAATAATAATATGGGCGAAGTTATCAAAATATTGATGATTACTTCTTCAGGTGCTGAAGGTATTAATTTAAAGAATACTCGTTTTGTTCATATTGTAGAACCTTATTGGCACATGGTACGTGTTGAGCAAGTGGTTGGACGTGCTCGTCGTATTTGTAGTCATCAAGACTTACCGCCAGATATGAGAAATGTAAAAGTATTTTTATATGTTTCAACATTATCTGATGCTCAAAGAACTGATAAAAATAATAATGAATTAATCAATCGGGATATTAGTCGTATTGATAAAAAGACAACAGTAACTACTGATGAAAATTTATATGAAATATCTAGTATAAAACAAAAAATCAATAACCAATTTTTACATGCAGTTAAAGAATCTGCTGTTGATTGTAATTTATATTCTGCAAGTGCTAATAAAAAAGGTGAACAACTGGTATGTTATGGTCACGGAAAGGTCGACACCAATGCTTTCTCTTCACATCCTTCGTTAGAAGTTGATGCGAATATTAAAGACGACTTAAATATAAAGAAAGTAACCTGGAAAACACAAAAAATAACATATAATAACAAAGATTATGTCTTAAATTTAAATACAAATGAAGTATACAATTTTGAAAGTTATCAAAATGCTGTTCAAACGGGTAATCAACCTATGGTGGAAGGCTATTTAGTGAACAATAAAATCGAATTTATGTAAATAATTATTATTACTATAAATATAATAATTATTTTAACCAAAACGTTTCACGACAGCTACTCCTACTAATTTATAATAATAAGAATCATCTTCATCTACTGCCTTAAAATCTTCATTGTTATTAAAAAGAATATCAACACATGGTTTGACGGTTTGACCTTGTTTATTTTTATACGAAGCAGTTGAATTTATTTTCATTATTTTACGATTTTCAACAGCATTACCGTTTAAAGTTGCTGGAACATTTCCTTCAGCGTCAACATAAATTGTAATGTTAACACCTGAATATTGACCAGTTTTTAATAAATTAGTTACCTCAGTATTAATTTGAGAATATGTCTGTGTATTCAATTGAGTAGTCATAATATATATATTACTAAAAGATATTTTTATAATAATTCCTAAATAATAAAGTTAAATTCATTGCCCTTCGATTAATATATTTTTATTAAATATTATATAAAAACAAATAGACACCATAATATATTAAAATATGAACGAAGCGAATAATGTATTAACTATTAAAACTGTTCAAATACAACCTATTCGTAACATGATTACTGCGATTAAAGATATATTAACTGATGCAACCATTACTTTTACTAAACAAGGTTTTAAAATAATTAATTTTGATAAAACACATACAATTTTAGTTAATGTATTTCTCCAATCTCATAAATTTGAACAATACACAATCGAACCTGAAAAAATCATTGTATGTGCTAATACTTTACACTTATTTAAAGTAATTTCTACCATGTCGAATGATGATATGTTATCTATGTATATTGATAAAGAAGACTATCATGAAGGGATTGTATCTCATTTAGGATTACAATATGATAATGGTGATATTAAACAATGTTACAGTCAAAAATTACGTCTCATTGACCCCGATATGGAAGAATTAATTGTACCTGATGTTGAATACGAAACAGTCATTAATTTACCTACTTCTGATTTCCAGAAAATTATTCGTGATTTAAATGGTATATCAGACCGGATTGAAATCAAATCTGTAGGTAATGACTTAATTTTTTCATGTGACGGTAATTTCGCTAGTTCGCGTATTTTCCGGTCGGAATCTGAAGGTAATATGAATTTTATTCAAAAGGCTGACCCTTCAGTTATTATTCAAGGTGAATTCTCACTTAAAAGTTTAAGTCACTTTATAAAATGCACTCCACTATGCAGCCATTTGGAAATGTATTTAGGGAATGATTTACCTTTAATTGTAAAATATGATGTTGCTTCACTTGGTGAAATTAAATTATGTCTTGCTTCTTTACCACCTTCTTAAATTAAAAAATATTTACTAATTATTATCTAAATCAAATAATAATTATTTTTTTATTGTTTACGTTTACCGAACCTGCCGTATCTTTTTTTTCAATATCTTTTATTTTCGCATAAATTATTTCTACATTTTTATCACTCTTTTTCTTTGAATTTTGTTTACATAATACAGCTCCTTGTGTAATAATTTGTTTCATCTGTTTTTTATCATATTTTCTTTTTTCATCTATACATGCTATTATATGTGTGGATGGAGCGTTATTTAAATGAAACCAAATATCATTCTTATTCGCATCATCTATTATATCAAAATTATCTTCAGCATTTTTACCAATACAATATTCAATATTTTCCTGCAATGCTTGAATAAATCTTTCTTCTATTTTCATTATTCTTATTATTCTTATTATTCTTATTATTTATTATTACGAATAAATAATAATTCAATTTTATACATTGTCCGATTTAAAACTCGGGCTCATGTTTTTTAAACAAACATCCTTGTGTTTGCAAATTAGGTATAGTTGCTATAATAGTAGGATCTTGATATTTCGCAACATTAAACCAGATTTTTAAAATACAAAAATTCTTTTTCGGGGAAATTGTTATTCCATTTACATGTGTATTTGCTTCTTTATCTTTACATACCGTTTCGCCACATAACATACAAAATAAATTTCTCCATACATCTGGTACAAATTTATTCAATATTTTATATGAAAAACAACCTCCCTCTCTGTTTTGTGGGTCTTCCCACATTGGCGTAATCCCTTTCCTCATTACAAATAACATACAATTTTTGATTATATTATCATGGATGCTTTTATTTAACGAAATTACATCGTTTACTGTATTTATATTTTCCATTATTACCGTATAACCAGATAAATCCCAGTTTTTATCGTGTGGTAAATGGTAATATAAATTCCATTTACCATTCAAAATTTGTTCTTCAGAAGGAACGATTACAGTCTCCTCTGTGACTACGCTCATATATTCTATATATATTTTTACTTTTATATTATTTATTACTTATTATTTCATATCTATCTTTATGTAATAAAATATAATCTTTCGACGTTAATGTTATCATATTTATATCATTATCCATTATATGAATTTTATAATTATGACTATAACATCTATTTGTTGGATTATATTCTAAATATCTTTTGATAAATGCTGATGATAAAATCTCATTTTCTTCATAAAACATATTTGCATTAATCGTTAATGGTATTTTTTCTTTTAATAATGGGTCTTCATATTCAATTGATAAAAATCTCACTGAACTTGGTGTAAACTTTAAATTCATATTCGTACAATTATTTACTTGCACACAATATTTATTATCGTGTTTAATAGTTATTAATACTGATATTAAATTATTTTTATTCATATTATTTATAATATTATTGTATTCTATCATTGTTGTTTCTTGGATCGGTTTATTATATTTTTCATAAATTTCATATTTTTCATCCAAAGTATATTCAATATTTTTATTTACAGTATTTATCATATTATTCAAAACACTTATATTATACCAATCTGGTTCGTCAGGTTCTAATTGATAACCATAAATAAAAGAATGGAATTGTGTATAATGATTAATTATTATATCCATTGCTTCACGGAATAATTCGTCATTTTCATATTTTTCTTTGTAAAATATATTCCAATTATAAATAAAATCTGTATACATTGTAAATAATTTTATAGACATTCCGGTTAATTCTTCTTTCGATTGTTTTAATAAGTTATTTTGTTGAGCAAATAATAGCTCAATAAATGGATATAAAAATGATATAAATAAAAAATGTTGAATATATTCAAACATTATTTCTATTATTTCTATTGTTGTATTTATATATTTTTATCAAAATATTATTATTATTCCTTTGAACAATTAAAATGCAGATTTTAAGGCAGGTAATTTTTTAGTTTTCGCATCGCTCGGCTACTCCACACGATTCTCGGAAACACGCCGATAATCCACGTTGCTCGGCAACTCTCTGTCACGCCAGTAGTAGTCATCGTGTTGATGCTCCATAGCGTGTTCGTCGGTGTACTCAGGTGCCTCGCTGTCGTGCATGGGGCCGTGTGCGGTGTAGTAGGCGCTCTTCTCCTGGTCATTCATGAAGAAGAAGTCGATGACTGTGTCCTTGGTCTGCTTCCACAACCATTCGGTCAATACTCGGTCGGACTCGCTTTCATATGGACATAAGAACATCATCATAATGATGCGGTGCTTGGACTGCCTCTGCAACGTCGCCCTGAACTTTTCGTATGCAGCGGCCTTCTCTTCTTCTGCAGCCTTTGCCGCCGCAGCAGCAGCAGCAGCTTCGGCAGCAGCATTGGCCGCAGCAGCAGCCTTTTCAGCAGCCTTTTCAGCAGCCTTTTCAGCAGCCTTTTCAGCAGCCTTTTCAGCAGCCTTTTCAGCAGCATCCTTTTCATTAGCGGCCTCTTCAGCAGCGGCCTCACGCTCGATTAGGCTTGCTAATTGAGCCCCCCAGATATGATGCCGCGGGATTTCTTTCATATTGAGTATTCTGCGGTCTTCATCATTGAGTTCACTGCGTTCTTCTTCTCGGCTGCGGATTAGGCTTCCTAATTTATCCCCTTCCATTATAATGTTTTTTAACGTCAAATTAATATTACGGTCAAAATTACTTATGGGCAACCATGCTTCGAAGCGTACACGAGCCGACAATACCGGACATGTGTGGATATCGTGACCCACCTGTAGACATTGGGGGCACGGGTCTTCCTTCGCCTTAGGGGCGATGACAGGTTGCGTTTGGTCGGATACGGACATACTATTAATCGATATAGTTATAAATATAATGCAATAATTTATAAGTGTTTTTTATTTTCAATTTTTTTAAAAAATGCAAATGCCGAGAACATTTTTTTAAAAAAATGCAAATGCTGAGAACATTTTTTTAAAAAAATGAATAAAATCTCATTGAATTGTGAATAGCAACTCAAAACACATATATTAATTATGTCTACTTTATTTAATACTTTAACCAACCCTAAAAGATACGTTTCTTTGATAGAAAGGGAATTGCAGAAAAACAGATTGGCTCCCCTATCTGAAAAAAAAGATTTTATGAAATTTATTCCCTTTCTTCCCGCCGAATTGAAACGAGAAATATTTAAATGCATTGATTTCGAAACGCGCATTTCTATGATGCTAGAAAAACGACCTTACCTAGTTCGCGGTCCAGAACGTTTACCAGAAGAAACCTTAAATGCTAATCAACAAAATCCTTTCCACTCTTTATTTAGTGGATCAGACATGGCTAAGATCTATCTAAATGGATTTGTAAAACAAATTTTTGAATATAACGAAAACACCCGACGTTGGGGGTTAAAATCTGATTCAAAAAAACTATTTCCATTTGATAATATTATCACTATTTCAGGCGGCAGTCAAAACGTTAATTTACGGGCGGGAACTCGAAACGTCCTGTATAATAATACAGCGCATTCAGTATTAGATGTATTTCGTAAAAAGTATCCTGTTAATAACAACTCTATATCCGCCACACAGAGAGAAGTTTCGAGTGTTCCTATATGCGCATTATCTTTATTGCTAAAAACAAACTACAATTCAGAAATTGATTACTATTTTCGAAAAAAAGGATTTCAGTTCATGATAGCAATCGATTGTTATATTCAAAATAAATATGAACAAGCACGGATAAGAAGAGCAAATGCTAGAAGAGAAAGACAACTACGAAACGAAAACTTGCTTATGCTAAATGCTGAACGAGAAACGAGGGTGTATAACAAACTTAAAGAACAGGCAGACAAGAAAGCCACTGCTATTGCGAGAGAAGCCGCAACTGCTACTGCAAATGCCGAAAGAAGAGCCGCTATTATTGCGAGAAAAGCTGCTATTGCTACTGCAAAGGCAGAAAAGAAAGCCACTGCTATTGCGAAGAAACTCGCTATTGCTACTGCAAAGGCAGAAAAGAGAGCCACTGCTATTGCGAAGAAACTCGCTATTGCTACTGCAAAGGAAGTTCGCAATAACGAATATTACCTTAACCAAATAATGGGGTTTGGAAGACTTAATTTGTAAAATAATAACTAATAACTAAAAATATGAAGGTATTCTTCATATTTTTTAATTGATGTAAAAATTACTAACAAATGACTAACAAAAAAATCCCAAAAAATCCCAAAAAATCCCAAAAAATCCCAAAAAATCCCCTTATTTTTTCTCGTAACAA
>Ga0222716_10003990_pt1 | contig 11661 bp, 16 predicted proteins | sample C33_13DmetaG_FD_165044 | JGI IMG/M metagenome (GOLD analysis project Ga0222716, IMG submission 165044) | Estuarine water microbial communities from San Francisco Bay, California, United States - C33_13D | ecosystem: Environmental > Aquatic > Marine > Unclassified | place: USA: California... | reverse complement strand
ATATCACAGTTGGATACAAAGGTACAAACGCATATGATGCAGGTATCTTCTATTGCCCATACGTACCATTAACAATGGTTCGTGCAGTTGGCGAGAATGATTTCCAACCACGTATCGGGTTCAAAACTCGTTATGGCATGGTTGCAAACCCATTCGTAGGATCAACTCCAGGCGATGATATTGGTTCAGCTCGTGCTAACCAATACTACAGAATCTTCCGCGTAGACAATATCTTGAACCCAGCATAGGATTCGGATACGGAAAACAACTAGGGCCGCTCACGCGGCCCTTTTTTTTATTTAAGTTGCTGACATGTAGAATTTTTTTACACCAGATTCCCAAAGCTCTTTAGCTTCTTCATCAGTATCAAATCCATACTCAGAAGCAAAGTCCATTGAGGACGAAGTAGCTACAGACCCATCAAAACCCATCTCCTGCAAATACCAGCAAATAGTTTTAGCTGTCTTTGCGATTCCTACTAAATCACCACCTGAGTACATATCAATGTGACCTTCGTCTGCTGTAATATAATCAATCATGTCTTTCTCCTTTGTTGCATTCTTTATCACATATAAATAGTAATAAGTCAACAGTTAATTTCATCTTTTAGGAAAAAAATATGGCAACTTTAGATCCGACAGTAACGGTAGATGTAGACAATACATTAACAGGTTCTACAACTGGTTTAAACAACGTGAATCTTCTTCAACCAACATCGTTTAAACTTATTGTGGATAGAAAGAACTTTCCTAACCTCGAGTTCTTTTGTCAAAGTGTTGCCCACCCAGCTATGGATATTCCTGCTGCAGACATTCCTTATTCACGTATTGGGAACATTGCGATGGCTGGAGATAAGTTGAACTTTACTGAATTAGAGTGTATGATTATAGTTGACGAGAATATGAATGCATACACTGAAATGTATAATTGGATGCAAAGGTTAGTACAGACTCCACAAAAGAGTAGATTGGATAGATCTCTAACAGATACTACCCCACCTACGTTTAGTGATATGACTTTAGCTATCCTAAGCAGTCACAATAACGTCACTAGAAAAATTAGATATATAGATTGTGTACCAACAGGAATAGGTAACATGATGATGGAAGCTACTACTGGTGATACAACAGCAATTACATTCCCAGCGACATTTAGATTCTCTTACTTTGAACTGACTTAATTATGGAGTTATATTATGACATTAGAGCAACTGCTCGAAGAGTGGGCAGCTGATTCGCAGCTGTCTAAGAACAACCTTGACGAAACATCTCGTCAAACACCAGCACTACATGCCAAGTATCTAACACTACTTTCTAACACTAAACTTAGAATTAAGAAAGCAGAAATGGATCAGAAGAAGTTACTGAAGCTAAAATGGCTTTGGTACAATGGTAAGATGTCTGAAGATCAGATAAAAGAATTAGGTTGGGCCTACGATCCCCTTGATGGTCTAAAGATCATGAAAGGTGAAATGGACTACTACTATGATTCTGATAAAGAGATCCAAGAGTCAGAGCTGAAGATCCAGTATCTTAAAACAATGATAGATACACTTAGTGAAATAGTAAATAATTTGAATTGGCGCCATCAGACAATTGGCAACATGATAAAATGGAGAGTATTTGAAGCCGGTGGTTGATATTGTTTGTAGACTAAAAGACTATAGCATGTTGGAAGTAGATGTAGATCCTGGGTTGGCAGCCGAGATCTCTGATTACTTTTCGTTTTATGTTCCTGGATATAAATTCATGCCAGCATATAAGAACAAGGTGTGGGATGGAAAGATAAAACTTTTTAATCGCATAACTGGAGAGCTTTCTGCTGGGCTATATGTTTATTTGTTAAAGTTTGCATCTGAGCGATCATACGCTGTTGACACAGAAGAGTCGGATCGATTTGGTCTTCCGGTTCCTCAATCACTTCCTCCAGAACAAATGGAGGATTTACTAAAAGACGCAACGCTTCCATTTCAGCCTCGAGATTATCAATACGATGCGCTTGAAACAGCCCTAACAAGATCTCGAGCAATTTTACTTTCTCCTACAGGATCAGGGAAATCATTTATGATATACTTGATCATGAAATACTTCTACTACTACTTAACCAATGGAGTATCACCCTCAAAGGTACTTATAATAGTTCCTACCACTTCTTTGGTAGAGCAGATGCATCAAGATTTTATTGATTATGGTATGCCTGCTAATGCATTGCATAAGATATATTCTGGTAAAGATAAAACAACAGATAAGCCTTTTATTGTTTCAACTTGGCAGAGTATATACAAACTACCTAAAAAATGGTTTGAACAATTTGGAATGGTTCTTGGAGATGAGTGTCATGGATTTAAATCTAAATCATTATCATCTATTATGAACAAGGCGACCCTTGCTAAATATAGGTACGGGTTTACAGGAACGCTTGATGGTACTCAGACTCATAAGTTAGTACTAGAGGGACTCTTTGGACCGGTATATCAAGTCACAACGACTAAAGCATTGCAGGATAATGATACTTTAGCACCACTCGATATTAAAGTACTATTAATAAATTATCCAGAGGAGGTAAGAAAAAACTTTGGAAAGAAAACTTATCCGGATGAAATTAGCTTCATTATTGGAAATGAGTCTCGTAACAATTTCATTCGTAATCTGGCTGTATCTACTGAGGGAAATACTCTTGTCTTATATCAACGTGTGGACGCTCATGGCAAGCCTCTCTACGACCTTATAAATAATAAGGTAAAGCAGGGACGGAAGGTATTCTTCGTATCTGGTGATACAGCAACATCAGATAGAGAAGCTATACGTAAGATCGTGGAGAAACAAAAGAATGCTATCATTGTTGCTAGTCTTGGTACCTTCAGTACTGGCATTAACATACGCAACCTACATAATATTATATTTGCTTCACCTTCGAAATCCCAGATCAAAGTTCTTCAGTCAATCGGACGAGGACTACGGAAATCGGACAATGGACAAAATACTACACTATTGGACATAGCTGACGACCTACATTGGGGCAAGCGAAATAACTTTACACTTATGCATTCCGCCGAGCGTGTTAAGATATATGATAAAGAACAATTTAATTATGAGATAGTAAAGGTAGACATTAAATGAATTACACACAGTTCAGACTATCAAACGGAGACGAGATTGTTGCGCAAGTTGTGCAAGAGCCTGAAGGTGAAGAGATCAATATTGTTATTCGTAATGCCATGATGGTTATTAGAACAGAGAATTTAGCTGAAGGATTTAGATACTATTCCTTCAGACCATGGATGTCGTTCCAACTTAATGATGAGTACATGCAGCTTCTAAACTATTCTCATATTGTAGGTGAAGCCAAACCCGACAAAGTATTGTTGGATCAATACAAGAGAGCTATTAATAATGAAAAAGATGATCCAGATCGAGCAGAAGAAACGGACAGTGATGAGATTAGAAATTTAAGACAAATGATTTCAAACATGCGGCAGGCATATGAGAACGAGAATGATTCTGATGCTGGGAATGTCATTCCATTATTCGATAGGGGTAAGTTACACTAATGGAAGATAGCGAAGCATACAAAGCATATCCACATCATCGTAAATGGTTTAATAAACTATATGTGGCTGAAACGTTTGGTTATGATTGTGGACCCAGTGGTACTGCTCCAACCAAAGATGGAACCTATGTGATCAGACCTATATACAATCTGTCGGGGATGGGTGTTGGAGCATATGTAAAAGAATTAAAGGCAGGGGATAGTAGATCAGTACCAGCTGGTTACTTCTGGTGTGAGTATCTTACCGGTAAACATTACTCTGCAAATTATCATTGGGTATACGATAGAGATATGATCAATGGTAAGTGGAAACAACCTTGGAAGGGATCATCCTGTTGGGAAGGCGTTAACATGCCTATCAATCTACCCAAGTTTGTTGAGTGGAAAAGATCAGACTATATACCTCATGTACCAGATGAAATGGTTGGTCTAAGAGATGTTCCTATAATAAATGTTGAATTCAAGGGTGATCAAGTAATAGAAGTTCATTTACGAGAATCGCCCGATCCGGATTATGATCATATCATACCAGTGTGGGCTTCAGATTTAGGTGTAAAGAAACAACATATGGAAACACACGGTTTTGAGTTCATAGCAGCACATGATGATGGAGACGGACAACTAGAAGATCCTCGAATTGGATTTTTAGTTAAGTAAGGACATACTGCCCCTGCCAAGGCTGATGCCTTATTATACCCGATTATTCAAAAAAGTCAACGGGTTGTCAAAACTTTTTTTCTATAGTATAATATATTAAATGATGAGGATTATATAATGGCAAGATCAAAGCGCGCTAGTATACATTATGTTAACAACAAAGAATTTTCACAAGCGGTTGTTGACTATTGTACCATACTAAAAGAAGCTAAAACTAACGAACAAACCCTACCAATTGTTCCTGACTACATTGCATCTTGCTTTCTCAAGATCTCTGAAGGTCTATCACACAAGTCAAACTTTATCCGGTATACCTATCGTGAAGAGATGGTTATGGATGCAGTTGAGAATTGTTTGAAAGCAATTGAGAACTATGATATTGCTGCGGCAACTCGTACTGGTAATCCAAATGCATTTGCATACTTTACTCAGATCTCTTGGTATGCATTTCTAAGACGTATTGCTAAAGAGAAAAAGCAACAAGATGTTAAATTAAAGTTCCTTTCTCAAAGTGGCCTTGAAGAGTATATTGCTACCGATCAAAACGATCAGCAATCTGTTCAGGTGGTTCAAGCCTTTGTTAATCAACTAAAAGATCGCATTGATAAGGTCAAAGAGAAGGATACAGAATTTAAAGAGTATGCAAAAGAAGATAAGAAACGAAAGAAAAGAACAGTCTATGTAGATTCTGATCTTGGAGACTTTATGGAGGAATAGAAGTGAATATATTAATGACAGGAACCGAAGGAATGGTTGGTTCCAGATTGTGTAAGTGGTTATCAGACAAAGGTCACACTGTTACTCAATTTCAAGGTGATATCACTGTATATGACAACTGGCAAAAATACTACGACCGCAACTTTGATTTTCTTATTCACTTAGCTGCATTGGCTGGAGTGAGAGAATCATTTAATAATCCAGAAAAATATTACGAAGCAAACGTCACAGGATCTCTCAATGCATTTAACTATGCACGAAGTTGTTGTAGACGTATGTTGTATGCCTCTTCTTCTAATGCATATGATTGGACAGGTAACCCATATGCAACTACTAAGAAGATGAATGAAGTCCAAGGGGCTTGTTGGCAAACTATTCCTAACATTGGTATGAGGTTTCATACTGTGTGGCCTGGTAGAGACGACATGTTGTTTAAAAAACTTCAACGAAGTGAAGTGACATACATCAACGATCAACACTATAGAGATTTTATCCATGTAGAAGATTTGCTTAGAGCAATTGAGCTATTGATTGATAACTTTATGGATGTCTGGCATAAACAGCAGGTGGTTGATATTGGTACAGGAAACTCTACCAGTGTATCAGCTGTTGCCAAAGCTATGGGTTATGATGGACAATATATCTCAGAGAACCCAGTTGGAGAGCGTGTTCATACTTTAGCGAACATTAAATGGCTCACTGAGTTAGGTTGGGAACCTAAGAGAGATATTCTTAATCAGGAGGATCATATCGATGTCGCACAGTGTTGAAGAGGTTTACACTAAATCAAAAGTGTTACATGAGAAAGCCATTGAGCTTCATAGAGAAAGATATCGTGTTCAAGGGACATATGATAAACCCCGTTGTCAATTCCTGTTAGATGATGTAAGATCATTGGCAAGAGATATTGAGCGAGGGTTAGTTGACTTGGATAGAGATTTTAGTAAATGAAGGTATGTATTTTAAATGACACTCATTGTGGGACTCGCAATAGCTCTGACATATTTCTCGATAACGCAGAGAAATTTTATTCTGATGTATTGTTTCCTTATCTTCTGGAACATAATATTAAGCATATTGTGCATCTTGGTGATTACTATGATAACAGGAAGTTTATCAACTTCCGTGCTCTTAACCGTAACCGCAATCACTTTCTTAAACCGTTAAGAGAAAATGGTATTACCATGGATATTATCTGTGGTAATCATGATACGTATTATAAGAATACAAATGAGCTTAACAGTCTCAAAGAGCTGTTAGGACATTATATGAATGAAGTAAATATACTTCATGAACCTACTGTAATGGATTACGATGGATTCAAGATGGGATTAGTACCTTGGATCTCTGCTGAGAATGAATCAGCTTCATTAGAGTTTATTGCTAATGCTAAATGCGATTGGCTTGGAGGTCATTTCGATATCGAAGGATATGAAATGATGAAAGGCCGTAAATGTGAACATGGATTAAATAGATCTATATTTAAACGTTTTGAAAAGGTACTATCAGGTCACTTTCATACTAAATCAGAGCAAGATAATATTACATATCTTGGATCACAAATGGAGTTCTTTTGGAATGACGCTCATGATAAAAAATACTTTCACATACTTGACACCGAGACTAGGGAACTTACTCCTATACATAATCCACACACTCTCTTCCATCGTATCAGATATGATGACAATGATTGTGATTACCTCCATTATCCTCTGGATGATGTAGAAGGTAAGTTTATTAAAGTAGTGGTAATTAATAAATCCGATACGTTTGTCTTTGATAAGTTTATAGATAGAATACAGCAACGCAATATACTTGAACTTAAGATAGCAGAGAACTTTAACGAGTTTATTGGAGAAAATGTAGAAGATAGTGAAATATCAGTTGAAGATACTTCTACTTTATTATATACTTACATTGACGCTGTTGATACAGATCTAGATAAAGATAAGATTAAATCTCAGATGTCCGATCTAATGATAGAAGCGCAGACACTAGAAATAGCATGATTACATTTAAAACTCTTAAGTGGAAGAATTTTCTTTCAACCGGTAACAACTGGTCTAATCTAGATCTTAGTCAAAATAAAACAACCCTTGTAGTAGGGTCTAACGGTGCAGGTAAGTCTACTATGCTAGACGCTTTAAGCTTTGCTTTGTTTGGTAAAGCTCATCGCAATATATCTAAGCCTCAGTTAGTTAATTCGATTAATAATAAGAACTGCGTTGTTGAAGTAACCTTCAATGCATTAGGTTCCGATTTCAGAATCGTTAGAGGCATTAAACCTAACGTCTTTGAAATCTGGAAAGGCGAGACGATGATTAATCAATCATCTCATGCCAAAGAGTACCAGAAGATCCTCGAGCAAAACATCTTGAAGCTTAATCATAAAAGCTTTCATCAGATCGTAGTGCTGGGCTCCTCCTCCTTCATTCCTTTCATGCAGCTAAGCTCTATGAATCGAAGAGATGTAATCGAGGATCTTCTGGATATTAATGTATTTTCCAAGATGAATTCTATATTGAAAGAAAAGACTTCTTCATTAAAGGATCAGATTAAAGATGTTACTCATCAGCATGCCGTCATCAGCACTAAAATTGATGCACAGAAGAAATATATCAAAGACATCAAAGCAATTAACAAAGAGCAAAGGGAAGAGAAGCTCAAACTCATCTCTGATTTCCAGGATGAAATCAAAACTCTACATGGAAAGAACGAAGAGCTTAGTGATTCCATTCAATCTCAACTACCGAATGCAGATGTGGAAAGAGGACAACGCGAAGCTAAAATCAAAGAGCTCGAAGCATATAAGACGAAGTTCAATACCGAAGCTAAAAAGCTCGTTAAGGATATCCAATTCTTTGAGAATAACGACATCTGTCCGACCTGTGATCAAGCCATCACTGAGGAAACAAAAGAGACCCACGTGTTGGAAGGTAAAGGCAGAGCGAAGGAACTCCAAGCGGGAATTGGTAAAGCAGATGAAGGACTACGAGAGGCTCAAGAAGCTCTATCCTCTTCCTTATTGATCATTGAGGAGTGCAGAGGTTATCAAAGTGACTTAGCTGCTAACAATCAATCAATTGCTCAATTTCAATCTTCTATTGATCGTACTCAAGAAGAGATTAACAAACTTGACAATAACGTTGATATGGATCAGGCAAATGCTGACCTGGATCACCTTACAGAATCAGGTGATTCATTAGTAGAAGAACGACTGATATTGAATGAGCAATTGAATTATAATCTGGTTATGAGCCAGATGTTGAAAGATACAGGAATCAAAACAAAGATTGTAAAGCAATATCTTCCTGTTATAAATAAACTAGTCAATCAATTCTTGCAGGTACTTGACTTCTTTGTATCGTTTGAACTTGATGAGGCTTTTCAAGAAACAATCCGTTCTCGTTTTCGTGATTCATTCACGTACGACTCATTCTCAGAGGGTGAGAAACAACGTATTGATTTAGCACTTCTGTTCACATGGCGGCAGATTGCTAAGATGAAGAACTCTGTTGCAACTAACCTACTTATCTTGGACGAGACTTTTGATTCGTCATTAGATCATGAAGGTGTTGACAATTTGATGAAAATCATCTATACTCTGGGTAACGATACAAATGTATTCGTGATCTCTCATAAGGGTGAAGTGCTTGATGGTAAGTTTGCCAACAAGCTCGAAATATATAAGGAGAAAAACTTCTCCAAGATTAAAGGAAACTAATATGGAACTGTCCAATTTTACTATGCAAGTGTTGAAGAACTTTGCGACAGTCAATAGTAATGTTGTTATCCAACCAGGTAACTCTATCATGACTATGGCTGAACCAAAGAATATACTTGGACAAGCCACCGTACCAGAAAAATTTACTCAGCAGTTTGGTATCTACGATCTGCAAGAGTTTCTTAATGTTCTGGGATTGGTGGATAGTCCAAGAGTTAGGTTTGAGCCTAATCATGTTTTGATTGGTGATAGCACTGGCCGAGCTGAGATCAAGTACTTCTTCTCTGATCCAGAGATGTTGACTAGTCCGTCTAAGCCTATTGCTATGCCAGAACCAGATGTAACATTCTCTCTGGATCAAAGCACATTGAATAACCTCAAGCGTGCGGCTAGTGCGTTAGGTCATTCACAAATGTCAATTAGGTATGTTGATGGTTTGATTCGTCTCTCTATTGTAGAGACAGATAACTCAACATCAAACACATATGCTATTGACGTTGATGGAGAAAGCAAGCTATCTGATTGCAACTTCATCATTGACATCGCTAACCTAAAACTTATTGCAAGCGATTATAAAGTAGAGATCTCAACTAAATTGATCTCGCAGTTTACTAGTATGGATGAGACAATGGATCTGAAGTACTGGATTGCACTTGAAAAAACATCATCTTTCGAATCATAAACGGAGCAGAATAAATGGCGAAAGCAGAAACTAAAACACCAGATCACTCACAGATCTATGACCTATCTAATCGTGTTGCGCGTAGCACTGTAGCAGTTGTCGATGCTTTGACTTCACGTGGTGCTTTCAAAGGTGAAGAGCTGTCTACTATTGGACAACTACGTGATCAATCTTTGCAGATCATCCAGCTAGCTGAATCATATCAACAAGAGGCTGCTGCAGAATCAGAATCATAATTGACTATCTAACCTAAATGTGATACAATACTTTTTTATAATGAGGTTTATATGTCTAATGATTTTCTGTGGGTTGAGAAGTACCGTCCTCAAACTATCGAGGATACTGTTCTTCCGAAACAGCTCAAAACTACACTCCAAGCTATAGTCGATACTGGAGAGCTTCCTAATATGTTGTTCTCCGGTACTGCAGGTCTTGGAAAGACTACAGTTGCCAAAGCTATGTGTAAGCAACTAGATCTGGACTACATTGTGGTCAATGGGTCTGAAGAAGGTAACATCGATACACTTAGAGGCAAGATCAAACAGTTTGCTTCTAGTGTGTCTCTGCAAGGTGGGTACAAGGTAGTAATTCTGGATGAGGCAGATTACCTCAATCCTCAATCAACCCAACCTGCCTTGCGGGGATTCATCGAAGAGTTCTCTAACAACTGTCGATTTATTCTTACATGTAACTTTAAGAATCGAATCATTGACCCACTACACTCTCGTTGTGGTGTATATGAATTCAACACATCTAAGAAAGATATGGCAGATCTTGCTGCTCAGTTCTTTAAACGATTTACCGAGATACTTGATATAGAGAAGATACCATATCAAAACAAGGTGATTGCTGATTTGATTATGAAGCATGCACCTGACTGGAGAAGAGTTCTTAATGAAGGGCAACGACGATCTATTGGTGGCTTTGATGCTGTTGGTGCTGACATTGGTAGTGTTGACAGTAGCATTGATCAACTAGTACAACACCTCAAGGGTAAACAGTTTAAGAAAATGCGTGCATGGGTTGTTAACCACATGGATGTTGACACTGTGGCTGTCTTCAGAGGGTTGTATGATAATATGTTCCAACATGTTGATGATAGTAGTATTCCACAGCTAGTTCTTATTCTTGCTGATTACCAATACAAAGATGCTTTTGTTGCTGACCATGAATTGAACACAGTTGCTTGTATGACTGAAATAATGATGCAAGTGAAGTTCAAATGAGTCCTTTTGATTATCTTAACAGCATTAACGATCACAAACGAGATCTGATGATTGATGATATGACCGAGAAGTCATATAACAGTTTTATGATCAATAGATCATTAAGCTACTTTCAAGACACCATATCCTTTGCTAACATTGTAAATAGATACCATCACCTGGATCCTAAACTCCAATATCACTTTCTTATAAATATCATTCGAAAACGTAAAAGATTTTCGAAATGGATTAAACCTGAACAGGTCAGTGATATTGAAGTGATTAAGCAATACTATGGTTACAGTAACGAAAAAGCCAAACAAGTATTGCCTCTTCTGTCACCTGAACAGATAAAAATAATAAAGAAGAAGGTGAGCAAAGGTGGAAGAAAGTAATGTTATTGAATGGCAACCAACGGACATGTTGGAAGTCGTCTTAAACGAACCAGATGATTTTCTAAAGGTTCGAGAGACACTTACTCGTATTGGTGTAGCCTCCCGCAAAGACAAAAAGTTATTTCAATCATGTCACATACTACATAAGCAGGGCAGATACTTTATCGTCCACTTTAAAGAGTTATTCATGCTTGATGGTAAGAAAGCTAATCTAGAATCTAACGATATTGAACGTAGGAACACAATTGCTACATTGCTTAGTGATTGGGGTCTTGTTGAAATAGAAGAGAAGGGTACATTAGAGTGTGCACCTTTGCGTCAGATTAAGATTATTCCTTTCAAAGAAAAGGCACAGTGGGAGCTGTGTCCCAAGTATAATATTGGAAATAAATAAAATTATCTGTTGACTTGAAAGTCAAAGATACTATATATACTATAGCGATGCGGAATGATCCGGTCGTAACACAATCTTGCTTGCTCAAAAGGAGATAACAATGACAGGCTTACAAACACTATTCCCGCGGTCATCTTTTGTTGGTTTTGACCATCTGTTCAACGAACTAGAGTGGACAGCTAAACATGCTCAAGACCATTATCCCCCACATAATATTATTAAAGCTGGAGATCAGGAGTACTTGATCGAACTAGCTATTGCTGGGTTTACAAAGGATGAGATATCTGTAGAAGTTAAAGATAGAACCTTGACTGTTACAGGGGAACACGTCTCTAAAG
>Ga0222716_10003986_pt1 | contig 11669 bp, 14 predicted proteins | sample C33_13DmetaG_FD_165044 | JGI IMG/M metagenome (GOLD analysis project Ga0222716, IMG submission 165044) | Estuarine water microbial communities from San Francisco Bay, California, United States - C33_13D | ecosystem: Environmental > Aquatic > Marine > Unclassified | place: USA: California... | reverse complement strand
CTGGTGGCACCTCGCTACACGTTTTCCAGCGTTGGGAAACTGGTGGTCGAGTCAAAGGATAGTATGCGCAAGCGCGGGATGCGCTCGCCCGACTTGGCAGATTCGCTGTGCTTGACGTTTGCAAGTGTGGCAGCAGGGGTAGGTGGGCGTGCATTGGCTTGGAGGCCGGGGAAACCAATCCGGCGTGGTATTAGCGGAGTAGTATGATGAAATGCCCTGTCGCCACCAAAGATACTACAATCAACATGCAGAACCGTGGCAAGGCGATTGCCAAGGCTAATTACGGCCCAATGGACCCCGATAATAAGGACGATAGCTTTTGGCGCGAGATGGCATCTCAGTGGGAGGTGTCACCGGCCAAAGCGCGCAAGATGATTTGCGGTACATGCTCTGCCTTCAATCAGTCCAAAGACATGCTAAAGTGTATTGAAGCCGGTGCCAGCGATGGCATGAAGGGCGACAAGATGGAAGCTGTTAAGGCGGGCGATGTCGGATTTTGTGAGATATTTGACTTCAAGTGCTCGTCCAAGAGGACGTGCGCGGCGTGGATTGCCAAAGGTTCTGACGGAGAAGAATCCGACGAGTCCGAGGAATACGAGGAGTCGGAAGAAGAGTACGAAGACGACGAGCGCAGCGACATTGAAATTCGCATTGGGAGGCTTGGATGAAGAGCAAGGGCGAGAAGAAGATTTCTAAGGTTATGCGGGAATACAAGGCTGGGAAACTGCATTCCGGTTCCAAGTCCGGCCCGACTGTAAAGTCTCCGAAGCAGGCGATTGCTATTGCTTTGTCCGAGGCTGGCAAGTCCAAAAAGAAGAAGTAGGTTGAGATGGCAAAGACACCAGCTTGGACCCGCAAAGAGGGCAAGAACCCCAAGGGTGGGCTTAATGCCAAGGGGCGTGCGTCTGCTAAGGCAGAGGGCATGAATTTGAAAGCTCCGGTCAAAAGCGGCGACAATCCTCGCCGCGCTTCCTTTTTGGCCCGCATGGGCAACATGCCGGGGCCGGAACGCGATAGCAAAGGCGAGCCTACACGCTTGCTGCTGTCTCTTAATGCGTGGGGCGCTTCGTCGAAGGCGGACGCCAAGAAGAAGGCTTCAGCCATCTCTGCGCGGAACAAGACTAAGAAATAGGATAGTCTGATGGATCAAGATAAGGTTATTGGCTACGACCCTAGCCTAGTACCCCAGTCGGCAGATGGCGCTACAGACTCCGCCTATAATGAAGAGACTGGGTATCTGACGCCATACGACCGGCCAATGACCGATGAGGAATTTAGGTATGTTGTTGCGCAAGCTATATCAGACTCTTCGACATACATTGACAGCTATATTGCGCCCGAGCGCGAAGCTGCTATGTCCTTTTATTTGGGTGATAAATTTGGCAATGAGGAAGTTGGCAGGTCTCAAGTCGTTCTTACGGAAGTGCGAGATACGATTTTGGCAATGCTGCCTTCGCTGCTCAGAATTTTTACTGGCGGTGACAAAATCCTTGAGTTTGTCCCTAAAAGCGCTGAAGACGTGGCTGCTGCGGAACAAGCCACCGACCTAATAAACTACATCTTTGAGCAGGAAAACCACGGCTTTAAAATCCTTCACGACGCAATGAAGGACGCGCTCATCCTCAAGACCGGCATCTTGACGTGGCACAAGGTTGATGATGAGTCTGTAGAGTATTATTCGTATTCCGGGCTGACGCAAGAAGAAGTCAACTTCATTTTACAGGACCCAACTGTGGAAATGGAGGAGCTTGACGAAGAGATCAACATGGACACGGGCGAGCAGTTCATTGCTCTGCGCGTACGCCGTGTCAAGAAAACGCCTCGTTATGTTGTTGAGTGCGTTCCTCCCGAGCAGTTCTTGATCAGCAACGAAGCCACCAGCATTGACGACTCGATCTATGTTGGCCGCCGCAAGCTGACGACGATTTCCGAGCTTGTAGCCATGGGCTACGACCGCGACATAATTGAGGAGAATGCCGGAACCGGCGGGTTTGAGATGAACATGGAGGTCATCACCCGTAATCCGGCTGACCAGTCATTCTTCGGCATCACAAGCGCGACTGACGAGACGACAGACCGCGTGTTTTACGTTGAGTCGTATATTCGCGCTGACCGCGATGGTGACGGCATCGCCGAGCTTCATAAGGTTTGCACCGTTGGTAACGGCTCGTACATTCTGCACGATGAGATTGTGCAGGAAGCTCCGTTCTCTATCCTTGCTCCCGATCCTACGCCGCATACGATCTTCGGTAAATCTATTGCAGATCAGACGATGGACTTACAGCTCATTAAGTCTGCAATCATGCGCAACACGCTTGACAGCTTGTCGCAGTCCATCCACCCCCGCACAGTCATTGTTGAGGGGCAAGTCAACGTCGATGACGTGATGAACGTCGAGACAGGGGCTATTATTCGCGCTCGCGCTCCCGGCATGGTGACTCCGCTGGCCGAGCCCTTTGTAGGCCAGCAGGCTCTCGGCGTCCTTGCCTATCTTGACGAGGTGAAGACGCAGCGCACCGGCATCTCGCGCACTTCGCAGGGACTGGACGCTGACGTATTGCAGTCTACGACGCGAGCAGCTGTGCAGGCACAGCTCTCCGCGTCGCAGGACCGCATTGAGATGATTGCGCGTCTGTTTGCCGATGGTCTGAAAAGGTGCTTCCAAGGGGTTCTGAAGCTCGTTGTGCAGCATCAAGACAAAGAGAAGATCATCCGACTGCGCAACAAGTTTGTTCCGGTCGACCCTCGCGGCTGGGACTCCTCGATGGACATGGTTGTGAACATCGCGCTCGGACGTGGGTCGGATGAAGCTCGGATTATGGGCCTACAGCAGATCATGCAGCTTCAGCAGGCTGCTATTGAGAAGTACGGCCCCAACAACCCGCTAGTTGATCTAAGTCAGTTCCGCAATACTTTGGCTCAGATGGCCACTTTGCAGGGCTTCCAAGACCCATCACAGTTCTTTAAGGAAATTAACCCGCAAGAAGTGCAGGCGTTCATGCAGCAGATGGCGCAGAGCCAGCAGAAACCCGACCCTGCCGAGCTTTTGGCGCAGGTTGAAGCCGAAAAGATTAAGGCAGACATCGTTATTAGCGCCGCAAAACAGGAATTGGAGCGGCAGAAGGCCGTTTCTGACGCCGATTTGAAGCGCGATCAGATGGCTGTCGATGCGCAGCTAAAAGCCGCCGAAATTGAAGCAAAATATAGCACGCAGGTTGATATGGCGGCGATTAAGGCTGAAGTTGACCGCCAGCGCACTGAAATTCAAGAGATTTTCAAGACTGCGCAGGCGTTTGCGCCGCCCGAGCAGCCGCCGCAAATGCCGATAGAGCAGCCAATGCCTCCTATGGAGCCCGAAATGCCGCCTATGGCACCTCCAATGCCGCCACAGGGCATGCTGCCACCGGGAGGGCAGTAAATGAAAGAGGCCGTAAACCTTGAGAACATAAACAATTCAACAAAAATGTTTATGGACGACGGGTGTTTTATACTGCAAGCTCATAGGTTTGGAGAAACGGACGAGCTTCATTTGTGCAAATTACTGCACTGGGCTTGTGTGCCTAAAAATGCAAAAGTCATAGATTTTGGCAGCGGAACCGGTGTTATGGGGCATTTTTGGACAAAAATGCGACCGGATATAGAATTTTGTATGGTCAATATAAGCCAGTTCCAGCTTGATTCTATGGAGCCGATAGGCATTCAGCATCGCTGTAGCATGGAAGAAGTGCCAGAGCCGGACGATAAGTTTGACGTAGCTATTTGCTGCTTTTCAATAGGCCATGCGGACATGGACGAGGCAATAGCCGAAATGGCTAGGGTTGTTAAGCCAAACGGGTGTGTTTTTATCTACGATATGGCCAGAAAGTTCGGCACGAATCATTGGCTGCATAAAATATCGTATGAAGTGCATGAAAGAGATCATATTGAAAATATTGCTAAAAAATACAATTTAGAGTTGGATTTCTATATGGAGCCAAACGAAATTAGGAACGTGCTCAGAGACAAGATAGGCGAAAATTACAATCATATTTTTGAAGGCGTTGTTCCCGCCGTATGGCGATGGGTAAAGAGGGCTAAATGACAACACACGAGCAGGAAGAGCTTTGGCGAGCAGCCAAGGCGCTCGCGACAGACAAGGCTACAGCAGCGGTGCTGGATCGTCTTGATGAGAAATTTACACAGGACTGGAAGGAGTCTGAAATTTCTGACTCCAAAACAAGGGACGGTGCGTATCACATGGTGCGTGCGGTAGCCGCGTTTCGGAGGGAGCTAGATTCCCTAGCTTCTGAGCCCGATATTGCGCGGTTTAACAACCGCTTGAAGCGGAGTTAAAAGTGGGGTAAAATATGTCAGACGCTGAGAAGTCGCAGCCTAGCGAAATCAGCATTGCAGATGCTGCCGAAAGAATTTCACTGATGGAAAGCCGCGAGGCTCAAGCCGAAAGTGAAGGGAATGAAGTAGCAGATGCCGGAGTCGAGCAGACCGAGGCGGCGCTAGATGAAGACTACGAGACATCCGATTCCGAAGAAGAGGCACCCGTCGATGATGACGGTTTCGAGGGAGATGGTGAGTCAGAAGATGGCGCGGATGAAAGCGAAGAGCCCGAGAAGCCAATTGATTTGGATCAACTGGTAACCGTTAAGATTAACGGCAAGACCGAGAAGATCACATTAAAAGAGGCGACAGAAGGCTACCAGCGGCAATCCGATTATTCGCGTAACTTGAACCTTTTGCGGCAGGAGAAGCAGGCTCTCGATCAAGAACGAGATCAGATCAACCAAGTCCTAAGCATCGCTATGCAGAATATGCAGGAAAGCGAAATCCCAGAACCGGATTGGGATGCTTTGTACGAGGAAGACCCGATAGCGTTTCCTAGAGTTGAAAAACAGTGGCGTGACTACCAAGCTGCCCGTCAACAGCAATTTGCGGAAATGCAAATGCAACAGCAGCAGATACAAGCGGCACAGCAACAGCAGGAACTAGAGAACCGTAAACTTCTTTTGGTTGAGGGCGCGAAGTATCTCGCCGGTCAATTAAAAGAATGGGCTAATCCGGAGTCAAAGGCGGCTGCGACTAAGAAACTGCGAGAGTTTGGCAAAAAGACCGGCTTCTCAGATGCAGAATTATCGCAGGTCTACGACCCCCGTTATATCGTCATCCTTGAAAAGGCCCGACGGTATGATGAGCTGCAGTCAAATGCCCCCAAGCCCAAAAAGCAGGCGGGGCCACGACCGATGAAGGGTGGCAGCTCTGCTGGAACCCCGAAACGAAGCGATCAGCTTACGCGGATGCAACAACGTCTCAAATCATCCGGCCACGTTAATGACGCGGCTGCCTTGTTTAGCCTGTTAGACTCTAGGAGACGATAATGGCTGTTGTATCTAAAGTAACGACGTATGATGCGTCGAATGAAATCCGTGAAGACCTCTCGAATATCATCTATGATATTTCGCCGGTTGACACTCCGTTCATGTCCAATGTTGGCCGTGACACCTGCAAAAACACCTACTTCGAGTGGCAGACGGACGCTCTTGCTTCCGCCGACACTGCAAACGCACAGGTTGAAGGTGCTGCTGCTGGTGACGCTTCCTTCACCGACACCGTTCGTGTTGCTAACTACACTCAGATCAGCAACAAGATCATCTCGGTGTCCGGCACGGACGATGCCGTCGATAACGCCGGTATGCGCACGCAGATGGCCTATCAGACCGCTAAGGCTTCGAAAGAGCTGAAGCGCGATATGGAGGCCATTATCCTCAGCAACCAAGCTGGTTCCGCTGGCAGCACCTCCGTTGCCCGCACCACCGCTGGTCTTCCGACTTGGCTTATCACCAACTCGCAGGCTAACGGCGCTACTGTGTCGGAAATGTCCGGCAGCGGCGGCAACGGTTATCCCGACACTGCTTGGACTGGCCTTACTTCTCCGGTTGCCTTCACGGAAACCATGCTGAAGACCGCCATCCAGAACGTCTGGGAACAGGGCGGCGAGACCAAGATGCTGATGGTAAACGCTTACAACAAGACTGTTGTGTCGGCGTTTGCTGGCCTCGCGGAACAGCGCGTGACTTACAATCAAGTCCAGCCGCTGAAGATCATTGCTACTGCTGACGTCTACCTTGGTGACTTCGGCGAAGTGGCAATCGTTCCGAACCGCTTCCAGCCCGGCAACTTTGCTTTCGTGCTTGATCCGGAATATGCGTCGGTTTCGTACCTGCGCCCGTTCCGCACCTTCGACATTGCCAAGACCGGCGACTTCGACAAGAAAGAAATGGTTGTCGAGTACGGTCTCCGCATCAAGTCGGAAAAAGCACACGCTGTTATTGCCAACATCGTTGCTTCCTAATATCTCTAGGGGCGGTGCAAGCCGCCCCTATCTACTTAGAGGGTAATATGGCGGAAGATTTTGCACCGGGGTCATTTGATCTCGCTTATGATTCGCTCACTGGCACTCGTCAGAAGATGCACTTTACTACGGACAATAAGATTGTCCTTGAGAGCACAGTTGATGTTTCCGGCTTGGCAGAGCACAACAAGGCCGTACGCGAAAACATCAGCAAAAACGAGAAATTGAACGATGGAATGGTAAAGGTGGCATCATTGCCCATGATGGTGTATCTTGACCTTCAGAAGCGCGGCATCCTTGGTGACAAGGCGGCTATGCGCAAGTGGCTGGCATCTGAGGAAGCTGAGCCCTACCGCACACACTGGATCAAGAGCTGATGGCTACAATCACGAATTACGGCACGCTCCAGTCCACCATTGCGGACTATCTGAACCGTGCTGACTTAACATCTCAAATTCAGACGTTTATCCAGTTCGCAGAAGCAGACTTGAATACGCGCCTGCGCTGTCAAGAGATGATAATTCGTGCTGAGGCTGACTCCAGCAATGAGTATGTTCAGTTGCCAGCGGACTGGATTGAGGCCATAAATCTGCATATTGTCGGTGGGGTCCAGCCACTGCGTTATGTCACGCTTGACCAAGCTGACATCATCAAAGAACGGCAGATTTACACAGCTCCCAACAACTATTCGATTATGGATGGGGCAATTGAGCTGATCCCAGCGCCGTCTGACACGGTTACTGTGGAGATGATCTATTATGGCAAAATTCCAGCGCTTTCCAACAGCAATACAACAAACTGGCTGCTGACAAAAGCACCGGATGTGTACCTTTATGGTGCCTTGACTCATGCCGCTCCGTTCTTGATGGACGATCAGCGTATGGCAACATTTGGGCAGATTTACCTTACTCGGACCAAAGACTTGGTAGATGAGTCCAATAGGTCACTGCACAGCGGATCACCTCTAATTGCTCGCCCGAAAGGAACCTATTATGGCAGGGTTTACTGACTATTCCGAAGACTTGGTGCTTGACTGGCTTTTGACGGCTGGTTCGGCAACCCGCCCGACCTCATGGTATGTGGCCCTGTACACGGTCGCCCCGACAGACACTGGTGGCGGCACTGAGGTGTCGGGCGGCTCCTATGTCCGCGAGGCTATCACGTTTAGCGTGTCCGGCACGGCTCCGGCGACAGCCACAAACTCCGCCGACATCGAGTTCCCCGAGGCAACGGCTAACTGGGGTACTGTGGTGGCCGCTGGCGTATTTGACGCCTCTACCGGTGGCAACCTCCTAGCCTACTCGAATCTGACAACCTCCAAGGCTGTCTCGACCGGCGACGTGCTTCGTTTTAATACTGGCGCTCTCGATATTACGCTGGATTAATAATGGCCTATCTCGGTCGGGCTTTTGGATCGTATGACTTTGGGGACGGCGCTTACGGAAGCGCCGCCCTTATTGTTATTGAGGCCACCGACACTGGGTATTACGGCTCCGGCGATTATGGCTCGTCTGTATATGGTCTTACAGAGCGCCTAGACGTTATGGCCGCCACAAGCGGCATGACCTCTAGCGTGCAGAAGATACTGCAAGCAGAGGCTACGATGGCCGCGACAAGCGGCATGTCGGCGACTGCAACAGATACTGAAATATCGCTTGCCACGATAGTCGTTACGTCTGACATGACGGCGGCTGGCACGCGGGTACGGGTGGCAGCGGCTACAGCTGCTGCTACGTCCGGTATGTCGGCTTCCGGCAGGGAGGTCTACTCTGCTTCTGCGGCAATGGCGGCAACGTCCGGCGCGGATTCCGATGCTGGGGTGTTTATCCTAGCCTATGGCGCTGGGGCGTCAACGTCCGGCATGTCTGCCGCGATTACGCGAGAACAGACCCTAGAAGCAAATATGGAGGCATCTTCCGGTTTTGTTTCTACTGGAAATGCGATATACTCTGCTGTATTAGATATAGCTACGCAGTCGGATATGGAGGCTGGAGCCTCTCTGATTGCTGCGGGTTTGGCCACAATAACCGTTACGTCCGGCATGACGGCCAGCGCACGGTATTTGTGGGAGAAAGAGATAGTAGTCCCCGATAGCTGGGTTGTAGAAACCGTTTCGGGGCAGATTTGGACGCCGCAGCCTACACCGAGTGAGTCGTGGGTTGTTCAGTAAGGAGGCCGTGCCGTGGCTGATACATATACAACGAACCTAAATCTGACCAAGCCGGAAGTCGGGGCTAGCCGCGACACATGGGGTGGCAAGCTCAACACCGACATGGATGACATTGATGGCGTGTTTAACGCTGCGGGTGACGGCACTTCCGTCGGCCTAAATGTCGGCGCTGGTAAGACTATCGTTGTAGACGGGACGTTTGACTTCTCGGGTTCTTCCAGCACTCTTGGGGTGGCAAACGGCGGCACTGGCGCAGCCGCCGCAGCGGGCGCTCGCGTTAATCTTCTGCCGTCTTATACGGGTAACGGCTCTAAGGTTCTTGCCCTCAACTCCGGTGCTACGGACACAGAATGGGTAACTGCGGCAGTTGGTGACGTAACTCTGAACGGCACACAGACGCTGACAAACAAGACTATAGCTTTTTCTAGCAACACACTTACAGACGTTGCAAGCACTAATACTGCGCAGACGCTGACGAACAAGACTATAGCTTTTTCTAGCAACACACTTACAGACGTTGCAAGCACTAATACTGCGCAGACGCTGACGAACAAGACGTATGCAGACCCTATAATTACTGGCTCTATAACCGAAGAAGTCTACACACTTACTGGTGTTGATTTGGACCCTGCCAACGGCACTGTGCAGTCCAAAACGTTATCCGGCGCGGTTACATTTACAAGCTCTATTGCGACGGGTGAGAGCATTGTCTTGATGCTTAATGGCGGCGCAACTTACACAGTTACTTGGCCGACGATGACGTGGGTCACGTCCGGCGGTAACGTAGCACCTACGCTGACCGCAAACGACACGTTGGTGTTTTGGAATGTGGCTGGAACGCTGTATGGCGCGTATGTTGGTTCTTACGTTTAAGATAAGGGGCATTTTTGTATGACGCTCAAGAACGCACTCGTGTCCGCCGCTGGGAACGCGGCGGAAAACGCATATATCGAGGATGTATTCAGCACCTACCTTTACACCGGCAACGGCGGCACTCAGACCATCACCAACGGAATTGATCTGGCTGGTGAAGGTGGGTTGGTTTGGGCTAAGAATCGCGCCGCAAACACATTTGGCTCTGAAGCCCATGAGTGGTATGACACTGTTCGGGGGGTGGGAAACGCAATTTTCAGTGATAGCACTTCAGCCCAATCGGCCTTTGGTTCGTCTCGCGGTGTTACTGCATTTTCAACTTCGGGATTTACAGTAACCAACAGCAGCAGTTTGATTGGGCCAAACTCCAACGGAATTACGGAAGTTAGTTGGACCTTCCGCAAGGCGGAGAAGTTCTTTGATGTGGTGACGTATACGGGGAATGGTGTTGCTGGTAGGACGGTTGCCCATAATCTTGGCTCTGTTCCGGGGTGTATTATTATTAAGGTTGTAACCTCTTCTAGCATCGGGTCGTCAGATTGGGTTGTCTATCATCGTAGCACCGGAAATTCTAAGTGGCTTGCCTTAAATCTTACTCGTGCAGAGGCAGCTGGAACATTTTGGAATAACACCGATCCAACCGATACGCATTTCACTTTAGGGATCAACCAAGACGTCAATAAAGGCGATGGCACAACCTACGTCGCCTACCTCTTCGCCCACGACGCTGGGGGCTTTGGGGCGGATGGTACGGAGAATGTGATTAGCTGTGGGGCGTTTACGACTGATGGCTCTGGCAATGCCACGGTGAATCTTGGGTGGGAGCCACAGTGGGTTCTAATGAAAATTAGCAGTTCTTCTGGAGACGACTGGAAAGTTTTGGATAATATGCGTGGGCTATATGCCCCGTCGCAAAATGCCGCTTTGTTGAAGCCAAATACAGCCGAACAGGAGTATGTTGGTTCGTTCTCGTGCTACCCAAACGCAACTGGATTTACAATTGCTAACACTCCGTTAAACACTACCTACATCTACATCGCCATCCGCCGTGGTCCTATGAAGGTGCCGGAGAGTGGTACGGAGGTGTTTGCTCCTTTTGCCACCAGAAGTTCAGGTGTTGACCAAGCAAACCCAATGTTTAATGCGGGGTGGCCTGTTGATTTGCTAATTCAGGGTTTTAGGGCTGGAAGCACTTCCGCGCAGATGTTTATGCCAAGGCTCACAAACAACTTACTTAGAAGCTCAACAACAGGTGCAGAAACAAACGGATCAACTGCTTATAGTTTTACTGGAATGTTGGGTGTACTTAGCGCAAGCGGTAACGACAGCTCAAGTGCAGATATATGTGGGTGGAACTTCCGCCGCGCCCCCGGCTTCTTTGATGTGGTGGCTTATACGGGGACAGGGGCTGTACAAAACGTAGCACATAATTTAGGAGTGGCTCCGGAGTTATTGATTGTTAAAAGTAGAAGTCTTAATGGTCAAGAATGGCCTGTTCAAGTATTAGGCGATGGGACAAAGATATTAAAACTTAACTCAACTAGTGCATTTATTACAAACTCTGCTTATTGGAACGATACTGGAGCAACAGAAAGCGTATTTACTGTTACGGGTAGTGGTTTAACAGGAAGTTCTGGAGCCACTTACATCGCCTACCTCTTCGCCTCCTGCCCCGGCGTATCCAAAGTCGGCACCTACACCGGCACCGGAACCACCAATCAGATAGACTGCGGATTCTCCGGCGGCGCTAGGTACGTGCTTATCAAGCGCACCGACAGCACTGGCGACTGGTATGTTTGGGACTCTGCTCGTGGCATCGTGGCTGGTAACGATCCCTACCTGCTGCTCAACAGCACAGCCGCTGAAGTGACCAGCACCGACTACGTTGATACCTACAGTGCTGGTTTTGAAATTAGCAGCACAGCGCCAGCGGGAATCAACGCCAGCGGTGGATCGTACATCTATCTAGCAATCGCATAAGGAGTTATGCAAATGGGTGACTATCGCATCAGATCAACCGGAGAGATCAAGAGTCAAGGTGCTGTCCGGCAGATGCACGCAAACACTTCGCTTCCGCGAGTTTGGGACGAAACGATTTGCAATGACCTTGGCATCGACCCAATCTTTGAGGGGCCGCAGGCTATTAGTGGCGACCGCTATCAGTATTCGGTGCGGCAGGGCATCGAGGAAATCAACGGCAAGTGGTACACCAAGTATGTACTTGGTCCCATCTTTACTGACGTGACTCAAGAGGACGGCACAGTCTTGACGGCAGCGCAGCAG
>Ga0222716_10003984_pt1 | contig 11672 bp, 9 predicted proteins | sample C33_13DmetaG_FD_165044 | JGI IMG/M metagenome (GOLD analysis project Ga0222716, IMG submission 165044) | Estuarine water microbial communities from San Francisco Bay, California, United States - C33_13D | ecosystem: Environmental > Aquatic > Marine > Unclassified | place: USA: California... | reverse complement strand
TTATACGATTTTGTAAGCTGTCAACATCATCATACAACAAGTTATTAATTAGTGTTTTTTGATAGAAGTTATTTAAATCAGTTTTTAAAGCGTATAATTCTAAACTTTGATGACTTGTTAAATAACCGGCTGAATTTATTTCTGTTTTAGTATAATAATCATCTAAACTTTGATGACTTGTTAAATAACCGGCTGAATTTATTTCTGTTTTAGTATAATAATCATCTAAACTTTGATGACTTGTTAAATAACCTGCTGAATTTATTTCTGTTTTGGTATAATAATCACTCCCCGTTGTTTGTTCCATCCAAGATAAATTTCCCGATGCATCTGTTGATAATACTTTACTTGCTTCTGGTGCTGTTGATGGAAGTGTTAGTGTATAGCTTTGATTTGCGGAATGTGGTGGACCTTTTATAGATACTCCATGTGAATTCGCTTCGCAATTTAGTTTTATGGTACCTGAACCGGTAGCCCCCGAACCTTTTATAGTAACATTATTAGTTACATCCATTTCAGTATCAATAGTTACTTTTGATGCGGTTGTTGTTATATTTTGTATTGATGATGCTGATGATGAACCTGGATCAATCCAAGATAAATTTCCCGATGCATCTGTTGATAATACTTTACTTGCTTCTGGTGCTGTTGATGGAAGTGTTAATGTATAGCTTTGATTTGCGGAATGTGGTGGACCTTTTATAGATACTCCATGTGAATTCGCTTCGCAATTTAGTTTTATGGTACCTGAACCGGTAGCCCCCGAACCTTTTATAGTTATATCATCAGCAGATATAGTACCAGTTGTATTTACATTACCGGCTACATCTAATTTAAATGCTGGGTCTGGATTATTAGTACCAATACCTATATTTGTATAATCACTGCCTAAAAATATTTTTGAACTATTTAGTTGCCACGCATCTGCCGCTGTATCTTTTTCATAATCTTCTGTATCATCGCCAAAAATATCTGATGTCTTATATGTTGAATTAATAGTTTTTGCATATGATAATACATGATTTAGCTTAAATTCCGATACATTTGTAAATGAAGTTCCATATTTTTGATTAACATGATTAATTGCTGCTTGTTCTGTTCCCGATGCATCTCTTAATACTTTTGGTAAAACAGATTTATATCTTTTTCTAAATTTCATAATTCCGTCACTTGTTATTGCTAATTTGTGATCATCACCAAGCCATAAAGAATTATTACTAATATACATATCGCGAATTTTTCTTTCTGCACTTCCAATATCTACTGTATCATTTGTCTCAGGTATTATACTTCTATTTATAGTTATTTCTGAGTTTGATACTTTTAATACATCACTTGTATCATATATATGAAGTGGTGCTGTTGGAGCATCCGTTCCAATACCTATTTTACCATCATGTGTCATAGTAAAAGATTGTGTGCTTGTAGTATCTGTAACTTGTAATATATCGTGAGATGTTGAATCATGTGTTATTTTTAGAGATGGTCCATCTGCTCCTGTACTTATTATTTCAAGGTTTTCTGTTTGATATATATCAGTATTAATAGTTGTTGTTACACCTGTTACATTTAAATTTTTAGCAGTCATATCACCTGTTATAGATATATCTGCGGGTAATCTAGCATTATCTAATGTTCCCGATGTGATATTAGTAGCGTTTATTGCTGTTATATTAGCACCTTCTGCTTCTATATTTGTTGCTTTAATATTACCAACGACTTCTAATGTTTCAGAAGGATTATCAGTATTTATACCTACATTACCTGCGCTATAATGTATTTTTGTTTCATTTTCTTGCCATAATGTTGAAGTCCCTCCTTCGCCGCCTTCGCTTCCACCAGCATATTCTTGACCATTTTTATAAATAGTACCTGTATTTGATAAATATATATTACCTGACAAATTAATGTTACCTCTTACATCTAATAATTGCGATGGTTCATTAGTACCTACACCTATATTTCCTGTTCCTCTTTGAATAGTAAGTCGTTTTTCAGCATCGGATGTATCAGATATAAAGTATTGATTGTTATCAGTTCCGTTGCCATTATCATTAACACCAGTTTCCCATATATTGGTATCTGGGCTCATTATCTAATATTTACTATATAATAAAAATGTTAAGTTAATTTCAAAAAATTGATAGGCATATTGATTGATTTTATTTTACCCAAGAAATGGAATACACCAACTACGATCTCCTTATCAATAACGAGAATAGGCAAATTAAAGTTTACAAGTATAAAAAAGAGTTTGATAATGATGTTGCAGAAGTATTTAGGGAGTGCTATAACGACTGGCAAGGAGTGAGCGACGAATCCATCAATCTATTGAAGACACATGTCGCTAAACTTACTGATAATGATATTCAGATTACTGGTTGTGTGTCCGATGACACAATCTCTCTATATAATCGTGATTGTAGCAGGCATTATTATATTAAGTTTGATAGTAGTCTCAATATTGAATTGTGGTATGTTGAAGGATTGTATACTGAATATCAAATCGCAGATAGCTTTGATATTCTCCTCATGATGCTTTCGTATTAAGTGCAATATTCTATAAAAATTGATATTTGTGTGTTATTTTATATTTTTATGCTTCAAAACGAAAATACATCAAATATTCATAATATAGATTGTGATTGGGATAAATATCCCATGGTTTCTATAAAAGATTATTATTCTAATAATTTTAATGATATTATAATTTCCGAAATTTCCGAAAATTTAATTGAGATATTATAAAAAATGATTTCCTTTTATTTTTATTATTTTTATAACAATGATTTTGATTGATAAGAATAAGGTTTATGGTATTATTCTTGGACACGCATTGGGAGATGCTTTGGGTACTCCTGTGGAATTCTTTCCTTATGCACATTATAATGGTAAATTGGAAACTCCAATTATTAGATATTCAAGAACTTATGGAAAACAAGTTGGTGTCGTTGGACAAGTATCTGATGATACTGAAATGGCTATGATTTTACTGAAAACCATCAATGACGGTTATACAAAAGAGCGAGCTGTTGTTAACTATATGACATGGGCTAACAATAAGTTTAATGGTTGCAAGGGGAGTTCGCCATTTATGGGAAGAAATACTAGAAATCTCTTTGTAGCTTCAAAATCTACTTATGAATTATATCTGAATAGGTTTCGCAAGCATTATCCTAATTTTGAAACTATGGAAGCTTCACAATCCAATGGTGCTTTAATGCGAGCGTATGCGCATATATTTGCCGAAGATGAAAATATTATTCGCGAAGATGTATTTATTACAAATCCATCAGAACTTGTATATAACGCAGTATATACATATATACAGGCTATAAAAATGGCTATTGAAAATACCCCAAAGCATATTATTATGGAAAAAATAAGAGAAATGATAAAGTTCGACAAATTATTAATCGCATTTGATGAAGCATCTAGCAATACTTTTAGAAATGTTACTATAAACAAGGGGCATATTATAAATGCTTATTATTGTGCATTTTGGGGACTATTTCAATTTGATAATTACAAAGATGCGATAGATGCCATTATTAGTTTGGGACCCAAAGAAGGAATCCCAGCAATGATATGTGTAAGGGGTAAATGGAAAAAATCAGAGGTTATTATTGGTGATACGGATACAAACGCGGCAATTACTGGTGCTTTGTTAGGAGCATATTATGGCTATGATAAAATTGTTGAAAATAATATTACGCGGGAGAATATGGATATTCTATTAAAATGCGATAGTGCACAAGGTGATATTGTTAGGCCACCTGATTATAAATTAACAGAAGAAATTATTGCCGATTTTGTAAAAAATTGATAAGAGTTAATATTATATTTAATATCAACAATGTTCTCTGCACTCGCTGCTTTCGCTGCTTTCAACGACGAAAAGTCTACTGATACTTATTTCTATCTAGGTGGTATTGACAATTTTCTGAATGAAGAAGAATACGAAGAAAAAGAATCATTTTGCGAGGACGACTTTTATTACAATGAACTCGCTGATTACTATGATAGCTACTATGATGATTATAATGATTATTAATTATAATTGATTGGGACGGGTAAATACTATCTATGCTTTTATATGTTTTTTATTTTTTTTTTAATATTAGATATTTTTTTTTTAAGTTTACTGATTCTATCATGATAATCCGTTTTAGACATTCTTACAATCATATTTGTATATACTTTTTTTAACATACTTATTTTAGTTTTATGCTTTTTTATTTGCTCCAAGTACTGGGATTTTGTCATAACCTTTTTTGCTTTTTTTCCATCTACACTTTGTTTTTTACTTGCTTTTTGTTTTCTATTCGGGCTATCTTTTTTAGTATTTTTATCTTTCATTGCTTTACTATATTATATTAACACAATTTTTTTAATTTTAAATATACTATGATAATTAAAGATAATTAAATGATTTATATATAAGCAGATGCTAACAAACCCATTACTATGACAGCTACTACGACTATTATAATTATTATCAAAATATAGAAGTAAACAAAAAATATGGATAAAGAATATATACCTATTTTATATTTTTTATCTGTTTGGATAGTACTTTATAGTTATTTATATGTTGCTAAGATATTTCCTTATAATCCAATAATATTGCTTTGTATAGCAACTGGATTTTATATAATCAATATTGCCAATATTGCATACAATTATAATGAACATACATCATTATTTTATTATATAATTATCAATACTTTATTAAAATTACCACCATTACTTATGGTATATCGCGATAAAATTAATTATAATGATATTATATTTAGTGTTATATTTATAATTATATATGTAATACTCATGACATTAATTGATGAGGATATTATATGTATTTATAAAAACTATACTGTATTTATAATAAATAAAAACGATGGTATCATGGGTGAATTATATTATCATATAAATTATTTACTTTAAATAGATTGATATAATGAGTGGTTTGGAAGAAGTAAAACCCAACATAAAAGATTTTAATATAAATTCACCATACTACCACAATAATTCTTTTTTAGAAACAAATAGAAGATTTGAGGGAAATTTAGAATATCAAGAAAATGAGTATCGCCCAGATAATTTTAGTCAGGAGGATGGAACGATTCTGCTTAATAAATTTGGTGGTAATGAATATGAAGGTATAGTTCCAGATACCAAGATAGAACCATATACACCATATACCATGGTAATTACTTATAAACACAACCCAGAAGAAAAAAAGCCTTTTTTTATTTATTATAATTCAGTACAGCCCATTGATAATTTACCTTCTCATTACTTAAAACCATTTAGTAAGGAAGATGACGATGCACTGAAGGAGGCGCAGGAGAAGGAGGCGCAGGAGAGGCCTCGCAAGATGCAGAGAATAATAGATTCAGAAGATTCAGACTCGCAAGCCAGCCAGAAAGCAACATTACCTTTAGATGACTCCTTAACTGGTGGTAAGAAATATATCGCACAAGGTGGTGTTGGTGGCTCACTTGTAAGACGAATTTCTGCTTCTATAAATGATGAGCGAGCCCGACAAACGCACGAGAGAGATACTAATTTTCATTTACATAGAAGTTTTTTTTTAATTATATGGGAACACTTTGCACCTAACGATGACATAAGGAAAAGGCCAAGAGAATACAAACGAAGTCATTTTACTATAAAATTGCCTGTGTACAAAACAGATGGAACGTTCGTTTGTTTTGTATTATTAAGATGTGTTACGAAGCGAGGAAGTACTAATATTGCATATTCGGTACTTTTTGAGTTTACAAGTTATATACATTGGAGTATATTTTATTCATTTGATAGTGTCACCTATGGTAATGGTCAAGTATCAGAATTACATTTTACACTCAACGAGTATCTACCCGCCAGAACCCCTAAAACTCGTATGTTCTTTGAATACACAGATTATATTGATAATTTAATTAGACATGTTCATAATGATATGGTGGCGCGGCAGGGGGACGGACTACATTTAGTCTCTTTCAAAACAGAACAAGTTCCCATTATGGGAATTGTTTCTGAATTAATGTTACTTACAATGTATCAGTTAGCAACAGCGAAGAGTTACGAGACGGGGCATATTTTAAATGATGCTGCTCTAAATATGAGACTAAATATTGATAGTGTAGGCCGCTTGAATGATGAAAATGAATTGTTGAAGATCGCGTTACGGCACGTAGATTTAATAGATTGTATACAACAAGAATTCATACGCTCGCCTCCTCCTCCTCCTTCACTTCCCCTCCCATCACACAATTTTATTAACCATTTAAAAACAGATATTTCGGCAGCAGCAACAGCAGCAGGACCACCAGCAGGACGGAGTGGAGGTAAAAACATAAATAAATATTTAACTAATATTAATAATATTAAGGAAAGGCTTAAACTATTAAAGAAAAATAAGCTTAAAAATAAGGTTAAAATTACAAAGCTAAGTAAATCAATTGAGGAGCTAAAAGCTAAGCTCAAAAAGCAAAAAGAAAAGGAAAAAGCCAAGCTCAAAAAGCAAAAAGAAAAGGAAAAAGCCAAGCTCAAAAAGCAAAAAGAAAAGGAAAAAGCTAAGCTTAAAAAGCAAAAAGAAAAGGATAATGTTAAGCGAAAAAAAACGAAAGCTAAAAAATCATAATTATCATATTATCATATTATCATAACTTATTAACGTAAATATGTATAATATACAAGATATATAACATAATGCAGTTAAAGTTTATCATAAAAATTATACTTATACGTTTGTATTTTATTAGTTTATTTTTAGGGCTTTTAGAATGAAATGGAATATGGATATCGTTTATAATATTTTCTTTATAACAATAGCTTTCTTTAATTAAATCTGATATAGAGCTGGTATGAACTATTAGACCTTTAATATTATTTTTATTTTTTTTCGTATTTATTACATAACTGTCTAGTAATGTTCTAAAAAACCCTGATAGATGTTTCTGAGATATTATAGAGTTATATGCTTTGCATTGAACAAGGTAAATTATATCTTCATTTGTTTTAAAAATAATATCTATACCGGTATCAAGTAATACATTGTAATTTCTATAATATTTATTTGTTTTATATTTATCTTTAACAGAAATAAGGTCATTGTTTAGAATTATTCCAGAATCAATTAATAAATGGTCCGGGACATCTTTCCATAAATATATCTCATCGATATCAAAGTAATCGTGTAATTTTTTTAATACATATTTTTCATATTGAAAACCTTTTATACAATTATAATCAATATACTTTATATGTTGAATATAATCATAATTTATCATGATATGATACGATAATACATATAGATATAGTTGATATATTTTTAAGTATATTAAGTATGTTAAGTGTATTAAGTGTATTAATTTTGAGTACATAATTCTTTCAAAAAGCTAAATTTATAAAAGTTCTAAAAAATTATAAAAAAATAAAATTATGTACTCAAAATTTAAATGTAAAAAATTCGCCTTGTTTTTTTGATTTTTTTTTCTTTTGCTTCCCCCCCCTTTTTTCCTTAGTTTCCTCAGTTTCCTTAGTTTCCCCAGTTTCATCAGTTTTATTAGGCGGCGTTTCGCTTCTTGATTGAATTGTTTGTGTTCGGTTTTCCATTTTTACGTCTTTTTCTTCTTCTTCTTCTAAATTACCTTGTTGTGGTTGAATTTGGGAAGTGGGTAAGTCATTTATTAATAATTGTAATTCTTTTCCTTTTAATTGTTTTAATTCTTCTTTTGTTTTTAATAATTGTAATTTACATTCTTTTAATACATGAATTAAATTTATTTCATTTTTTAAAAAAATATAAATGAATGATTGTAATTCATCTAATAATTTTAATAAATTAAAATTATTTAAACCGCTTTTATCCGATTTGTCTACAGGCATATCTTGGTCATATTTTGCACGTAGTATAACATTGGTCTCTGTGCTTGGATCTTCTCGTCTATAAATTGCGTTGTAGCACCCAGTTATCCGCTTTATAGGCCTTTCATCTTCTATACTTATACAGTGATGAATATCTAATAATAGACTAATATCATATTGTAAATTACTTGTATCATATTTTTGGGTACTTTTTAATTGTGATAAAAATTTTTCTGAAACTTCTAATGAATGAAAAAGATATTTTAAATGATCTGTTTGCGTATCAAAATCAAATTCATTGTCACCATCGTCTTCATATTCATGTTGAACTTTACTTTTAATATTTGCTAAATCAATCATTATAGATATTTTTATTACTAATAATTCAAAAATTTCTGTTATATTTTTGAAAATTTCTGTTTTTATATATGTGATTTCAGTGGTTGAGGAGTGAATTTTAACAGCATTCAGAAATTCACTCCAATCTAATTCGTTATCTAAATTCTCATCTAGACTACCATATAATTTTACTAATTCATCTTTAGTATTATCTTGAACTATTATCTTTTCAAATAAGTCTACATTAAATACATCATTAAAAGTTTTTATAGAATCATATAATTCTAAATACTTACTTAAATACTCACTTAGTTTTTTTTTTTTTTCTTGGGCTTCTTCTGCTTGGGCTTCTTCTTTTAATCTTATAATACCTTCTTTATCACTCAAATCTATACTAGTATCAAACAGTTTAATTGTTCTATTTAATTTTACCACACTAATATAAAAATTCCAAAACTCAGTTTTAGATATTTTTTTGCTTTTGTTTGTATCTAAACGGTCAAATAAATTTTTAAATTCTTCAATTTCCTCATTTGTAAAATGATGAGTTAAAGATTTAATACTTTCTTTTAATTTATATAATTCATGTAATTTTTCTTTTAATAAATTAGCTAGACTATTATCATTTTCTAAACTATCTTTTAAATGATATTTATTATTAGCACCATCTCTATAAGAAAAACTATGCCGCGTTGTAAATTCTAACTGTTCTTGCGAAGTTGCCATTTCTAACGAACTTATCTATTATAAATAAAATATATAATATTTATATAATATTTATATAATATTTATTATTAGTTACCAAATCTAATAAGCATATTTAAACATACTTTATATTTAATCTACGTCAACATGGTCATCACTTTTACTTGTATTATCGCTTTTATCAACAAATGTATCGCTATCTTCAGCTAATATATTTTCTGAATCAAAATCTAAATATATTTCAAGATCAGTTTTATCATTATCTTTTTTAAGCGATTTTATTAATGATGAAATATTTTTATTATTACATAATATTTCAAATAATATATTTAAATATTCCATTTTTTCTTTCATAAATATTATAAACGAATCATTTTTATTAGGATATTCAACAGTATTATCTTTAAAAATTTCAAATTTTTTAAATCTTTCTATTTTTTTTTTAGCGGCATCCATTTTTTTTTTCTTTTCTTGGAGTTTTTTATTTTTTAAAATTAATTTAGGAGGCTTACCTTTTTTCGTCACGTCTGCTGCTGCTGCTGCTGCTGCTGCTACTGTGTTTAATTCATTTTCTTCTTTTTTAGTAAAACCTTTATTATAAAACTTACACGCTTCTTTAAATATGTCTAATTGTTTTAATGGATTTAAAATTTTTAGTTCTACATTTATAATATATAGAAAGTACTCAATATTTTTAATTAATGCTTCTTCTTCTTTTTTTTTTGCTTCTTCTGCTGCTTTTTCTGCTGCTTCTGCTGTTTCTGCTGCTGTTTTTTCTGCTGCTTCTTCTTCTGCTTCCATTTTTTCTGCTGCTTCTTCTTCTGCTTCCATTTTTTCTGCTGCTTCTTCTGTTTCCATTTTTTCTTTATCTTTACTCAAATAACTTTCTAATTTTTTAATTAATTCATCTGCTTCTTTTTTTGCTGCTTCTGTTGCTGCTTCTTCTGCTGCTGCTTCTGTTGCTTCTTCTGCTGCTACTACTACTTCCATATTATCATCATCATCAATAATATGACGTTCTATATATCTTTTTGTTTTTGTCATATCAGTTAATTTATTTTTCGTTTTCTCATCTAAATTGTCTTGAATACTGTTTAGTTTTTTTTCTAATTTTAACGCAATTTTTTTTATTTCTAAAAAGGTTTGGTATGAAATATCAACAAAAGCTTTATTATAACGTGACCGTGTTTTTATATAGTTTGTAATTAAACCCTCTTTAATTGCGTTAATTAAATCCAATGATGCTTTATTTAAAGCTTCTTTAGCAGCTGCTTTCTCATTAAATACATTAAATGCAGCATCAAATATTGTTTCTAGCATAGTAATATCATATAATCGTGTTTTTATTACTTCATTTCTTAATTCTATATATAAACTTAAATTTTTAATATGCCATTCTTTTATTATCTTATCAGTATTATATAATGACCCATAATACAATTTAACACTTTTTTCACTATATTCTCCATTATTACGATGATATTGTGATATGAAATTAGATACTGTATCGCTATATTTAAATGGTTCTAAATCATATTCTACATAATCAAGCTCAGCAATAGGTTGTTTACTTTTACGATGTAATAATATATCATATACTTTACAAGCTAATTTATTTTTTGATTTAATAGCATCTTTTAAAAAAGCTTCTGAATTATCTGGAGCTTCTAATACTAAACTATTATCAGTCATATTTATTAAGTGATTTAATTCATAAAGTTCATCAAGACATTTATCAAAACTTGCTCCCGAGTTTGGTTCTGTTGTTAATAATCCATATACTAATTCATACGATTTCTCTTTTAATTTATTTAACAAATTTATTAATAATTTAATTTCAATTAATATTTCAACTTTAATGTTTTCTAATTTTTTTTTCGTATTATTAATATATGATAAAAAAGCATCTTCATCATCATGTTTTTCAAATTTAAAATGTAAAGGACTATTATATTCATTATAACTTTTGATTAGTTCTTCTACTTTTATTAAGCCATCTTCCAAAAATTTTTTCAATTGTGAAGCTTTTTTAATGATAGAAGAGATTTTCGTACTAAATAATCTTAAAGTCTTGTTGTGTTTGGGCTGGCTATCCGCTAATTCTGAAAAAGAATTTTTTTGTAATATTTTATAATATAATATTTTAAATGCGGTACTTTCATCTTCTAAACCAATTAATGTACTTTTTAATCCTTCTAATGTGTTAAAATTACCGTAACCGTCACCGCTACTAACATCAATAGTATTATGTAAATATGATGATAATAATTCTTTTGCGTTAATAATCATAATTTCATAATCCTTTCTTTCCTTAGCTTTGTCAGGGTCTACTATATTTATAAAATCATGTTCAATATTACTATATAGTAATCGAATAATATTTAGTGAATATATCATAAAAAATGCTGTTGTAGTTGTTATTAACCCAAATAATTTATTTAGATGTTGTATTTTTGTTTTTTCAAAAAAAGTTTTTATATTTATTTTTGCATTAAACTTTTTAAAAGGATTAAATATATCTTCATTACTAGCAATTTGTTCTTCTGATGGTGCTGCTGATGATGATGGTGCTGCTGATGGTGGTGCTGATGATGATGCTGGTGCTGGTGCTGGTGCTAGTGCTGGTGCTGGTGCTGGTGCTGGTGGTGGTGCTAGTGCTGCTGATGATGATGGTGCTGCTGATGATGATGGTGCTGGTGCTGGTGCTTCATCTGTCATTGAATTTTCATCATCCTCAACATCCTCAACCATAAACT
>Ga0222716_10003983_pt1 | contig 11673 bp, 5 predicted proteins | sample C33_13DmetaG_FD_165044 | JGI IMG/M metagenome (GOLD analysis project Ga0222716, IMG submission 165044) | Estuarine water microbial communities from San Francisco Bay, California, United States - C33_13D | ecosystem: Environmental > Aquatic > Marine > Unclassified | place: USA: California... | reverse complement strand
ACACACAGAGAGAGAGAAAGCGGAGAAAGAGATTTAAGATTTTCTAACTGTGTGTCCAAAGTCTATCCTTTTAAAAGATTTTAAATAAACGCATTTGAACACAACCACGAGTAGTGCGCTTTTCTTCGCGTGCGATTGATATACGTTGAACGCGCGGAGAGCAAAAAGCGGTGTCGACGAACGGGCAGACTTTTAGCCGTTTTATCGGAGTCAAAGAGAGAGAGAGAAAGATTTGATACACATAAAGAATATGGTGTCGAACAAATCGACCACCGCGGTCGGGGTCGCCACATCGACGCTTCCCGGCGGCGAAGATCATCATCTTCACGCGCATCATCGGTCCGGGAGACCACCGCAAGCGCCTTTACCGACTCCGCAAACGACGCAAACGCAAACGACGAATGCAGCGTTTGCTACGGTTCCAGCGATGGGCTTTTTCAATCCAGCCGCCACGATTGGGTTTCCGAATATGTTTGGGACGACGAACAACAGTGCTGGCGGATACCAGCCGGGCGGGATAGACCCGGCGACGGTGGCGGCGTTTGCGAGCGGCTTTTACGCGCACTCGGCGCCGGCTGGGAAAAGCACCGGTGCGAGCGGGAGAGGATTTCTTCAAGCGACGACGTCGACTTCGAGTGGGAACGCGCAACAATCACAACAGCAACAGCAGCAACAACAACAACAGCAGATGCAGCAGCAGATGCAAGTTTTGGGGACGTCGCCGACGTTTTACGGGTCGAGTCCTACGGCGGCGCCGATGCCGAGCCGGGCGACGATTGGTGGCGGCACGGCGGCGCAGCAAAACGCAGCGGCGCAAGCGGCGGCGCAAGCGGCGGCAAATTTTATGAATAACGTGGCGGCTATGAATAACGCGGTGGCGAGTCATCAGAAAGAGACGTTAGCGTTGTTGCAGCAACAGCAGCAACAGAACTTTCACAATCAGGCGAGGAGAGGCAGTAGCGAAGATTCTGGATCTTTCGGCGCGACGGCGGCGGCAAACGCCGCGGCGATGAGCAACTCGTCCGGTTTTAGTTTGCAAACGCCGCAGATGCCGGCGTGGACGAAAGGGTTATCTAGTTCGGTGGGGAATTCGGCCGGGACGCAAGTCACTCTCGGATCGTCGCCGAACAGCGGCTTTTCAACGTTTTCTCCGGTGAATCATTCGCAGAGAGGATCGGCGTCGTTTAATTACGGTCACGTAGGCGCGGGGAATGCAACTAGTAATCAGCTCGATAAACAACAACAGCAACAACCATCCGTAGGTAGAAGAAACTCGACATCTGGACGACACGCGTTTGAAGGAAGAAACTCGTCGTTATCGGCCTCGCCGAGCAGTTCGCCGCCGGTGCGAGGCGGCGGCGTGCAGAAATCGACGAAGAACGATCCGTCCGTTTTGAAGCGAAATAATTTGAGTAACAACGCGGCATTTGTCGAAGGTTTAGCGAGCGCAGCGGCTGCTTCGAAAGCGGTCGCAAATGCGGATGGTGGTTCTAACGATGGTAGTAAAGAAGCAACGGCGGGCAAGACGGCTTCGGGTAAGGCGCAAAAGTCAATCTATCGAGGCGTTCGACAAAGACCGTGGGGTAAGTTTGCGGCTGAAATTAGAGACCCGACGCGGGGATCTCGATTATGGCTCGGGACATTCGATTCTGCCGAGGATGCCGCGTTGGCGTACGATGCCGCCGCGCGAGCTATTCGTGGCGACGCCGCCGTGACAAACTTTGCAAAGGACGTCGTCATCCCGGAGCATGTGAGAGCGCAACTTCCACCTTTGCCAGTCAGAGACGAGAACGGTAACATCATCGAAACGCACGGTCACACGTCTGGTAACGCGCCTGGTAACGCTAAGAAAGGTGGTAACTCAAAGAAACAACAAATCACGCCGGGAGGACTCGCTCCTGAGTTTGCGAATTCCACGCCGACGGTGCAAAAGGAGTCCAAGAAGAAGAATAAAGGTGGCTTGCCATCGGAAGACGCATCGATGCTGATGATGTTAAGCGGCGCAGCGTTGTTGGATGATAACGATAGCCCGAACAACACAAACGACGGATCCAAGTCGACGAACACGACGGAGGATGCAGAGGCGTTGCAAGATATGGACATGGACGACGCCGAGGCAATCAACACGTCGACGAACGCGCCAAAGTTGAACTTGAAAGGGAGTAAAACGAAAGGAAAAGGGAAATCGACAAAGAATGTCGCCGACGCCATGACCAGCGCTATGAATCACAAGTACTGAAAAATAAGGTGACAGTTGTGATTAGCGTATGTAAAGAAGAGGAGGTGTAAATTATGATTGAAGAAGAAAAAGAAGAAGAAGAGCGAAAGCGCGAAAGCGGAGGGCTCTGACCACCCTTAAATATCATCATTTATGTAACAACAGTTTTCATCATACCATTCATATATACATACAATAAGCATATGTACTGGCACGTATTCGTTTTAGTTTTTAAATCAACAACCCAAGCGCCACAACGACGAGCGCGAAGAAGATTGAGACGGACGCCGCCGAGGAAGACTCTTTGTCTTCCTCGCAAACGGTATCCTTACACGCGCTCGTTTCCGCGCAAATGGTCTTGCTCGCACCGCAACAATCACTGCTAAGACAGAAGACGCCATCTGTATCGACAACTTCACCATTGCAGAAGAATTTACACGACGGTAAAACACGAGAGGTAAAGGAACCATCCTCGCATTGAAGAAAATCGGACGGGCACGCCTCGAAACTACGTCCGTCTAACGCAGTCGAAGTATCGATAATTGCGACATCGCCGAAGGATGCGTCGTCTTCGGAAGAAGGTGGACCGGATTGGACGGCAACGGTGTCATTATCAGCTTCAGCTGCGTCGCTGGTTGGTTTTATGTGATTCATCATCCAATCGACGAGCGCGGTTGAAAAAGTATCCGTGAACGAGTTCGCAACCGCCGTATCGGTATTCATCCCGTCGATTACCCAATTCTCAACAACTGTTCCTTCTTGGCACGTACCATTCGTCCACGTTTCTGAGGAAGTATCCGGCGCATTCGCGAAAAGCTTCGTGCGCAAATTCAGCGCTCCATCAACAACCACCGATTCTTCCGTTTGGCAGCCGTTTCTCGATGCCCATCGCTCGGCGACTGTTTGAATCGATGGGATGTCCACGCCCTCGAAATTCCCGCCGTTTACCGAAGGCACTCGATCCAGACGTCCAGAAATTTGTAACACGTTAACGAAGCTGTTCGACGGCACCGAGGACGACACCGTGTTCAACGCCTCGCACATGCTCGCATTTAAAAAGCTCGATCCACTGATAGAGACGATACCAGAAAGCATCTCGGGGTGTTTGCACGCCATTCTGTGCGCCATAAATCCACCGTTCTCGAATCCGAGCACAAACACTCTCGTCGGATCAATTTCATATTGACTTTTCACGGCGGCAATTAACTGATAAATGTGGGTCACGTCGTCGTACGGTTCCCAAGCTTCTCGAACTAAAGTCGCTCGTAAAGGACCCGCGCTCGCGCAGCACGCGTCCGTCGCCGCCCACGTTCTGCACCCGTAGCGCGTGTTCAAAATCCCATCCGATCTCGAACACGTCGAGCACCAAAAATTTTGCCTGTGGCCTTCCGGAACGGCCAAGATGAACTCTCTCGTGTCCACGTGTTTCTTTAAATCAATCAACTGGTCGATGGAGTTCCCGTCCATGCATCTTCCGTGCAACATTACGACGAGACCGACATCTTTGCCGGATGAGGAAGTGCCGTTCGGAAGCGCCACGTCCGGTAAGAATAAACGAGTGGGATCTCTGTTGTATTCGTCGTCGTTCGCGTACACGATGTCGACTTCTTGCGTCGCGATGGCATCCGCAGTTGACGCGAAACAGAGCACGAACGCGACGAACGACGCGACGAGGAATCCCTTGATGTTCGTTTTGAGATTCATCTGTGTGTAGTAGTGGTAGTAATGGCAACGGAAGAGCGCGAGAGATGTGTGTAAAAAATACGATACGAGCGTTTTTTTTTAATGAAGAAAGCAGCCGTTTTTTTTTCGATTGGATTTACAAAAAAAATTGGGTTACGAGAACATCTTCGGACGACACTGCGCGTAATACGCGTCTTGAACGAAACAGTAGTCGCCAGAGTTCGCACAACACCGAGGACCGTTCGGTCCGAGGCTACCACCGCACTGTTCGTACGTTCTCGCGCACGGTAAACCGTTGCGCTCGTACCGCGGGCGACACTGCGAATAATATTCGTCTTGCGTGAAGCAGTAATAACTCGGATCGCAGCAGCTGTTGAGAGAGCTGCCGGCATTTTTCTGCCACAAACGACCACCGCATTGGCCATAGTTGGACGCGCACGCTGGTATTTTCGGTCTACACTGCGCGTAGTATTCATCTTGAACGAAACAAAAGTCGTTCGCGTCGCAACATCGATTCGGGCCGGTCCAAAATCGACCGCCGCACTGCTGCCATTTTTCTTGACACGTAAAGGATGACGTTGGATCTCGGTAGAGCTGTTGTTGGTTGAACGATATTGGCGGTCGTAACTCGGATGTGGTACCATCGTTAATGGTGAAAGAGGATGATGGTCGGCACTGCGAGTAATAGCGATCGACATATACGCAACTATTGCCACTCGTGCAGCATTCGGCACCTGTCCAATATTCGCCTCCACACTGCTGATACGTTTGGGAGCATCCCTTGCACACGCCGTCGCCATCGCAAATTAGACCAGCTTTACAGCAGCTTGGTCGACCGCAAACTGTGCCATCGCAACGCTCGTTCGCGTTCATGCACGGTACGCACGACTTTTCGCCAAATCCAGAAGTCGGTTCGCAACTGAAGCCTTCTTCGCAACACTTTTCTGCGCTCGCGCCGGTAGGAAGCGATAAGACGATCGACGACGCGGAAGAGTAACAGCTTTGACCTCGTCTTGCACAATCGCAAGGTTTACCAAGATTCGTCTCTATCCGAGCTGGATACAGCTTACACGGCTCCGTTGGCTTATCGCACTCTTCCTCGATGGCTTCTTTCGGCGCGTTTGGTAAGAAAAATGGAATTGGCCCGCATAAATTTCGATTAAACGCCAAAGAAACCGTTTTCAAAACCGGTAAACGTCGCAGACTTTGCGGTACTTCGCCTGAAAACATGTTTCCGTGCAGTAAAAGCACCTCTAAACGTTTAAAGATTGAGAGCGTTTCCGGAATAGGACCACTGAAGAAGTTGTCGTGAAGATCCAAAGTCGTGATATTTATAGGAAACGCGCGCGGGTTTACGCGACCAGAGAGCTTATTTCCTTCGAGAACGATAACTTCTAGCTTCTCAGCGCTGCTCATACCCAATGGAATTGGACCACTGAAAGCACAGTCGTCAAGAAATAGTTCTTTAATATTCGGTAATCTTCCAATCGCCGCCGCGGGAATTTGGCCGGACAAATCTCTATTTCCGCTCAAATCTAAATACTCCAACGACTGCAAATACGCCAAAGCGTTGTACGAAATCGGCCCGGAAAGTAAATTTCTGTGTATATTTAACACTTTCAATCGTTGTAAAAATCGAAACGACTCGGGAATCTGACCGGTAAACTGATTTCCAAAATGCGAACCGGGAACGCCATACTTATTCTTCTTCGCTTCGGGAAACCCGTCGTCGTAATATATTTGTCTTTCGGTGAAACCCCCGTCTAAATCTATCTCTTCCAACCACTTCAAGTTCCCCAACTCGTACGGAATACTTCCTTCTAAATTATTCACGCCTAACTTCAACGATTTTAAATTCGGAAAACTCCTCACAAACGCGTTCGTCACCGCGCCACGCAACCGGTTGTTTCCAACGTCGAAAATTTTCACGCTTTCCAACTTATTCGGCAACCCATCCCGAGGTAACTCGCCAGTCAAATCCATGCCGTAAAACGAGACGAACGAAATTTTGCACAAACCGTCTCCCCCTTCGCACTCGCACCCAATCTCCGGCCACTCGCACGCGTTTTCAACCTTCGCTCTCGGAAGATCCGAATACCACCCGGTTCGGTTCAAACTATTCATCAGACTTACCAAGGACTCGATTTCCGATCTCGCTAAACTCGCGCTCGTTCGATCGAGCATCGCGCAAAACAAAACGAACAAGAACGAGAAGAAAAAACATCCAAATCTGCTTTGGTTTGATGCGTGAACGCGCGTCCTTCTCATCATCATCATCATCATCATCTAGAAAGTGGATGATTTTTAAAGATGCGTGCTCTGTTTGTTTTGTGCGAGTATTTTTTATTTTTTTCTCCCTCGTTGAATTAAATTGTAAAAAAGCCGTTTCGGCGAAAAAGAAGAGGAAAAAAAGAAGCTTCCTTCGAGAAGCACCGAAGAGGGAGCGAGAGGCAAGAAAAGAATAAGATGAGGATGATGTCTCGTCTCTTCTTCTTCACAAAACGAACGCGCGCGAAAACACCCGTGCACAAGCAAAGTCGCGAGAGGGAGTCTTTTTACTCTCAAACGTATCTTTTCGTTTCGTACCTTTTTGTCCCAGAGGAGGAAGAAAGAAGAAAGCGCGGAAAAACAATCGGGAAAGAGAGGAAATTTGGATCGTCGCCGTCACTCTGATTTTTGAAGAAGAAAAGTATGCCGCCGAAACGCCCTTCCTCGAAGAAGAAGAACGGAAGCAAGAGTTCGTCGTCGTCGTCGTTTAGTTCCAGAGATGAGGAGGAAATGCACGCGTTCGCGCCGTGGTCGAGAACGGTGGAGGAGAACTGTCGGTTTTACGAGACGTCTTTGGAATTTGGTTTATCGAGTGCAGAGGTGGCGAAAAGGCAGGAGAGATTCGGCGCGAACGAACTCACCAAGGCGAAAGGGAAAAGCTTACTGAAATTAGTTTTGGAACAATTCGACGACGCGTTGGTTAAAATTTTACTCGCCTCCGCGATGGTGTCGTTCGTTCTGGCATTCTTCGAGGAAGGGCCGAACCCGGGGGGAGGGAAAGATATCACCGCGTTCGTCGAACCTTTGGTAATTCTGTTGATTTTGGTTTTGAACGCCATCGTCGGGGTATGGCAAGAAACGAACGCGGAGAACGCGTTGGAGGCGTTGAAAGAGATGCAATCGCCAGATGCGAGGGTGATTAGGAACAGCGGGGAGATGATGACCGTGCCGGCGAGTGAATTAGTGGTCGGGGATATCGTCGCGCTGCAAACAGGAGACAGAGTGCCCGCGGATTTGAGAGTGATGGAGCTAAGAACGGCAACGCTGAGATGCGAGCAGGCGAGTTTGACCGGCGAATCCGTTGCAGTGGACAAGCAAGCCGAGGACGACGAATTATGCCCGGTAGAGATTGAGTTGCAAGGGAAAACGAACATCATGTTCAGCGGGACAGCGGTGAGTAACGGCCAATGTACAGGTATGGTGTGCGCGATCGGGATGAACACGGAGATGGGGAAGATTCAAACGCAAATCGAAGAAGCGAGTTCGGAGGAAGAGGATACGCCGTTGAAGCAAAAGTTGGACGCGTTTGGTGAGGTTTTGAGTAAACTCATCGCGATTATTTGTTTGTTGGTGTGGTTGATCAACTATCATCACTTCATTTCGTTCGAAAACGGAAGTTTTGCCTTCAACTTTGCCAAGTGCACGTATTATTTTAAAATTGCGGTGGCGTTGGCGGTAGCGGCGATTCCCGAAGGCTTACCGGCGGTAATCACCACGTGTTTGGCGCTCGGGACGAGGAAGATGGCGAAACAAAATGCAATCGTGAGAAAACTTCCATCCGTGGAGACTTTGGGGTGCACTTCGGTTATTTGTTCCGATAAAACGGGAACGTTGACGACGAACCAGATGAGTGCGGTGAAGTTTGTTACCGCAGACAAAAACGGAACGAAAACGAGGGCGTTTAACGTCGCCGGGACGTCGTACGATCCCACACAAGGCGGGGTTGAAAATTTACCAGATTTGAAGCAAGACGCTACTTTCGTCGTCGCCGCGCAAATCTGCGCCGCGTGCAACTCCTCTCAAATTGAGTTTGTTGAAGGATCTGGGTACAGATGTATCGGCGAGCCTACAGAAGGCGCGTTGAAAATATTAGCAGAGAAAATAGGGTGCGAAGATGATGCGAAACATCGAAAGGCGATGAACCGCAGGGACAAGAGTTCAAAAGACGGCGCGCAGGCGGTGTGTGATGAAATCATGAGCAACGTCGAGGTCTTGTCTACTTTGGAGTTTGATAGAAACCGTAAGTCGATGTCGGTAATATGCAGAGAGAAGATGAACAATACTAAAAAAAGTAAAAATAGTAATGGCGTGGAGAACTACCTTCTCGCGAAAGGCGCGCCGGAGTTTATTTTAGAGAGGTGCACGCATATTTTAACCCCGGATGGTATGGAAATTCCTCTGACAAAAAGCATGCGCAACGATATCTTAAAGCGACAGCAGGGTATGGCGAGCGTCGCGTTGCGATGCTTGGCGTTGGCGATTAAGTCTGGACCGGAGCTTGGCGTTTTGTCGAGTTACGATGGCAGTCATTCGCACCCGGGGTATAAGATTTTGAAAGATCCTTCGCAATACGAAGTGGTAGAGTCGGAGATGACATTCGTTGGCCTCGCCGGCTTACGTGATCCACCGAGACCAGAAGTGAAAGATGCCATTAATGATTGCAAGAAAGCCGGCATTCGAGTTATTGTCATCACCGGCGACAACAAGTTAACGGCCGAGGCGATTTGCGCAGAGATTGGCGTTTTCGATTCGATGCGCGAAGCGGCGGAGTTTTCGTTTACTGGACGCGAGTTTACGCAAATGACGAAGCAGCAACAGAGAGCATGTCTTGAAGGCGAGTTCAACGGCGTTGTATTTTCGCGCGCGGAACCGAAGCATAAGCAAGATATCGTGCGCTTGTTGCGAGAGGACGGACACATAGTCGCCATGACTGGCGACGGTGTGAACGACGCGCCTGCTTTAAAACTCGCGGACATCGGTATTTCCATGGGTATTGCGGGCACAGAAGTTGCAAAAGAGGCGTCGGATATGATTTTAGTCGATGACAACTTTTCCACCATCGTTTCCGCGGTTTCCGAAGGTCGGTCGATTTATGATAACATGAAAGCGTTCATCAGATACATGATTTCCAGTAACGTCGGCGAGGTTGTTTCCATCTTCTTAACTGCCGCGCTCGGCTTACCGGAAGGTTTAATCCCGGTGCAGCTATTGTGGGTCAATTTGGTTACCGATGGTCCACCAGCAACTGCGTTGGGTTTCAATCCCCCGGATAAAGACATTATGACGAAACCGCCGCGACGCAAAGACGACGAGTTACTCACGCGATGGAGCGTCTTCCGCTATGCCGTCGTCGGCTTATATGTTGGCATCGCCACGGTGGGTGTCTTTTGCATTTGGTACACCCGAACGTCGTTTATGTTTATCGACTTGTCGGGTGATAACCACACGACAGTATCGATGAAACAACTCATGGATTGGGAAAACTGCGCTTCCTGGACCGACGGCGCGTTCAAAGGCGGTTCGTATTCCACCGCTATGGATGGTCCGTCCTTCTCTTTCACCGGTAAAAACAAGTGCGACTACTTCAACGAAGGTAAAGCTAAGGCATCGACGTTATCTTTATCTGTTCTGGTGACGATTGAAATGTTCAACGCCTTGAACGCCTTGTCGGAAGACTCCAGTTTGTTCACGTCGCCGCCTTGGATCAATCCGTACTTGCTCGTCGCCATGTTCGTCTCCTTCGGTTTACACTTTGTGATTTTGTACGTCCCAAGTTTTGCGACGATCTTCTCCATCGTCCCGTTAAGTTTCAACGAGTGGATGTTGGTCGTACTGTGCGCGTTACCAGTGTGCATCATCGACGAAGTTTTGAAATGGTTCGGGAGACGAATGAACGAAAAAGAGTTGCGAGCGAGACTCGACGCGATGAAGAATACCGGCAAAAACGGCAAAGCGAAGAAGACGACGTCGACGCGAAGAAGACGTTAATACTACTCACGCGTTCGACAGCTTATTCTTTAAGTGCAAAACATAATAATATCTTTTTCAATAATATCAACGACATAATATGATATATAATACGCTACTATATAGATTTTACTGAGGTCCTCGTCCCGCGGGAAACGTCTCCGTCATGACTCGCAAAACAGGCCCAGCCAAGCTAAACACCGCGACGACACTCAACACGCTCAGAACCACGAACCCGGCTTTCAGAGCGTTCGAAAACGTCTCGGATTCCATCGCGTCGTTCTCTGGCCCCGGCGGCGCGGGTGGGCGTTCGTAGTACTCTTCTTCCTCTCCTTGTTGTTCTCTTTGTTGTTCTTGTTGTTGCGCTCGCACGGCGACCACTCCGCTCTGACGATTGATTTTCCCCCGACTTTGCGTTTGGGAAAACGCCGACACCGCTTTAAACGGTGATGATTTTGACGATCTCCTCCTCGACGACGCGCCCCCCCCGCGAATCTCGATATTCACGACCGACGACGATTGAATAAAAGGACTCGCAAACATTGTGTTATAGTAGTAGTAATAAGCGCGCAGCAAAGAATTTTGAAGCCAAACGTGGGAAAAAACGTCACAAACATCTCACCATGGACTCTCTCGTTCCGAACCGAACGCGCGAGAACGTCGAGGTGTGCCACTCATTTTATTCGTAAAGTTCTCCTCTCGTTATTCACGAGTCTCTCTCTCTCTCTTTTTCTTTCATTATTTGCGCATTCTTCGCGCGCGTCCGAACAACAGACGCATCTCATCACTCGCCAATTGGAAAAGTCAATCCAATTGACTTCTTAAGAAGTCGCGCGGAAAGGTTGACTCTCCGGGCCAAAAGTACTCTCTTTTTACTCTCGATACCGCGCAACAAAGAATAATACTGACGACGACGACGTTCTTCGACGATGTAACAATACCAGGACGTGTCTTCGTTCGCGGAAGACGTGGAGAAGTTTCTCGAACTCGCCAAGAGGAAAGATGGGTCACTCTTAGAGGAGAAGAAAAAGAGGAGAGAAAAAGCGTCTTTGACTGATACAGCGGCGCGCGAGACGACGCGCAAAAAAGAAGAAGAAGTTAAAGAAGAAGAAGAAGAAGAAGAAGAAGAAGACGTACTGTTGAGGGAACGAGGGAACATGCATTTCAGAAGAGGCGAGTACGCGGAAGCGGAAGCGAGTTACACGAAAAGTTTGCAGGGTAAAGAAACGGCGGCGGCGCTGAGTAATCGAGCGATGGTTCGACTGAAACTCGGGAAGGCGGAGGCGTGCGCGAAGGACTGCCAGAGGAGCGTAGATTTATTGTTAGAAGAGGACGAGGTTGGAGAAGCAACGAGTAAGAGAGACGGTTTGTTAGTGAAGACGTGGCAGAGGAAAGGTACGGCGGAGATGGAGATGAAGATGTATCGAGAGGCGGCGGCGTCGTTTGAAAACGCGTTGAGAATAGAGCCGGAATCGAGGACGATTCGAGAGCAAAGGAAGGCCGCGGTGAAGGAGATGGAGATGATTGAGGTGAAAGATGGAGAGGTTGAACTGCGCGCGAGGGATTTCTTAGCTAAGAGACAACGTGTTTCGATAGAAAAGAAAAAGGAACTCGAAACGCCGTCGCCTGCCGCGATAGTACAGACTAAAAAGAAGGAAGCGATGGCGAAAGAGGAAATGAAGACGACAACAATGGACATTGAAAAAGTGCGCAAAGCGATATCGAAGCTCGAACACGACGAGGAAGAAATAAAAACT
>Ga0222716_10003981_pt1 | contig 11677 bp, 14 predicted proteins | sample C33_13DmetaG_FD_165044 | JGI IMG/M metagenome (GOLD analysis project Ga0222716, IMG submission 165044) | Estuarine water microbial communities from San Francisco Bay, California, United States - C33_13D | ecosystem: Environmental > Aquatic > Marine > Unclassified | place: USA: California... | reverse complement strand
CCAACTCATCTCCCCGCAGAATCGAACCTCAGAGCTTAGAAGAGAGGAGCGTATATCCCTCAGAAGTAGCCCCCTTGGGAGAAGCCCCCCCTAGAGAGGATTTATCTAAGGAAAGAAGTGTATATTCACTCCCATACATGAAATCAATTTCAAAAAAATCAACTACTTAGCGCCCCTACTCCACTCCCCCCGAGATAGACCCCCCCGCACTTATCTAATTAAGAATTTCGCTATCAAGGACGCGCCGTCCCTAAGTCCTTGAAATCTCGTAAAGAAGATAATTCGCCGCGTTTTTGTCATTGTCAACTTTTTTTCTTGGTCTTTTAATACTATTATAGTACTATTATACTTATGAAGACTAAAAAATTAAAAATTCGCTGCTTCACATTTACCGTAATTTTCCAGAAAAGCGATGTTTCTGACCATGGTTCAACTGACAATGATACTAAGACAATATATATAAATATGAACTACCCTGAGCAGGTTCAAAGGGAAACTCTCCACCATGAGATTTTACACGCCTGTTTACACGACTTTCCAAACTTTGGTAAGGAAATGCGCGCTCACGACCAAGAGGAAGAAATTATCCGATATCAATCTCCAATTGAGGTTCAAGTATATCGAGATAATAAATGGGCGAAGGAGTTCATTTTTGGATAATCTAACAATAGAAGAAATAGCAATTATTATAAGTGCATTAACAGCAATAGCCGGATTAATCTGGTTGATGGAGGATTAAATGAGTAAAACACCCGAAAAACAACCAGAAAACACCCAGAATTGGGAAGAAATCGCTATGTCTCTAGCTAAAGACTTGGTACATCTAGCTCAACTATCGAAATCAGTAGTTGAAACAGCAAGCGTTCCTACGGCTATGATCGAGCAGACACGCCTACTTATCTCTATGAATGAGGATATTCTAGCCACTTATGTAGAGATAAATACAGAGGAAGAGGTAAATGAGCAAGAAGGATAAAAGATCTTGGAAAGATTTGAATAGAAAAGAGATAGAACTTGCTCAACAGAAGTATAATGAATACCAATCTGTAGCAGCTATCGCGGATCATTTAAACATTCCAAGAACTACTCTCACCTATCACATTCGCGTTGATGGGTGGGATACCGCTCGTGAAATGCGTAAAGCAGAACTATATACAATGTGGTCTGCTAGTAAGAAGCAAAAATTCATTAATATGAGCAGTGACGCTGCCCGAATAATACAAAAAAGTTTAGCTCATCTAGCTAATCGTCAAGAACCCCCTACTCCTCGTGAGGCTAAGGACGCGGTTGCTATTCTAGAGGCTCTAGATAAGATTACCCGATTAGATGATGGCAAGCCTACAGAAATTACCGAAGAAAAGGTGATGGAATTAAAGGATATTGAAAGTATCGCTGAAATGATTCCATTTAAAAGTAAGGATACCATAGTCTATAAAGAGGAGGACGAAGAGGATGAAAAAGCTAATTAATGTCGTTATGATATTATGTCTATTTTTTGCAGCACCACTTATCGGTGAGCAGGTTGAAGAGTTATATTGGGTAGGATATGCCAGTAAAAAGGTTGAACCTGCTATGAAGAATGAAAATAGAGTTGGAACAACATTCCAAGTCTCTTATAAAGATGAACAATTTACAATGACAAACCTACATATATGCAGAATTAAGTTTGATGAAGAAATTAAAAGAAGAATAAAAATACTTAAAGAGCAAATTAAAAATAATAAAAAGCTAACATTATTTCCACCATTAAAAGATGCGGATCTAATAGGACAACATATTAAAGTAGGAGAATATAGAAGGAAGATACTCGCTGTAGATGATAACCACGACCTATGTTTATTAGAAGCTAATCCTAATCTTCCTTCTTTTTCTCTTGCTTCTGGTTACAGGAAAGGAGAACTTGTAAGAGTCATCGGCTTTCCACGCGGATTAGATAAAACATTAAGAAAAGGAAGAATATTCGGAGAAGGAAGCGGGTGGATGCCTTGGCTACCTAATCCAATAGTAAATTACAAACATATATCTACTCTCGCATATCCGGGAAATTCTGGATCACCAGTTATTGATAAATATGGATATTTGGTAGGAGTTTTATTTGCAGGGCGAAGTGGCATTCACACAGAAGCGTTAATAGTTCCCTTGGAAGATGTGAGGAATTTTTTACATAAGGTGATATGGCTAAACAAAAAGTAGTAAGTAAAGAAGAACAGTATTGGTTAGAATTAACTAAAGATTTATTCTCCCCTAGAGGAGATGGTATGAAAGTAGGTTTAAAAAACCGCTTACACACTGGTCAAATAAATGCGCTACGTCCTCTATATGAGAACAATATAAAAACGCTTATGCTTCCTTGTGGGCGTAAGTTCGGTAAAACAGATGCGGCAGGTTTTGTATTGTGGAAACAAGCCTTATTTGAACCCGGCTCTGCTTGCTACTATATAGCTCCCGAAGGAAGTCACGCGCGACAACTGATTTGGAATAACAATAGAATTCAAAAATTTATTGGTAAAGAGTCATCTAAATATATTAAAAATATTAAGAATCAGGAAATGAAAATTGAATTTAAAAACGGCTCTTTTATTCAATTAATGGGAAGTGAAAACTGGGCAGCAGGTAACGGTTTAACGCCTCATATCGCAGTATATGACGAATTCAAAGCATTTCACCCACAATGGCATATTGAATTTGCACCAAACAGAGCAGCAAAAGCGGCTCCGCTAGTCATCATCGGTACTCTACCAAAACCGGGTGATAGAAATATGGATCAGTATAATCAGGTACTGGATTACTGTAAAAAGAATAAAAATAGTTTTGTATCTGTACAAACAACTTGGGATAATCCGATTAATCACCTACCAGAACAGAAAGCGATTATCGACCAAGAAATTGAGAGGCTAAGAGATCATGGTGATGAGGATATTGTACAAAGAGAATATTATTCAAAGATTGTTGCGGGAGGATCATCTTCCGTATTCCCTATGTTATCTGAAAAAGATCATGTTGTAGATCATAAGCAATTATATAACCATGTAAAGCGCGATATTAAAAAGATGGAATGGTTTTGCGTAGCAGATCCCGGAACTACTACCTGCTTTGCGGTATTATTTGGTGCGATTAATCCATATACAAAGGAAGTTTTCATATTAGATGAAATATATGAGAAGAACCAAAAGGAAACAAGTACGCGATTAATTTACCCGCGAATAAAAAAGAAGATGAAGGAATTAAATCCTTATATTGATGAAGATGATTGGTTTAAAGTATATGATGAGGCAGGTGCTTGGTTTGCGAATGAAGTATTAGTCTCATATCACACAACTTTCTTTAAAACGGAGAAGAGACATGGAGATAAGCAAGAAGGAATCTCTCTTATTAAGGATATGCTGTTGCATAACATCGTATCTATTTCTAGCAGATGCAAAGATTTGTTTAATGAAATGCAAATGTATGCCAAAGACAGCAAGGGAAAAATTCCAAAGAAAAATGATCACCTCATTGATTGTTATAGATACTTTATTGATGCTGCTAATTATAGTTTCGAGTCAGTACAAGAATTTATAAAAAGAAAAGATCCATTGGAAGAAAAAAGATTTAGGAGGTATGAACATGAAGAAAGAGAAATCGATATGGGCGAAGATTGGACATCGGATTTTGGCGATGAGTTTGACTTTGATATATAAAGCGGGCTTCAAATTCCTATGGTTATGGGACGTATTCTTCACTTTTGTAGATAATACGCAATTAAAAGCATATATGCGTATGAAAGATAAGTTAGTGAATTTATTACACAAGAAACATGATATCAATAACTTAGAGGATTTCGATTCTTGGGACAAAGTACAGTAAGTAGTTGAAATTAGGAGGATTTTATGGAAAATATTAACATTTTATTAATTTTCAGTGTTTTAGGCTTTACATTTGGCTTGTTAGGTACTATAATAGGACTAATAGCTTGTGTGAAAGTGTTAGCTATGGAAAAAAGCACACACACTATCACATATCAACCCATCGATGATGAGATTGAAAAAGCCAATGAAGAAGTTATGAAAAAATGGGCTACCAAGGAAAGTGCGATCGCTAAAGATCAGGAATTATTCCGAGAAGACCTAGAGACTGAGATGCCCGACTTCTTTCCTGACGAGGATGAGAAGGAAATTATAAGCTTATAAGAAGGTAACAGATGAGTGATGCATTTGACATCCTAAACGATGATAACATCGATCCAGAAGTAAAGGTTAAACCCTTTTTCAGAATCAAAGATAAGAATGAAAAAGAGAAACATCAGTGGCTAAACTCAGTCACTGAAGCTCTGATAAAGCAATCCGAAATTAGAACGCTTGGACAGAGAGAGAACCTACAACATTATCGCGGAATCTCAATGAGAAAAAGCGATAGGTTTAGAAATAGAGATAAGAATAGACAACGCTTCTCTAGAATTCAAAAATTCGTAGTAAATCACCTACATGACTTAACAGAAACTAAAGTTAGCCAGATGACTAGGCTAAAACCTGCTGTAGAGATATTACCTACCAATGATGAGTGGAAAGATAGAGCAAGTGCAAAAGTAGTTAAGCTAATTATCAACCATTTATGGGATATGAACGATGTAGACGGTCTATTCACTAAAATGCAGAGACAAACGCGAATATTTGGCGAGTCTTACTGCTTTACTTTATGGGATGATAAGAAGGGTGATTTAACTCCCGCTTATGTGGCTGCGCGTGATGCAGGTCTTGACCTAAAAAGAAAAGAAATACAAGAAATTAAATATACAGGTGATATCTCATACGAAATGGAATTACCTTGGCGCGTTCTTTTACATCGCGCTTCTGATTTCAATAAATGCGATTATGTTATTCGTGTAAAAGTTATTCCTACCGAAGAATTAAAAGAAAAGTATCCAGAGAAAAAGAAAGATATTAAGATTGATGAAGATCTAAAAGTATTTGACGCGGAATATCTGGCTGATAGAAAAATGGAAGAACACACCGTTGTATTTCACTTATTCCATAAGAAAACTGAATTGGTTCCCGAAGGTGCAGAAATTATCTACACTAAAGACGTTATGTTAGAGGATAAAGGGCTTTCATATTCTCATGGTAAATTACCTATCGTAAGATTAACTGACTTAGATGTACCTGACGTTCTTAACGGTGTTTCTAGATACGAAATGATTGTACCTATTCAGCGTATGTTTAACAATATTCAAACATTAATCGCGAAAAATATTTATCTTACAGCACAAGCTAAATGGATGATGCCGCGAGGTACTTGTAAGATAGAACAACTAGGCAATGATAATACGATAGTTCAATATCAAGGCGCACAAGCTCCTCAGCTAGTACAAGTACAACCAAACTCACCAGAAGTATATAATTACTCACAGATGCTAATTCAATATATGCAAACTATATATGGAAGTCATGGTATCTCTAGAGGTGAAGTTCCTAAAGGGATAACAGCAGCATCAGCCTTACAATTTCTAAATGAATTGGAAAATGAGAGAAGTTCAACTGATATTGCTAAACATGGCGCTTTAGTAAAAGAATTTGCTAAGATGACTATCGCTATTACTGGTGATTTCTATAAACCAGATGATGGAAGAATGCTTAGAATTGTTGGTGAGAATAATAAATTTCTTATCCGCCATTTTGATACCGCGCACTTAAATAAGAATTATGATGTAAAAGTTGATAATTCAACTGGCTTACCAGAGACTAAGTCTGCAAAAATTCAACGTGTATTAGATGCTATGCAAAGAAATCCACAACTATTTACACCAGAAAGAGCGGAAGAATTACTTGAACTTGGTGATGTTGAAAAGATGTCATCTATTATGACGGAAGCTGTTAAAGCAAGTGATTCTATTGTTGAAGATTTAATGGCAGGTAGAGAAGTTGCTCCATTAGAAGAATGGCACGACTTTATAGTTCACTGGCGTACATATAGTAAAGCAATGCAATCGCGCTCATTTAATGAGGAAGCAGATCCTCAAATAAGAGCAGCGGTTAAAGACCATGTATTTTGGACAGAGAAAGCAATGATTCGTAAAATGCAAAAGAATCCAGAGTTTGAAGCAAAGGTTGCTACTCTAATTCTATTCCCGCTTTTCTCCCATCCAGAGTATGTACCTGCGCGTTCTATGGAACAGCAAATGGCTATGGTACAAGGTCAAACAAATAGAGGTGAAGCAGTAACTGGACAAATTCCGGGAACAAGCACTGAAGATATTATGGAACAACAAAATGCGAAAGCAAGGCTTAAAGGATAGGAGGAATCTATGAGCGATGAAACAATGGACGCGGTACTAAGCGAACCGGGAATTGATGCAGATTTAACATGGGATAATGTTGAAGTTGCAGCGCCATCTATAGCGGATGGTGAAACAAGTAAACCAGAAGGAATGGACGATGAATGGAATAATCTTGGCAGTGAGGATAATGCTGCAGAGACAAAAGATGAAGATACTGAATCAGATAAACAAGAAAGTGATAATCCAGATAGTGAAGCTGAGTCTGTTGAAGAAGTGGCAGAACCTGATGGAGAAGAATCAGAAGAAGTTAGCGAATCTGATAGCGAAGAGAATGCAGATGAAGTAAAACCTCTGAATATTGAAGAAATGCCTGATGATACTAAACTTATGGTTAAGGTTGATGGCGAGCTTCAAGAAATTACGTTGAAAGAATATAAAAATGGTATTAGCGGTGAGAAAGCTATTGCCCAACGCTTTAACGAATTCAACGTAAAAGAGAAAGAGTTTAATACTCAAATGAATGAAGTTAATGAGTATATTAATGAGTTAGGCGCGACTATGCGCGATCAATCTATCCTTGGTGGAGTGCAAAAGATTGGTGAACTAGTTAATATGCCACCGCACTTACTTAGAGAAGAATTGATTAGAGAGTTACTGCCGGAAATTGAAAAAAGATATGGTATGAGCGATGAAGAAATTCAACTTGAATATAAGAGCGCGGAAAATGATTATTTAAAACAACAAACAGAGTCCAATAATGAGAGACTAAAGCTAGAGCAAGCCAATAGGGAACTTGATGCTGAAATCTCTAATTTGAGGGAAGCTCACAATATCAATTCTCAGGAATGGAAAAATGCAGAAGAAACTTTAAGCCAAGCAGGTTACGCGAAAAGCGAAATCAATCCGGAACTCGTAGTAAAGTATACTAATTTTACTAGAGCGGAAGATAGAGCAGACTCTATTATAAATGATTTCAACGCAAGCTATAAGGATGATAGCGAAGTTATGGACGCACTAGTGGAACAAGTTTATGAAAACCCTAATCTTTCAGATGACGACTTTCGCGATATTCTAGAGACAGCACTTGGTACTTCTAAGAAAGCAGAAGCAGAAGCGAAAATTGCTAAAACAGTTGAAGCTAAAGGGAAGGTTAAAAAAGAAGAACCAAAGAAGAATGAGATTTCTCCATTAACTGATAGTGATGGGGAAGAAATTTTAGATTGGGATGATTTAATTTAACAATTTTTTAAGGAGATAGACAATGTCAAGTTGGACTTATTCAGCTTCAAATGAAGCAAACCTAATGAAGATCAAGTATGGTAAACTGATCGATAAACAATTTAACCAAGATGCTGTTATTCTTGGTAGACTTAAGAAAATGGAAGACTTTGTTGGTAAACAAATCGAAAGACCAGTTATCCAATCCATCGGTGGTGGTGTTGGTGCAGGTTCTCTTCCAACTGCTAATGAAAACAAGATTGCTAAAGCTACACTTTCTTCACCAAAGAAATTATATGCTGTAGTTAGCATCGATAGAGAAACAATGAAAGCTGCTAAGACAGACGAAGGTGCTTATGTAAGAATGACTAAGTTCCCTGTTCAAATCGCGGTTAAATCTTTTAACAGAAACCTAGAAAGAATGCTTACTAGAGGTGACGTTTCTGGTACTGGTGCATTAGTTACTGGTAGTGCAAGTAACTCTGTTGTTACTGGTGCAGGTACTTCTGGCGATCCGTACATCGTTTCTCTTGACGTAGCTTCTACTTACTTTCCTGCTGAATTTGAAAGTATTGAAGAAGGTGATTTACTTAACGTAAACAGTGAAACAACTGATCTTGATGTTACTGCTGTAACTATTACTGTATCTGCGGGTTACGCTACTGGTACTGTATCTTTAGTTGGTACTTCTTCTAGACTTGCTACTCTTGCTGCTTGTTGTGGTACTGCTTTTGGTGCTTCTGATAAACTTTACATCCAAGGTTCAAAAGACAATGAAATTGCAGGTATTAAAGGTGTTATTTCTGCAACTTCTGGTTCATACAAAGGGATCACTGTTGGACGTAGATGGCAATCTTACCAAAAGGATGCATCAAGTGCTGCAATCTCAACTGACCTTATGAATGATGTTGTAATGAATGTTAAGAGACAGTCAGGGAAATGCCCTAACTTAATTCTTTCTTCTTACCACCAGTACACTAAAATTCTTAACCTTCTTGAAGATCAAAAAGTATACAATCTTCCTGCAAGAGATAAGCAGTACAAAGGACAAATCTCATTCTCAGCGATTGAGTATATGTCACCAGATGGAAAGATTCCTGTAATTCCTTCAAGATTTATGGATTCTGATGAAGTATTCTTCTTAAACGATGATCACATTGAGCTACACTGTAGACCAAGTGGATTTGAGTGGTTTGACGAAGATGGAACTGTATTCCTTAGAGAGGCTACTGACTCTTACGAGGCTAGATATGGTGGATACGCTGAACTTTTCATCAACCCACACTTCCACGGAAGATTACATACACTAGCTGTATAATAATAGCCCCTTCGGGGGCTTACTTTTAGGAGGCATATGACGTTTGAAGATTTAGTAGTATTAGATGTACCACAATTACCGGAAGGACATCCGGCGCATTATTTAGAATATGTTATTAAAGGAGTTATCCTTAAAAAGAAAGATATTCACGATGCGGAGCATTTAGATATGTTAAAAAGTTGGGGATATGATCCAGAAGAGAATGGTGATTACACTGTCTTGAATGAGAGAAATGGTCACGCGGATAGATTCTGGCACATCGCACTACATCTACGCTACTGGAAAGAAAACGATATGCACACACAATACGTTAATGAATTTGAGGAAAAGTTTCCTCTAGTTAAACTGGAAGAAATACCTCTTCCTTAATTAGCGACCAACCGCTTAAAGTTGAGAAAGGATAATTATGTTAAGAAGTATAAAATCACCACAAAGATCAGTTAGAATGTTAGCTTTAAGAATTGAAGGTTCTACTGGTACAGTATCACTAGAAGGATTAGATGCTCTACAATGTACTGTTACAGACAACGGTGTAGGAGACTACACTATCACTTTTAACTCAGCATTTGCAGAAGTACCTCATATAGCTCTTTCGGCAGAGGCTACTGGAATTATGCTACACGCATCTTCTATTACTGCTAGTGCTGTTAGAATTATTTGCAAGCTAGTAGATCAAGATGCTACTTATGCTGCACCTGCTGCTGCAGAAGCAGATGTTCAAGTATTAGTTATTGGGCATGACGTTACTGATAATTACTAGGAGTAAGAAATGGCTTGTACTAATACAGGTAGGGCATTAGCCTCAGGAACAATAGCTACAAATACTGATACAAGCGCGGAGAAATTCGCGGTAGGTGCGCAAACAACATCTATTATTGGTATTATGAAAGTTAGTTCTAGAACTGATGGTACTTACACACTTAAGATTGAACACTCTCACGATGGGAGTAATTGGGAAACATTAAAAGCAGGATCAGGCGTTACTACAAACGATACTGTGTATGTTACTTACACCGAAGCGGCGGATGGACCATGTCTCGGATTAGTTAGAATTACTGTTACAAGTGCATCAACTACAACTGGTGCTACTGTTGAAGCGGAAGTTAGATTTGATTAATAAGGGTACTCCTCCTACCCTAGTTCTGAGCATAACTATAAACTGCTCACCAATTTATGGATAAAGATAAAGAAAAAGAAATTGCAAGTAAGATAGCCTCCGCAATAGTTAAAAAAGAGGTTACATCAGATATGAAGAAAAGGGCTAAGAAAAAAGCGCTTCGTGCGTTAAGCATCCAACCAGAAGATGAGATGAAAATAGGCGCTGCCTTAGCCATAGGTAAAGCAGTAGCTGAAAAAAGAGTTAAGATGAAAGTACATGAAAATGTAGAATTAGAGTTAGACGCGAATAAAGGAAGAGAGCGTTTCGCGGTTTTCTTTAAGAAGGGATTTTAATGAAGCAACTATACACATTTAATACACAGAAGCCTGTAGGTGGAACCGATGTAGGTGATGGTTCTTCTGACTTAAATGTAGCTAATAGAAACACTCCTGCTACAAGATCCGCATTTGGAGATAATTTATCAGAGTCAGTAGATCCTATAGTTCAAGTATCAGCGCAATACGGATTATTAGATTCAATAGAAACTTTCAATGCAACTGGTGGAACTGTAGGAACAGAAACCAATATGTTTAAATGTACTACTGGTACAAGCATTGGCGGCTATGGAGTTATTAGAACAAAGAAGCCAACCATATATAGAGAAGGACAAGGATTAATGGCGCGTTTTACTGCGCTATTTGATAGTGATAATGCGGTAGCTAATTCCTTACAATTTGCTGGTCTATTCAACGTACAAGATACAATCGCGTTTGGATATAGAGGTGCAAACTTTGGTATATTATTCGATAATTACGGCGCACAAGAAATACGCAGATTAGATATTACAGGATCAGGAAACGGTACTTTAGACCTTACTTTAAATAGTGTTACATATAATATTCCTATTACTACAGGTACAGCGGCTCATAACGCGTATGAAATAGAGGCATGGTTAAATGCTAATCAATCTTTATGGGATGCAGAGCAGGTGGATGATAAAGTATTAATTAGAAATAAGAACGCGGCTACAGCAACAGGAACTTACTCTATAGGCGGTTCGTCTGGTTTAACAGGAAATATTACACAAGTAACTGCAGGAGTAGCCAAAACGCAAAGTACGATACTCGAAGAAGATTGGAATGGAGAAAAATGTAACTTTGATAAAAGTAAAGGTAATATATTTATGATAAAAGTTACTTACCTTGGCTTTGGTCCTATATCTTTTTTTATAGTTGATTCTGAGACAGGATTATTTAAAAGAGTTCATACTATAAAATACCAGAATAATAATATTATACCTTCTATATCAAACAGAGCCTTAAAGGTAGGGTGGACAGCCGCATCTTTAGGAAGTACAACAAATATTACAGTTAAAGGCGCAAGTGCTGCTACTTTTATTGAAGGTAGATCTGTATTAACTTCTGAAAGCCACGCACAAATAAATTCTAACACATCAGTATCTACCTCTTTTGAAGCAGTATTAACTGTTAAAGCGTTGGAATCATTTAGAGGTAAAGCGATGCTTGGTAGAATAACATTAACTGGTATAGAAGTTTCCACAGACTCTACCAAAGAAGTTGTTTTTAAAGTTTGTAAGAATGCGACTTTAGGCGAGACTAATTTCACATATCACGATGAAACAGATTCAATCGCGTTAGTAGATGTAGGTGATCACGCGGATTCATCCAATGCCCACGCTGTATATGCAGGGCAGGTAGGAGCAGGAGGCTCTGTTTCAAGGGATTTAAAAAGATTTGGTATAGATTTACTAGCCAATGAAACTGTAACT
>Ga0222716_10003979_pt1 | contig 11680 bp, 4 predicted proteins | sample C33_13DmetaG_FD_165044 | JGI IMG/M metagenome (GOLD analysis project Ga0222716, IMG submission 165044) | Estuarine water microbial communities from San Francisco Bay, California, United States - C33_13D | ecosystem: Environmental > Aquatic > Marine > Unclassified | place: USA: California... | reverse complement strand
CGAGAACGACGGGGTGTACAAGAGCGCGGTGCTAGGCGTCGTCGCGGATATCGATCAACGTTATCGCGACTTGGTGTTTTTGATTAAGCTCTGGGCCAAGCATTACGATGTGAACAACGCCATGGAGGGATCTTTCAACTCGTACTCGTTGTGTTTGCTTTGTATGCATCATTTGCAGCGCCGACCAGTGCCAATTCTGCCGCCGACGATGCTGCTCACGCTTCCTCGTCCCGATTTGGTGGAATCGGAAAAGCGCGAACTCGAGGAGCATTTGAAAAGTGAGGACGACCAGTTCGATACTTGGAAAGTTAGTAAAGCTCGCGTTGTCAGCGATGCGTCGAGAGATATCGCGGCGGTGAAGTACCGCGCCGAAAAGCTTGCGGGTTTCGGAAAGGAAAACACCGAGACGCTCGCGGAACTCTTTGTGAGCTTCTTCGCGCACTTGTGCGCTATCAAGGATTTGTTTCGGAACGCGGTGAACGCGTCCACGTATCATGGTACTTTCATCGTCGGTAGCTCGTGGCAAGCGTTCAAATATCCACTCGGCGTGGAGGATCCGTTTGCCGCCGGCGACAACGTCGCTCGAGCGGTTCAAATGCGCACGAGGGATTACGTGTTGAACGCCTTTCCGGCGGCGTGTGCAGATATATCCAAGATGTTGCACGCCACGGACAACGTGCAATTCATGCGCTCGTTACTGTGCTTACTCGGTGATAAGAGCGTACCACCCGAAGTCTTGGCGCGTCTCAGACCGACGCTCCCTGGCATGGGCGGCGCGCCGCAGCCGCCGGGGGTGCCGGGGATGCCGGGCGCACCGCGACCTCCTCAAGGCCCACCTGTGATGCTTCAACAGCCAGCAAAGTCGCTCAATGGACACGCGTTGGATATGATCGCCAGACAAGTCCCGCCGGGGGCTTCGGCGGAGGAGATTTTGGCGATGTTGACCCGTCAACGACAGGCGCAAGAGGCGCAGCGAGACCAGTCGCAACCGAGCGAGCAGCAGATGCTGTTGCTGCGACGGCAGCAAGAGCTCTTGCGCATGGAACAGGCGAAGATTCAGCAGCACATGCAACAGGGGCAGCCGCCATCGCAGCCGGGTCGCACGACGCAGATCCCGGTGGCGAGTTTGTTTGGACAGCCGCAGCAACAGCCGCAGCAACAGCGCGGCCTACCGCCCGGTTTCGGTCTGACATCGCAGCTGCAGATGCCGCCGCCGCAGCCACAGATGCCGATGGCGGCGCCGCTACCTTCGTTTGGCGCACCCCCTCCGGCCAACGGCGGCTTTTCGAACGGCGGCCTCGGCGGCGGCATCTTCTCGAGCATCGCCTCCGGCGGCGGCGGCTTATTTTTCGACGCCCCGGCGCGCCAATCCAATCCGCCGCCGCCGATCGCGCACGCCGTCGACGAAATCTCCCAGCATTTCGCCACCGGCATGTCCATGTTCGGCGCCGACGTCCACGCGTCTCCGTCCGATCTCGGCGTCCGCTCGCCGCTCGTCGCCGCCGTCGGTTCGCCGCCCGCGTCGCGCGGCGTCCCCCAGTCCGAGCTTCCTCGCACTCGCAGCGGCGCCGCCATCCCCAAACCGCGCGGCGCGCGTTAGTGCTCTTCGTCTCTTCGCGCCCATCGCGCGATCTTCTCGTCTTTACCGTTGTAATCATCCGCGAATCCGCCCTCGCGCGCGTCGCGTCGCGACAGAGATCAAAAAGCGCCTCGCCGCGAGGGTTTCGGGTTTCGCCATCGCTCGCCGCCCGCACACGCGCGCGCGCGCCCGCCACACGCGCGCTCACGCGGACGCCGAGCGCGATGCTCGCACTCGCGTCCACGCCGCGCGCGGTCGTTCGATCGCGCGCCGCGCCCGCGCGCGCGTCGCGAACGCGTCGCGCGGAGAAACGGGTCGCCGCGATCCCGCGCGCTCGAAGCGTTCGCGGCGCGCTGGACGCGCCGCGAGGGACGCCGTCGAGCGCGGAGGCGCGAGGAAGGCGCGAGATCGACCGCGCGCGTCGACGACGGGACGCGGGGACGCGCGCGGCGGCGGACGAGGTGGTGAGGAACGCGGGAGAACCCGAGTCGACGGCGGCGACGGCGCTGGAGGAGGCGGTCACGTATACGTTCCCGCCCGAAGACGATGAATGCCTGTGGGAAAGCGCGGGAGAGGAGTGTAAGCCGGGAACGGTGATCGAGGAAGAGTTTCCTCGCGCGGAGGTGACGCGGTTGCAGCGGTTGACGCTGGCTGGGATGTTTGTCTCGTACTCGTCGGCGTACTTTGTGCGCAAGCCGTTGAGCGTGGTGAAGGCACCGGTCAAGGAAGCGCTCGGGCTCACCACGGGGACGATGGGGTTGATCGATAGCGCGTTTTTGCTGACGTACGCGCTGGGGCAGTTTGTGATGCCTTCGCTTGGGGATAGGATTGGCGCAAAGGCGGTCATCGTGGTCGGCGGCGTGGTGTCGTTTGTCTGTTGTCTCGCCTTTGGATACGTCTCGGTGCCGTACATTCTCATGTTGCTGTGGGCGTTGAATGGTCTCGCGCAAGCCGCATCGTATCCGTTGCACGTTAAGCTCCTCAATCCGTGGTTCAGTTCAAAGGAACGAGGAACGGCGATGGGGATTTGGGCGACGAGCCAACAAGTCGGCGCGACGCTGGCTACCGTTGCCACCGCATTTTTATTGGGTAAGGTTGGATGGAGGCTGTCGATTAGTTTGCCGGCGACATTCGCGTTGTGTACTGCGGCACTCGTCGCCGCGATGCAGCTCGATCCGCCGTGGTTGCAAACGACGACGTATAAGCAAGAAGCTTTGACGTCGACGAAGAAGCGTGCGGACATCGAGCCGGCGTCCAAAAATGTTTCCTTCATGGAAATTTTAGCCATCCCTAGGTTAAAGATGCTCATGGTGTCCTATTTCTTCGTCAAGATCGTTCGTTATTGTTTGCTTTTCTGGTTGCCGTTTTATTTATCGCAAGAGTACAAGATGTCCGTCGCCGTTGCTGGCTACATGTCGTGCATATACGACTTGGGCGGCGTGTTGGGAGGACTCGCGTGCGGTATTGTTGGTGACAAGTATTTCGAAGGCAAGCGCACGGTGCTCGGCGCGTTGTCGTGCGCCTTGCTCACTTTTGCGATCGGGGGCTACCAAACGGCATGCAGCATGGGAATGCTCACGAACGCCATCGTCATGGGTCTCATCGGTTTCTTAGTCGCCGGTCCCGACGCCATGCTGGGTTCGACGGCAGTCTCTGACTGCTGCGAGCAAGCGGGTTACGGCCAAGAGGTTCTCGGAACCGCAGCGGGTGTGGTGAACGGTATGGGATCACTCGGCGCCGTGCTGCAAGGCGCGCTTACGGCGTTGATCGCTGAAAAGTACGGATGGGGCGCACTTTTCGTCACGCTCGCTGTTCTCAGCGCGCTTTCAATCGTCACCATGCTTGCATCGACGAACCCTAAGTATCTCGACGTTGACACGGACGATGACGAACGTAAATCGACAGACGAGGTCGCTTATGCGTAAACGACAAATGTTACACACTGCCGACGTGCAGCGAATCAAGCGCTTAATTAACTCACTAATATGGAGTCTGTACAATCTAGATAGTCGCGCGTAACAAATTTTGCTCTCTGCAATTCTAACTGTAAGCTAGAATAAAAAAACTATCGCCCTTACGCGACGAAGGCGTTCTCTTCGACATGAATCGATCCATCGCTAGGAACTAAAGACGTGGGAATGTGATCGTACACCGTTGCTGCGCCAGCGAGTCGAACGGCAGCGCCCACCATTTTCTTGTGTTCTATCGATCGAACCTCCCAGTTCATGGGCGGGTCTTTACCCTTGCGCGCGTACATAGTGTACAGACGCGAAATTCTTCGGAGCATACTTGCTATGAAGTCGTCGTCTCGCTCGACGCGAAATATTTTTATTCCGTACGTCATGCTTTGCATCGCTAACAGCGCTGAGCGCGTCCCTGTGCAGAGCATCTCTAATTGAACTTGAGGCATGTGATACGCGGGTGGTTTTGTATACGGCTCGCGGTCGGCAACAATGTATCGACCCGGCATTTGGCGAAACGGCGATGAATTCTTCACCTCGATCACAAAACGTTCACCGCTCGCCATGGTTATCAATCCGTCTGGGCTTGCACCGACGGGTGGCAGTGGACCAACACCCCACGCTTTCGGGACGTCTGACGCAGCATCGAGCATGCACAGCCCGGCTTCGTACACAGTGGATCCTTTGAAATGAACCATCATGGAACAAAGCGTCGACGCTTCCTGCGCTGATCCCCATGCTAAACGTATCGCGTGCTCTCCACCTCGCGCGAGCGCTCGAGAGTACTGCGCGTTCGTGAGCATGGATGCATCATCGCCCGCGACTCTGTTCTTCTTCCCGCTCCCACGTTTCTTCTTCCCTTTCTTCGATGTCTTCTTCTTTGGTGCCGACGCCAGAGACGCCGCCAAGATGTCCATCGCCGACGCGTTGGATCCAACGCCGCTCGATAGTTCGCCGACACCTTCGTCGCATGTTTCGACGTCGTCACATTCATCGTCATTCTCGTCATCTTCCCCGTCCATCTGTCGATTAAACGCCGCCGTCGCCGCTTCGTTTCGAAGTCTTGCGTTGTCCGCTACGTCCCCCACTTCGTCATCATCGCACCACTTTTCTCTTTGCAATCGACGACATGCATTCAATATCGCGTTGTGCCCACCCTGCCGCTTTCCGAGTCCTAGCGCGCGTTTATCGGGGACACCATCTTCGACGAAGCCGAGCGCCGCTTTGAGGATGCCGGTCGTCAGCCGACCGTCGTGCAAGGCGTCCCAGACCTCCGTGCCCTGTCGCACGAACGCGAACGATTTCGCCCCTGCTAACGTCACTTGCGATTCTTCCGGTAATCCTACGAAGTTTCGCGCCGCGCGAAGGTCATCCATGGCGACGGCGCGCCAAAACAAGTTCGGCACCGACCCGGCCAACTTTTCGTCTCGGCGAGACGTCGACGGCGATTCCGACGCTGTTTCCGACTCGGACGACGCCGCGGGGCGCGGTACGTCGGCCTGGTTCAGCGCCCTCGGGTCGGTGGTCGTGAGGAGACATCGCGGGATCGGGGGCATGCCGCGATGTGTGGTCGGTTTGGTCGGTTTAGTTGCAACTTCGTCTAGAACTCATACGCTGCTTTTCCGGATGAACCGTGATCGATTTCGCTCGGCGGTTGGTAGGAGTACTCGCTGCCGTAGGAAACCTCGGACTCGGAATCGATGTCGCGATAGTTTCCGCCGAAGCGCCCGTACCCGTAGGCGGCGGCGAGGTCTGGAAATTCGTGCTGCGCGCGCTGCTCCGCCGCGGCTCGACGGTCGCGACCGACGTTTTGGCGCGATTCGAATCGCTTCCAAGGGTCCTTGTCCGGGTGTTCGGCAGGAAGGGCCACCATGCACTCCTTTAATGAGCCTAGCGTCCCTTCAACGAGACACCCGTTCTCTCTGAAGTGCGTTAGCATCTCGTGGAATAGGTGTTGTTTGTTCAAAACCTTTGGATTGCCGATGACGATGAGCCCACTTCGCGCGCGTGTTATGGCGACGTTCAAACGTCGTGGATCGCTCAAGAACCCAATACCAGACTTTTCGTTCGAGCGCACGCAAGTCATGATGATGAAGTCCTTTTCCTTACCTTGGAACGAGTCGACACTCGCGACTTGAATGTCCTTGTACAGTTGCGGATGAAGCACACCAACACGCGTCATGTGTTGCACCACGTACGCGCGCTGTCCTTCGTACGGCGTCACTACCCCGATCTGGTCGGGACTCACCCCGGCGTTCAGCAGATGCGTGACGCACTTTTCGACCGCCGACGCCTCCGCGCGATTGAGGAATGACGTCCCACTTGCGCTCATTTCTTCTTGTCCGGTTTGACTCCAAAACATCATCGGTTTGGATGGTACGGGCCAAGGAAAGTCGATGTGTGAAAGCGTTCGTTCGATCGCTGACACACCATTTTGCAGCGTTCCATCGTAGAACATGTTACTCGGAAACTCGGACAGGCATGGGTGCATACGATACTGAATCTGTAAGCGGATGGGCTGTATACCGAGCGCGATGAGGCGTTCAAACAACGACTGCGCCAGACCCGCCGCGTACGCTTGCTTGCACGTCACCACCGGGCCGAGCTGTTTGTGATCACCGACCATGACGACTTGTTTCGCACCCATGACGATTGGGATCAAACACTCCGGTTCGGTGGCTTGCGTCGACTCATCAATGAGCACCATGCGGAAGCGGAAGTTTGCGAGTCGCGGATCACCGGCACCGACTGCTGTGGTGCAAATGACATCTGCGTTCTCGAGGATTTCGCGCTCAAGTTTCTTTTGCGCGTTGCGATACTTCTTCTCGTCTCCAGCGCTTAATTCGCCGAGCTCGTTCTTCAGCTGCTGCAACTTCTGAAACGCTTTGTGCGTCGACCCGCCAATGTTGGCTACTTGATAGTGCAGCGTCAGGTGCTCAACCGAAGACACCAAATGCTCTCTACTTCTACTACTGATTCTAACGACTTTTAGGCCCGTCTTTTCGATCTTCTCGGCCAAATGATCGACTGCGACGTTTGATGGCGCGCATACGATGACTTGACCGTTGCCGCGCTTGGCTAAATGGTACACGAGCGTCGCCGACGTCACCGTCTTCCCAGTCCCCGGTGGACCTTGAACTAGACTCAATGGTCGCTGGAGGACTGTTTTGACCGCATCGTGCTGGCTTTGGTTGAGCTCAGGCAGCCCCGGGGCGGTTAACTTCTTCGGGAAATCTCCGGATAAGAACATATCTTCCGGGTCTTTGCCCATGAGCTTGAGGTAAATGTACCCCGAAACCGAAGTCTCATCTTCTACGAAAAATTTCAGCGCTTGTTGCGCGCGCTCATAACTCGTCCCTTTCCACAGAAAGTCGACACTGTACCCATTGGTGTATTCCACGGGGGCATCCATGCCGTACATTTCCACCCCGACTTCCTCTTGCGCGGTGAACTTGATCACGACGCCTTGTCCTTGCCAACTTCGCTGTTCGTTCTGTGTTTGTATCAGCAGTCGCAACTGCAAGGAATCTCCCAACGTCACTGACACCGCATTTTCATCCGCACCAAAACTAAAATATGCAATCCTACGTTTGTTCAAGCCAGTGTCCCAGCGGACTGTGACGTCGTCCTTCGTTTGGCTCTCTCGCTGCGCCTTGTCGTAATCTGCCTCGAGCTGTATCAACGGTCCAAAGACGCCTTGGTATAAATGCGCGTCCTCGTACGTCAGCGCTACAGGACGTACCTCGCCGTCGCCGTCGTCCTTGTCTACGTCGTCCAGCGTAGCATCGGGATTCGTTTTCCATAGCTCCTCCAATTTGATAACTTTTCCTGGGTTCACCTGCCGAGCGCGATCAATCTCCTTCTCGTCCGGCATCTGCAACAACCAAGGCAAGAATACCTTGTCCTGAATCAACGGCTCCCAGAGCGCTAAATCTAAATTCAATTCCTTCAGAGCTGCCGGATTACTCTGCGCTGCTTCTCTCGTCACGAGAACCACCACGTTTTCGTCTTTGCACGGGACGAACCCGAGGTTGAACACGTTCGTCGCCCCCGTCACGTAACACTCCAGCGTCATATCTCCCAGCGGCGACGACTCGTACAGTCGAACCTCCTTATTCCTCGACCGCACGAGATGATATATCAAGCAACTCGCCGGCAATCCATTCGATCGCCCGTTGCAAAACCATTTCTTTGTCTTCACGCACTGCGCCACACACGAGACGTTGGATATCCCACAGTACGCGCACGCGAATTCGCTCCGTCGCGCACCGCCAGCGTGCTCCCCGTCATCGTAGTCGTAATCCTCGTCATCGTCCTCGTCCAGTAGATCGTGGACGAGTGTGTGCGCGTGGTTGATCGACATGTGCTCGAAGTCTGCTTGCAGCGCGGCGTCGGCGTTCGCGTCGCTCGTCGCGTGCGTATCGTCGTACGATCGCGCGGCAGCGGTGTAGGGATCATCACTGCTTGCATCATCGGCGTAGCCGTGCCATTCAGGCGCGGACATGGCGCGCGTCGAGGCAAAATGTAAGGTTTGGCTTGATGACTGGAGCACTCAGCGTCGACTTTCGAGGCGCGGCGGAGGGTCACTTGCGTTAAAGCTAAGTGATTTACAAACGAACGAAGCAAAAGAGCGACGTTCACTACTTATTTTGCCTCGTACCACGTCTTGGCGTAATCGCCGTCGACGGCGAGCGCGACGTTTAACAAGTTGACGTGGCCGGGAAATGGGTTCTCCATGTGATACTTGGTGAGCGCCAATGCCTCGTCTTTGTGCTCTTCGGGACCTTCTAAGATGACTTCGTCATGAATTTGCATCAAGAGCTTGTAACCGAGCTCTTTTAAGCGTGGGCAGCGTTGAATCTGAAGCATGGCTAACATGGCGATGTCAGCGGCGCCGCCTTGGATCGGGGTGTTGATGGATGCGCGAAGCGCGTGCGATTTGAAGGCTTCGTTCTTGCTCGAGGCGTCGGGTAAGTTGCGAACGCGCCCGAGGAGGGTGCGCACCAGGTTCTTTTCCACCGCCATCTTCTTCTGCACTTCTTGCCATTCTCGAACTTCTGGGCGGTCGGCGTACCAAAGCTCAACCGTGTTGGCGGCTTCCTCGAGAGACGTGCCCCAATCCTTCGCCAAGCCGTGCGCAGTTTTGCCGTACGCGATACTGAAGTTGAGCACCTTGGCCTTACGACGTTCGCTCGCGTAAACATCCTTTACGAGCGCAGGGCGATCTTTCTCGTCAACGTTTTCCTCTTGCTCGCCGTATTCCAAGACAACTTCGCCCTTATCGATGGCTTCCTTGATGTTGGAGTACATCCCGAGCGCCGTTCGGCTGTGGAAATCGCCGCCGGCTTCAAAGGCTTCTTGCATCGACTTACAATCAGCCATGTGCGCCAAAAGGCGAAGCTCGAGCTGACCATAATCCGCGACGACGAGAATATTCCCAGGCGCTGCGGTGAACGCCTTACGGATACCATAACGGTCCTTTTCGAGCGCGGGCTGATTTTGCAAACTTGGCCGACGAGCGGATAGGCGTCCGGTCTCGGTATTGATGTTCAGTGCGCCGTGCACGCGGCCTTCGGGTCCACGAATATCATCCCCTTGCAGAGGAATGATAAAGTTCGACAATAAAGTGTCGATGGCCGCCACGTCGTTTAACGCATCGATAGCGGCACACGCTTGTACGCCCTCTTTACCGCCGCCAAAGGCTTCGAATGCAGTGCCGCACGCCTTCTTCAACGCATCTTCGGTTTTCTCGGCGTCCGAGAGCGAGTCCCAAGTATCCATGATGGCGCGAGCGGCGCCAGGTTTGCCCGCTAGAGCGCGCAGAACAACACTGCTGACCGCAGGTAGTCCGGTGGCGGTGAACGTCTGCACTTGGATTGGCTTCACCGTGATGCCGTGAAGAGCGACCTTCATCGTCTTCTTCGGCGCCTTGCCTTCTCGACCTGCGGCATCCCAAGCGATCCATTCGGAAGACTCTTGCGTGAACTCGCGCGTGAGCTCAACACCAGGTTTGTCGCGACGCTTGTTCTTCGCACCGGCGAATAACAGCTGACGAATTTGCAACCCTGAACCGACATTCATGATTCGTGCGCCTTCGCATTTCGAAGCAGCCCAGTTTCTAAAGTATTCTTCCGCCACGCGCTTATCTTCGAGCGCCATCTTTTCTGCACGCGCCAAATGATCTTTATCGACAAGAAGGCCATTTCTTTCCATCTGCGTCAACAAATTGCCGAATTCAGCGAGATAGAACGTGTAAAAGTCCCAAAGCGTGACGCACTTGCGGTATCCAGGCTTGCTCGCCAAAATCGGACACGCTTCGCACGACATCCCGCGGAGTTTCGCTTCGAGCGATTCGCGCAAGAACCACGTCGCTTGCGCGTCGAGCGCGGAGTACTCAATCCATCTATCGCGCGAATCGCGAGCTTCTTGAATTTCTTCAATCGGTGGCAGAATCATCGTCTTCCCAGCAGTCCCATCCTTTTTGAGCTTCGGCTTGCCAAAGATTTTCTTCATACCTCTCTTCGCGCGCATCATCTCCGCTCCCGCACCGAGCATCTCGGCGCATTCGCTCATTGCGTCTGCGCTCGAAGACAAAGCTTCCAAGCTGTAACCACCGTCAAGTTTTCTGTTTGAGTTCCATAGACGTGCCATGTGCATGGTATCGGCCGCGAACCCGGCGAGTTTGATGCCGTGATGGTTCTCCACTACGTGGCGATCGAAGCTATAGTTGTGCCAAACTTTCTTGACGTTTGCGTTCTCAAAGTATTCCTTGAACACCTCCCAAACGCCGTCGCCACCACGCAAGGTATCGACCCACAACAAACTCCTCTTGCTTTCGCCTTCGGGAGCGAAGTTGACATCCGGTCCTACGTAGACGGAGAAGCACGTAACTTGCCCGTGGCCGACGGGCGTTTGATCCGCGACGTCTATGTACGCAACTTCGGTATCGCACGCGTGATACATCGGTCGATCCTCGGTTCCGGCGTTGTCGAGCAATATCTTCAAGACTCGCCTCGCTTCCTCCACCGTCTCCACCGTCTGCACCTCGTCTCGTAATCCCGTCGCGATTTCATCATCATCCGTTGCCTCGGTATCTCCCTTCGCCCCATTCACCGTTGTTGCCCCGTTCGTTCTCACGTCGAAATCTCCCAGCGCCTTCTTCCAGCTCCCACCGATCCGGCCGTTGTTCGTCCTATTCGTCGTCGCCAAGCCTTTCTGGCCATTCGAACGTACCAGCACCGCCCCTCGGTACTCACCCGTAAGATCTTCATCGCTATCCTCGTCGCTTTCTCCCCCCGAACCATCCTCCATCTCACTCGCCTCTTGACTCGCAGGCGAAATCGCGTACTGTCGTCCGAACGCCCATCGATTCGACGTCGTCGAGCTCGCGGCGCTCGTCGTCGCCGCCCGTCGCCGATCGTCGATTCCTCGCGACGTCCCCGCGCGCACCGCGTACGCCCTTCGTCCTCGTCTCGCGCGCGCTGCAGAAACTCGTTCGTTCACGCGCGCGTCCTGCGCGTGCATCGCGCTCGCGCGCACCGCGTGCGCCATCGTTCGCGAGAATTCGCGTCGACAATTCCCACCCTGAGTGCGTCGACCGAATCCGTCGACGACGGCGTTCTTTACCGCGAAACGCGCGCTCGAGGGCGCGTTCGCGTGCGATGTGTGCGTAGTGAGAATTGTCGCGCTTTTTTTTAGTGCGTGCGCGGCGCGTCGCATGCAAGCGTCGCGTGATGACGCGCGCGCCACGGGCTGGCTGGCTGATCTCGGCTGGAGATTTTTCAGCCCGCGAGCGCGGCGGCGACGCGTCGATCGATGGCGATTCGAGGGAACGCGCTGGTGGTACGCGGCGTGGGGATGGTGTTACAAGAGGGCTCAAAGTTCGGTTTTCTCTTCGCCGACGGCGGCGGCTTGCCTCAAGAGCTCTTCGGGATCGATTCTCACGCCTTGGTCGCCGAGGTCCTCGCCGTCTTCCGTGTCGTCTGCAGTTTCGAACGCCACCGTACCGTCGTCCTGTTCGATGCGCTGCACCGGGGTACTCCGACCTGATTTTCGATTCTTGACCTTGCAATAGTCCAGGTCGAGGCACAGTTTGTGCTGCACGCCGTAATCGAAGCCGCTCTCCATGTCGGCCACGGCC
>Ga0222716_10003974_pt1 | contig 11689 bp, 11 predicted proteins | sample C33_13DmetaG_FD_165044 | JGI IMG/M metagenome (GOLD analysis project Ga0222716, IMG submission 165044) | Estuarine water microbial communities from San Francisco Bay, California, United States - C33_13D | ecosystem: Environmental > Aquatic > Marine > Unclassified | place: USA: California... | reverse complement strand
GCTTAGGGGGTGCAGTCCCCGGTATTCAGCCGACCATTCAACGTGCCGGACAATACAGTGTTGCTCAACTTAGGGCTGCTCCTGTACCAGTTCCTCGTAGTAAGTTATTAGATTTAGCTGACACTTTAAAAGCTGGTCAAGATGTACTACAACAGTACGGATTAGCTGCTAAACAAGAAGCGGAAATATTTGAAGATGAGCTAAGTCGTAAAAGCCCAGAGGAAATACAAGCTATGCTCCAAAAGACGGAAGGTGAGCTAGACAAGCAAGTACGTCGAGGAGCGATGGGGTGGTTGACTTCTCCGTTGAATCAGAAGAGGAAGCTTAGGGCGGTCGGTAAGTTAGCTGGTAATGGTCTGATTAACGAAATAGAGGCACGGATGATTAATCCGAATGCTGATGACCCTGAAGACCTTACGGAACTAGCTAACAAAGTAAGACAAGAATACATCGAAAAGACACCTAGTTTGCAAGCTTCTATGTTTACACAAGAGGGTCTTAATGAATCAACTAACGCGAGGGTAAACGCTCTTGTAAGTACTTACGGTAGGCAGCAAGAAACCGAAGCTAAAGCAAATACCGCAAGCCAAGTAATGGATACTATGTATCAACTAGTTAACCACGGTTACGATGGTTCGACAGTTAGTGGTTTTAAAGAAGACGGCACAACGGAAGAGCTACTTAATCAGTGGTCCGATTTGGGCGGATTTAACGCTAAACAACAAGCAGCTTTCTTAGAACAAACAGTAGTAGCATTAGCTAGGGATGGAGGAGAAGTTAAGGCGGATTCGTTTCTTGAGTGGGCAAGCGTAAACCTGAAACTAGGAAATGCTAAGATGTCGCTCATAGAGAAGAGTAGGCTTAGTGCACAAATAGATAGTGCTGCTAGAGGTTTTGAACAGTTAGAAAATAAACAAAGAGCTGATCGGGTTATTGATAAATTAGCCGAGTTTAAGAAAGCACACAACGCTATACAAGTGCCGGGCGGAAAGGGAACGTATAACGGACAAGAATATACAGATGTTACTCAACTTCAATTAGCTGCTGAGAACCAAGCTTCGTATACAGACGCTTTTCAACAAGATAATAGAGCCTTTACTGAATTAACAGACCAAATCAATAACTTTGTTAGAGTAGATGTTGATCCAATAGAACGCATGACTCAGGAGCTACAAAGAAATACTCCGGGATTAAATGTCATCACTGGTAATTTTCTTAGAAATAAGTTACAACCTCACTTAGATAATATAGCTAAGTTAAACGGCGATATAGAAGCTTTTGATATGTTATTAAACGCAAACACATCACTACAACAAGCGATAGATACAGAAACTTCTAGATTGGTTATGTCTGGATTATCGGAAGAAGAGCAAAAAGAAGCTTTAATAATATTTACTCAAGAAGAAAGTAATCGGATTGTTAAGGACTACAAAAAAGACTTAAATACTAGAGCTGCGGCGTTTGATAAAGAAAAATTAGACGAAGAAAGAGTAGATAGGACTCTCACCGAAAGCACTGAAAAAGCCGTTGAAGCTCCCGAAAGAGGTATGTTTACTAAAATGTTTGAGGGTGTTTTTGGATACAAACAAGACGATGGAGATATAAGTGAAGCGAACAAGGCTATAAGCGTACTGGGTAATAAACAAGCACCTGATGACGAAAAACAAAAATCTATGGAGTATCTTAAATCCTACGGGGTAGCTGCTTCTACTGCGTTAGCTAAAAAACTTAAACCTAACGCTTGGAAAAGAGAGCCTAATTTTAGCGTAGATCGATTTGGTAGTACGGTTTTCAGAGGAGGTGTCAGATATACTGAGGATGAGAATGAAGATTTAAGGAGAAAATGGATGCACATCAACAGCTTCCTTGAAACGTTTACTAAGCTGCAAACATTAGAAACAGGCGTTGCTTCATTCCTAGATACTACAGTTAGATTTGATCCTACCATATTTGCAGGTAGAACACGTATCACTCGTCTACTTACTCCAGCTGAATTAGAACAAGCAGAAGGTATAACAAGTGATGCTGATATGCCTACCTCTATAAAAAGCAAAGCTCAACTTATTGGTATTGATGATCTCGTACAGTTTGTTAAAGATCAACGAGAGTTTGCAAAAAGATTACAAGTTATAAAATAATACATTGTTATGGCACTTCCTGAAGACCAGTTACCTGTAGAGGACGAAAACGATTTCTTTGATTACGCATCAGATGCTTTAATGGGCATACCTAGAGGTGTAGAAGGTGCTGTTCAAGGTGCTTACAACTTAGCAGACTACTTAGCTTTTGACTCACTACCTGATTACGACACTCGTTTCCTTGGTACTTCTAAGACTATGGCAGGTGGTGCTGTAGAAGGTATAACACAATTTGCTACAGGGTTTATTCCATTGTTTGGTGCAGCTGGTAGGATAGGTGCATTAGCTAAAGCAGGTACTGTTGCTAAGGGAGTCACCGCAGGTGCTATTACCGACTTTACATTCTTTAACGGACAAGAAGCTAGACTGTCTAACCTTATACAACAATATCCAGAGTTACAAAATCCAGTTAATGAGTTCCTTGCACACGATGCAGATGAAGGAGAGATCGAAGGACGTTTAAAAAACGTATTGGAAGGGTTAGGTCTTGAAGCGTTAGGAGCGGGTATTTTTATTGGAGGTCTAAAAGCCGTTAAGGCAGGACGGGACGTACTAAACAAAAAAGGAACTCCAGAAGAAGTAGCTGCGGCTATGAATGAAAAACTAGAAGGCGGTCGTGTGTTTTTTGATGATGAAGCACAGATAGCTGCCAGAAGACAGATGGAAGAGGACGAAGCTGCCTTACTAGAAGGTGGTATAGAAGTTGGCGATATTCCAGAGGTTGATCTTAGTAAAGTTAACTGGGATGAGGTAGATTTAGAAGATGTAGCGGAAGTTGCTCCTAGGTTATCAAGAGAAGAATTAGAGACGCTTGAAGCTGGTGGTAAGTTAATAAGTGAGCAGACCACTAGTACGGGTATAGTTAAAACCTACGAGTTACCCGGTGGTAGTAAGCGTACCGTTATGGTTGATATTAATGACCCAGAACGAGTCATAGCAGCTGATTTTGCATTCGCTCCTAAAACGGCAGCAGATTTAGATGCGACCTACGGAAACATAAGCTCAGGTTTAAAGAAAGACTTTTACGATAAAACATTAGTTGAGCAGGTTTCAAAGCGTATGCAGACAGGGAAACCCATGACTGCTCGTGAAGCTATTCAAGACTTATCTGATAGAACAAATGGTAACTTAGGTGAGTATAGTCCTATTGTTAAGAAGCTGTTAGCGTTAGGAGATGAGACTGGTATAGACGCTAAAATTGAAGAAAGAGCTTTTGCTGGCAATATACCTGAAGGGACTAAAAGGGGATCGTTTTACGACTCAGAAGGAAGGCGTATAGTATTAGACGCACAGACTTCCTCAGTAAGGGACAACCCAGCATACAACTTACTACACGAATCTACACACGCTGTAACAGTTGACAATGTAAGTAAGCATTACGATAGAACGGCGTTTGATGGCATTGCGATAGAAGATGTAGCTGGTAGATCAGCTTTTATTGACGATGTATTAAAACAAAAAGACTTACCCAAACCAATCGCAGAGATGTTCCGTATGTTCAAAAAAGCGGACGGTATGCGTGATGAGATTGCCTCTAAAGGTAAGCTTGTAACAACAGAAGGACAGCCTGACTTATATTGGATTAAGAACCCAATGGAGTTTATGTCTATGTCTTTCTCTGACCCACAACTACAGAAAGCATTAAAGGGTATTCAATATACTCCAAAGATGACAATGTGGGAAAAGATTGTTAATACTGTTAAAAGTTTCTTTGGTAAGGGTGTAAGCACAGACTTAGCTGATAACATCGTTAGTCGAGTCGGTGAGATTGCAGAGATGAAACTTCCCTCTCAAAGAGGTAAGGGTGTTTCTATGCTGCCTGAAGAAGCTGCTAGAGGTGTACCGAAGTTTGATCCTAAGAAACCGAATGAGTTCCTTGAAGCTGTACCTGAGAAGTTCCGTGGGTACGCTGATGAATTACTTAAAGGAGGCACTCCTAGACTTCCACGGTTTGCTTTAGAAACGGGCGATGATGTTGTTGTGCTCAAAGATTTACTGGAAAGTTACTACAAAGAAAACCCTGATAAGATAACAGTACAAGGAGCGGTGACCGAAGTGGGAGAAGAGATTGAAAAGCAGTTAATGTTACAACAAGGTAAGGATACTGCTACTAAGATCGCCGAAGCTCGTGTAGTACAACAAAGTTTAAGAGACCAAGGAGCTGCTGTTATCAACAACTTAACTGAGTCTATAAGGAAGTACGATGATACTGATGGTGGAGGTGTAGCAGTAGCTGAAATAAAAAACAACTTCCAACAATTACTTAGCGTAGCTGATGTATATAGACAGTTAGGTAGGGAGAGTAGTTTACTTTTAGGTGCTAGAAGAGAGAACTATGGAAGTAGTAAGATAGGCCTTAGTGAATCTGATTTTCAGATAGAAGGTATACGTAAAGAGTTTGCTAATGCTTCTGGTTCCGATCCTAAAAAGATGGTTAATATCATTAAGGAGAACATCGACGAAAACGATCCGGAGGCTACGTTTAATAAACTATTTAAAGTATCTAAACAAGCCCAAGGTAAGAATTTCTTGGATATGCCTACTGAGTATTGGATGAATGCTATACTTAGTGGACCCAAAACCCAAGTAGTCAATGCGATGGGTAATAGTCTTACTCAGATATGGTCTTCTATTGAGTCTGTTTTAGGCGGTATAGCAAGCGGTAATATGGACGTTGTACGTGCTGTTATGGCTTCTTGGTCAGATAAAGAAATGTTTAAGGAGGCTGGTAAGTTTGCTAAGAAAGCTTTTAAACAATCTGATAACGTATTAGACCCAGAGGCCCGTGCATTTAGTGATCGTCCATCTGTTGCTATAACAGGCAAAAGAGTGTCTGAAGCTCTGCCCGGACAAGGGTTATCAATTAAGCAGGAGCAAGGTTTAGATTGGTTTGCTAATAATGTTATAAGAATACCAAGTCGTTTGTTGATGACCACTGACGAGTTCTTTAAACAGTTAGCTTTTCGCAGGGCGGCTAGATTAAAAGCCGCTATGTCTGGCATACAGCAAGGAGTAAATGATCCTAAGAACCTAGCAGAATATATAAATAAAACATTAGACGGTGTTATTACCGAAGGTGGTAGGATGTCTTCTAAGGAAGGACTTGCTAGGGAGGCCAATGAAATAGCAGTTGAAAAAGGAATTAAAGACACCACTGAAAAGAATAAGTTCATATTAGATTACGTAGAAAAGAACTTTGATGAAGATAAGTCTGCACTTATACAATATGCACAAGAAGAAGCTAGGTATCTTACTTTTACAAAAGAATTAGAAGAAGGCATAGGTAAAACAATGCAAGACTTTACTAACAGGCATCCCGGTTTTCGTTTTATATTACCGTTTGTTAGAACTCCAACCAACATTCTTACCTTTGCTATAGAACGTACTCCACTGATGGTTAATCCATTAATGAAACAAGAGTTTGCTATATTACGAAAAGAGTTTTCTAGTGCCGATCCTATTGTAAAAGCACAAGCTAGGGGTAAAGTAGTAACGGCTGGTTTAGTTGCTCTTGGATTAGCGGAAGCGATAAGTGACTCTAACGGAACAATTACGGGAGGAGGTCCGAAAAACGAAAAGGAAAAGAAAGCGTTACAAGCTGCTGGCTGGCAACCGTACAGTATTAAAATTGGAGATACTTATTATAGTTATCAAAGGTTAGACCCATTGGCTACTCCTCTAGGTATTGTTGCTGACTTAGTGGAAACTAGTAGAGATATATCAGCACTAGAGAGTAAAGATTCAGAAAAAATATTAGAACACGCTTATCAATCTTTTATTATATCTCTTACAAGAAACGTTACTAATAAATCGTACTTAACAGGTATACAAAACTTCACGGATGCTTTAAGTGATCCTGAGCGTTTCGCTGGTAAATTCAGTAAGAACTTTGCTTCTTCTTTTGTGCCTAATATTATATCTCAAATGGCAGATAGCGATGAGCAGGTAATGAAAGAAACCAGAGGCGTTATGGACGCTATTAAGAGGAAGCTAGGAGCACGAGGAGGTTTAGATGCTAAAAGAAATGCACTTGGGGAAGAGATAATAGCAGAGACGTTGTTAGCTTCTCCCATGCAAGCCCTTAATCCTATAGCCGTATCTACTAAAAAGGATGATCCTGTATTACAAGCTATGGCTGAATTAAAGCACGGATTTAGAAATCCTATACCTAATTTAGGAGGAGATATAGATTTACTAGATTACGAAACAGAAGACGGTCAATCAGCTTACGATAGATGGTTGCAGTTATCTTCCGAGATTAAAGTTAAAGGAGATACATTAAGACAAAGACTAAATAGACTTGTTAAATCTAGGGATTTTAAAATTATGTCTCCGTTATCTGAGCCGGGACTTCCTAGCCCTAGAATACAGATGATAACTAGTATATTAAATGAATATAGAAAAGCGGCTAGAACGAAGATGTTAAAAGAGTTTCCTGAATTAAATCAAAAATATGCTTCATTAACTCTTGCTAGGACGAGACTTAAAACAGGCGTATCCCGTGAAGATGTACTTGCTCTTCTCTCTCAATAATTAATAATATATATCATCATGGCTATCACTTACGTAGACTATACAGCGACAGCATCTCAAACAGACTTTGTTTTTAACTTTCCGTACCTCGAAGACGAACACGTAACAGTCGAGATTGATGGTGTTTTAAAAGCATTAGGACCAACCGCAGATTACACCATTGAAACTTCTCCTACGAAAAAGATTGTACTTACTTCGGGAGCAACCACTGGACAGAACGTCCGGGTACGTAGAAAGAGTCAACCCGACACGAACCTTGTAGACTTTGTAAATGGTTCTGTATTGACGGAATCTGAGTTAGACAGAGCGTACCTACATAATCGTTATCTTGCTGAAGAGATCAGTGAGTTAAATGATGCGTCGTTACAACTTAAAGAAGGTAGTACTGATTTTTCCGTAAAAAACAATAAACTTGTAGACTTAGCTGATCCTACCGAATCACAAGACGCTGCTACTAAGAACTACGTTGATACTAACGATGCGTTAAAAGTTAATAAAGCTGGAGACACGATGTCTGGTGCTTTAGCAATGGGTGGTAATAAAGTTACTGGATTAGGTACTCCTACTGCTTCCGCAGATGCTACCACCAAGACGTATGTAGACAGCACTGTATCGTCTGCTTTAACTGGTATTGGACTTACTCCTGAATTTTCTAAACTACAAGGAGACGGAACATTAACAGACTTCTCTTTAACGTTTAATACAAACAGTATCGCTTCATCTGCTATCTTAGTTACAATTAATGGAGAAGTACAAGACCCAGACGACTACACGATTGTTGGAGGAGATAACGAAATAAGATTTACTACACCCCCAGCGAACTTATCAGAGATACTTGTTATCGAACGAGGATATAAAACAAAGATGGATATACCAGACGAATACGACTACGGTACTTTAACTGATCCAGTTACTGCGTCTTACACCTACGGAGGGATTGTATAATATGAGCATTCAAGTACAACTTAGAAGAGGATCATCCGCACAGAACTCTGCATTCACAGGACAAGCGGGGGAGTTAATCTACACGACGGATACAAAAGAGTTATTTATACACGATGGTGTTACGGCGGGAGGTACTAATGTGACTGCTTCTGTAGCAGACGACTCTATCACCTTCGCAAAGATAGAAGAGATAGCAGCTAATACGATACTTGGTAACAGTACTGGTAGTTCTTCTGATATATTAGAACTAACTGATGCACAAGTAAGAGCGATTATAAACGTAGCTGACGGTGCGACTGCTAACGATAGTGACGCTAACTTAAAGAACAGAGCTAATCACACAGGCACACAGACTGCTTCTACTATCTCAGACTTTGACACAGAAGTAGCTAACAACTCTACTGTTGCTGCTAACACTGCAAAGGTAACTAACGCTACACACACCGGGGATGTAACAGGAGCAACTACACTTACTATTGCTAACGGCGTAGTAGACTCAGATAACTTATCAACAACATTAGACTTTGGATCAATCGCATGAGTGTTTATCGAACGATAGTAAGTAAACACGATGAGAGTAAGGCGAACAAATAACCACATACAACCATGTCAAACATAGAAGTAAAACTTAGAAGAGGAACCACTGCACAACACAGTACATTCACTGGAGCAGAGGGCGAAGTAACCGTAGACACCGATAAAGATACAGTTATTGTACACGACGGAACGACCACTGGAGGGCATGAGTTACGTAAGAAAAGCGATACGATTGATGGTAGTGAGATAGACGCAGGTGCTATTACCCACGATAAGATCAGTACGGCTGATGCAGTTTTCAAAATAAACAGCAGTGATCAAATTCGCATTGGCGGTGATTTAAGTGATACTGCTTTAGAAAGTATATCTCAAGTAGGTGTTACGTCTTCTTCAGCAAATGCTGTGATGACCATTGAAAGTACAGGAGCAACTAATGATGGTGTACTGGTTTGCACTGCCCAACAAGATGCTATTATACAACTAAAAGATGCGAGCCAGTCAAGCACAGATAAAGGTATTTATAATATTTCTTCATCAGGCGGTAAGCTTGCTATCGGTTCTATCGCAGCTGGAGGCGGGGGGGTTAATATTGGAGCCATTAATTTTGAAAGAAAAACACTATCTGCTGTTGATTATATAGTACCATCCTTAATTAATACTCCGACCTTTGCTGACAATAGTGCTGCTGTTGCTGGTGGGTTATCTACGAAAGACGTTTATAAAACTTCTACAGGAGAACTAAGAATAGTAGTGTAACCGATGATCGACTCCCTCCCCAACCTTCTTAACACCGCACTTGTCGTAGCTCTAGGCGTGATCGGGTGGATTATTAAACGCATGATCGAACGGTTAGACCTTGGTGATAAACGACTTACGAAGATAGAAGTGGAGTTAGCGGCACAACGAGAAAGAGACGCTGCTGTGGAAAGTAGAATAGGTAAGGTTGAGACTGCAATAAATGAAATGCACAACAAGATTGACCGCATGATGGAAATATTAGTGAGGAAATAGATATGCCAAAAGGATTATACGCAAACATTAACAGAAGAAAGAAACTCGGTATTAGCCGTAGTAAGAAGAAGTCAACCATCAGCCCTAAAGCGTACGCTAATATGAAGCGTGGGTTCCCTAAGAAGAAGTAATAGAGATGGGTGTATCGTTATCGATAGGCAGAGGTGAGAAAAGCAAGAAGGGCGGACTCACTGCTAAGGGTAGACGGAAGTACAACAGGGCTACTGGCTCTAACTTAAAAGCTCCCCAACCCGGTGGTGGTCCACGTAAGCGTTCCTTCTGTGCTAGGATGAGCGGTAACAAAGGACCTATGAAAGACAGTAAAGGACGACCTACTCGTAAGGCTTTGGCGTTGCGTAGGTGGAAGTGTTAATAGATGGCTAGAAGACCTGTAGTACGTCCTCATCCGTTAGCGTTTCAACAACGTACGATTGCTGCTGCATCATCTGCTAAAGCTATAGAGAATGAGGAGAAAGCTGTAGTGCTAGAACAACAAGTAGAAAGTTTAGAGAGCGATCCATTCTTCGTCACGATAGACGGAGGAGGGCCTGTATTAGAAGATACTGATATATTTGACGGAGGACAAGCGGATGCCTAGTTTTACAAAACGTATACAACTTAGACGAGGAACTTCTAGCGACTGGACGACTGAGAATCCTGTGTTACTTGAAGGAGAAATTGGAATCGAATTAGACTCTGCTAGGAATCGTATAAAGATCGGAGACGGTACGACAGCTTGGAACTCTTTGCCGTACTTCTTGGACGCTCGTGAAGAAGAGGTTGGAGATTACAATGATTTCTTGACTGCTTTAACTACTCCGTAATTACAGTAATAACACCGAGACATGAGTAGTTTACTTACACAGTTAGGCCAGAAGGTTAAAGCGAAGCTTGATAACAAGTTTGATAAGTCTGGAGGTTTAATAAGCGGTGCGGTAAATATATCACAATCCTTGCAAATTGGATCATATCTTACATCAAGTCTACCAACAGCAGGTACATCAGGACGTTTAATATATGTCAGTGATGGGGACGGTAGTGGTGGTCCTTGTATAGCTGTGGACGATGGAACAGATTGGAAGATCGTAGAGCTTGGAGGTGCAGTACCTACTGTTACTCATATACTTGCGGAAGACGGAGACAGCTTGACGACTGAGGTTGGAGACATTCTTATCATTGAAGCTGTTTGACAGCTATTAGCTGTTCTTATAACCTTTAGATTATATTTGAACTCGTAGCTATAACTGTTGCGAATTTCGGTTAACCTCAAAAGAAAGTATATATATTATGTCTAGTTTGCTTACCCAGTTGGGTCAAAAAACAAAAGTAGAGCTTGATAAGAAGCTTGCCCTCGCAGGTGGAACAATGACTGGGGCTTTGACCCTTAGTGGTGCTCCAACTGCTTCCCTTCACGCCGCTACCAAAGCATACGTCGATACAGCATCCGACACTTCTTCCCTTCAGTCCGAACTTGACGCTACTCAAGCGGGTGCAGGTCTCGGTACTGACGGTACTTACACAGCTAATGGTTCTGCCAACTACATCAGTTCGGTAACAACTCTTCAAGCTGCTGATAACGCCCTTGATACTCAGATTAAAGCCAATGCTGACGCTATCGCTTCTAACGACAGTGATATCTCCACCTTACAATCTAACGTAAGCAGCAACGATTCTGACATCGCAACTCTTCAGACTAACGTAAGCTCGAACGACAGCGACATCGCTACTCTTCAGTCTAACGTTTCTTCGAATGATAGTGACATCAGCACCTTGCAAAGCAATGTTTCCAGTAACGATACTGACATCTCTGCTCTGCAAACTCAAGCTGGTTCCCTCGCTTCTGACGGTAACTCTGCTACATTCAGTGGTGACATCTCAGCTGCTAACGCTGTATTCTCCGGTAACTTAACAGTACAAGGAACAACTACTTCCGTACAGACCACCAACATCGATGTTTCTGACTCGTTGATGAATCTGTCTAAAGGTGCAGGTTCCGGTGCTAACGCTTCTAATGACGGTGGTTTTATCGTTGAGCGTGGTTCTTCCGAATCCAATGTTGCATTCATCTGGGACGAAGGAGACGACAAGTTCAAGGTTCTTTCAACCTCCGCAACTGCTGCTTCTTCCGACATCTCCGGAACTGACGGTTCGGCAAGTCTTGCTGATCTTGACGCTAATCTCTACCACAACGGTACAGAGTTAGGAACAGTCGCTGAGTTCGAGTCTGCTTTAACCTAAGACTTAGTTATTCATTCATTAAGGGGCGGTTCTTAGGAGCCGCCTCTTTTTGTTTACAAAGATAACAACCTTTATTACTATAACAATATGCTCAGTCATAAAGAGGGAAGTAAACTGCACGACAAGATTGCAGACGCATACAGGAACAGTATAGATATGATGGACGACACTGGGGAGTACAACGCTGCACTGCTCAATGGAGCCAGACAATTCCTGAAGGATAACAACGTTACTATGGACAGTGGTTTAGGTACACCCTTACAAGCGTTAAACAGTCAAATACAAGC
>Ga0222716_10003973_pt1 | contig 11690 bp, 6 predicted proteins | sample C33_13DmetaG_FD_165044 | JGI IMG/M metagenome (GOLD analysis project Ga0222716, IMG submission 165044) | Estuarine water microbial communities from San Francisco Bay, California, United States - C33_13D | ecosystem: Environmental > Aquatic > Marine > Unclassified | place: USA: California... | reverse complement strand
GCAACATCTTGAGAATCATATGAGATTACAGCGTTTTGTGTTGGTTCGAAATTTTCAAACTTAGCAGTCTTATTATAATGAACTGCAAGGATACCAGTCCCATTACCCCTATCGAATACACCATGAATATGAACTTTACCGCCGCCACCAAAACCAGCAATATCATACCTTTCGCCGATTTTCCAAACATGTTCTGTAGATCCGCCAGCAACCGAGTTGAAAGTTTTGTATTCAATTTCCGCAGTATGTATCATATACACACGGTCGCCAGTACTCTCTGGCGGTATCCTAGTATATCTCTTTTCGCCTGCCATTTATTTCTCCTTAACCTTTAGATTTTTTTAATAATGCTTTAATTTTTTCCATAAGAACATCATCATCATTATCTTCTACTTTAATTTCAGATTTAGGGCTAGTAACAGGAGCTTTTTCTGTTTTAAGATTTCTAACTTCTAATCTGTTATACTCTGTATCAACTTCTACTGTCCAAGAGATTTTATATTCACTCCAGTCTACAGTATCTCCTAAATAATTAACAAGGACCACATTATAGACATTCCACTCTCTAGTGGAGAATGTATTTGTGATTTCTTCTAAGCTTATACCTAAATTTGTTTGTGTTCTCATAGAAATACAGAAGTCATTAACAAATACTTCATCTTTTTCTACAGAAACTCTAATAATTTCATCTGGCTTTACCAGTACATCCCATACGGTTGCAAAAGTTTGCCAGGTATCGCCTTCTAGTAACGAAGCTTCTAAATGAGGCAGTATATCTAGTAAACTTTGTTTTGTTATTTCAATATTTGCTTTCTTTCTATAACATAATAATCTTACGTCACTTCTTTTAAACACCATTATTTTTCCTTAAAAATAGTGCGGGGGTGTTACCCCCGCATAAATCTGAACACAAATATTACGCTTGATAGTTTCTTTCAAGTGCCGCAATGAGAGATACAGAGTTTGTCTTACTTCTAGCAATAACGGCTTCAGACTTAACATACTGGGCTTTACCTAGTCCAATAGCTACAGCCGTAATAGTTACATCGGTGCCGCCCGTGCCTGATCCCCGTTGAATATTACCGTCGTAATTGTAAGATAAACTAACAGAAGATTGTCCATCTACAGAACCGGTCATGAATACACCGGTAGTGTTAGTCTCTACTAGTTCAGCAGTAGCGTCCCCGAAGTTTCCGTCATCCGAGGTTTTGAAGAATACTTTATAAACAGTGTCTCCGTTATCTTCTGCAACCAAGTTATCTCCAAAGTTAATTGTTAAGAAGGCTACAAAATCGTAGGCTTGTGCCACATTGGCATAGTCTGTAAAAGTAATAGAGTTAATGTCTGTGGACTCAAAAGAATCAATATAAACACCTCTACCCGTTACGAGAGTGTCCCCTACGAAAGTTAATAACTGGTTCGCGGTTTTACCAATTACATCTCCTGGAGAAGACGTATCAATGTCTGAGCCTTGACGCAACTTATACTGTGTAAATTCATAAATTTCTACAGTATTTGCACCCCCTTGGTCGAAGAGAGCTGTACCTGTGTCAGCATCAACAACAACATTAAAAGCAAAGAAGGTGCCTGCACCCGAACTAATCTCACGATCAAAAGCATAAGCGGCATAATTAGTAACATCAGTAGAAGGGTCTGTAGTATCTCCCGCAGTGGTAGGGTCAATTACAATATACCATTCTCCGTCGGAACCAGATTTGACCACATCTCCAATAGCGTATACAGTTCCACTTACCCAATCGCCTTTAATATCCTCAATTAATACTCTACCATCACCACTATCTCTAGAATAAGTTATGGTCATAGTGCTAAATACAGGCATCTTGAGAGTTCCACCCGTATCACTAGCACCGTTAGTGGCAGGGGTAACAGGGGTAACAACAACAGTAGTTGAAGATATTGCAGTTACAGATAGATTAGTAACATTAAAAGCTGCAGTTCCAAAATCAGTTAGACTAATTTTCTCTCCGACCGCAATGCCATGACCTGCTGCAACTGTATAAGTATGCGATGTGCCATCTGAAGAGGCAGTTGCTGAAATACCTGTATCAGATACGATTGCTTCTGCATGAGGGACTTTTAGATCAGCAATATTAGTAAGAGGAAAACGATATGCTTGATAAGTGGACGTAGAGACACCGATTGCAGTGAAATCAGATGAAGAATAAGTTCTTTGCCATTCTCGTACAAACATCTTAAAGTAGCTACGATAGTTAAAATCAGCGCTACCATCACCATTTGTATCCAAGTAAGTTCGAACTGCTTGGTTCACTTTTCTAGTTAGTTTAAAGTTTGTAATGCCAGCTGCGGATGTTTCATCATTGGTCTGATCATAGTAAACCTGAGTTCCGGAAGGTAAATCACCCAAAGAAATAATTCCGACCCACTCTTCAACTATTGCTGCAGGAGTAGCAGTATTAAGAACCTGCCAGCCACCGCTACGAATCAAATCTACTGTAGTCTGTGACTCTCCACTGGTTTCAGTCTGGTCAAAGTTCCACCCATTTACAAGCTGAAATTGTTCGTCCGTAATTGGAACCATAGGAAAGGGAAATCTAATCAAAGTTGCGTTGTCTTTCCAAGCATCTTTTAACTTAGAATAAACTGCTTTGAGTGTGATTCCATCACTGAAAAGAGTGCCCTGGACTTTTAATCCTATTTTTCTATTTGTATAATCAATTAGTAATTCATCGTCGGTGTTTGCAGTAAATTGAGCATTAATTGTAGTAGCAGCAGCCGCGAAAGATATATTATCCGGGTCTGTTACTGGTAATTCATTATAATCGGCCATTTAAGTTTTCTCCTAAAAGTAGCCTCGCCCTAGTTAGGGACATATTGGCGCAAAATTTTGCGGATTATAGCCGTGAGCTGTACTTTAGTACGCTTGTGGCTGTATTTTAAATTATATGTACTGTCTATCAAAAGATTGAAAAAGCGTTATTGAAGTATCTGCCACAGAATTTAATACTTTCTGAGTCCTAAAGTATCCAAAAGTAGTACTAGCTCCTACAACTATCGTGGGTATATTACCTCCTGCAGTGCTATATGGAAAAGTAGCTAAAAATTTACCTGTATTATTAGGGTCCGAAGATATACTATTAAAAGTGCTGCTTACTGGGGTTGCCCCTACTGATTCAGCACCGACCAACTCAGTATAAGATAAAGGGTCGTTTATGTCTGAATAGCTATACACTCTAACTTCCGTTCCTTCTTCTATATTTTCTATTGTGGCATTTTTTGAACCAACAAATACGACTGTGGAACCTGAACTTGTAGAAGCGTTAGTAGTACCAAGTTTATTTACGTTTAATGAAGCTCCTGTAGTATTATTTATATCAAAAGTATTACCAGAAAAAGATAAGTCTGTGAACGTCTCTTCTCCATTAGATCCGTGGTCTGTACTAATCTGTACCGCCGCTCCAGTAGTATTTGCGATAAAGCTACAATCTTCTATATCAATATTTGCAGTCCAAAGTAAACAACCTGCCGTTGAAGTTGTTTCCGTAAAAAAGCAATTTCTTATCGGAACAGAACCATTTGGAGAGAACTGACCACAACCAGAAAAAGTACATGAATATAATTCATCATTTACACTATCTCCCCAGTCTGTCGAGCCGGATACTCCTCCAGTAATTCCTGTAAAGCCTGTATTGTAAAAAGAAGTATAACTAGAAGCTGTGGTACCTCTTAGGGAGAATGTCGTATTACTTCCGGTAGAGCCAATATATGTAGAACCTGAGCGACCTGCTCCGGCGGTTCCTACTTCTACTCCATCTACAAATTGAGTCACTGCTGTTCCGTTATCTGTGATAGTTAATCCATGAAATCCGTCTGATATTGAAGATTGAAAAGTTGTTCCTGTTCCAGTCCAGTATTCATAGCTTCCATATGTAATAACTCTTCCTGAGTTTGTGAAGGTAGTAGCTATAGTCCCACCAATAGTTATATTGCCAAATATATAGACAATACCGCCCCTTTCTTGAGCAACTCCCCAAGCTCTGTTGGAGAAATCTGTGCAATAGTCAATTATCTCTTGCCAGCCTTCGCCAGAGGTAGTCTCTACACCCGTAACTATCAAGCCTTTCGCACACTGAATTGAGTCTATAAAAATATTTTCTGCTCGGGAGGCACCATTACCTCCATAGTAAATACCAATTAAATTTACATTGCTACCGTCGTAAGCGGTTCCTGCACCCGTAGAATCAGCTATAGAACCAGTAGCTGTTGGGTCAATAATCGCACATTGCCAGCCACCGTTGTAGTCATTTCCAAAAAAATCTCTACCACCTAAAGTAAAAGTTCTGTAGTTATTCGTATTGCTACCAACTCTTATAGTTACTCCTTCAGTTGCAAGAGTGTCGGCTGCTCCAATGGAAGCGCAAAGAAACCAAACATAAAGATATTGGCCTTCTTCAGCTCCTCCAGCCGTAAAATCTAAGGCTCTATCTGCTGAACCAATATCATAATAAATCCAGACTTCTTTATTTCCTGAAGCATTTGCAGATAAAGAAAAACTGCCTGTCAGTACAGAGTCTCCCGCCGTTTCTAGAGAAACACCACCTGAACCAACTAGTCCCCAGTTCGTTGTATCGACAGCACCCGAAGTGCCAATAACTTCCCCGTAGCCATCCAGTGCAATAGTAAGAGCCATTAGGCAATACTACGAGTAATGTCTTTAACTACTTTCACTTTTCCTATTAAAAGTGTTTGAACATTTCCGGAACTGTCTACCTGCTGAACATCATAGTTAAATGTTCCTGGAGTGAGATTAGAGGTCAAAGTTCTAGAAGCTTTAATATAAAGAATGCCTTGGGAAGCTTCCGTAGGGCTAGAAGAAGTGTCGGGAGTTGCGGTGACTTGCAGCGCACCCGGGTCAGCATCTTCAACATTCGATTTAAGAGTAAACCAAAAGGTGTAACCTGTAATATTTAGAACAGAGCTATTGGACGTCAAAACAAGTTTTAACGTCCAATCGTCTCCGCGTACGAGCGGGGATAAGTCTCGCTGGGTATATGACATTGAGATTTACTTCCGGCTATCTTGTTTCAAGGGTTGAAACTTCAGTGATTATGGAAAAATTATAACAACTCAATAGCCTAATGTCAAGATTTATTTTTCATTTGCTTTTGTTTTATTAGTTTTTAGAGTTTAAAAAGCTTTTAAGATTATTTTAAATTGTATTTTGCTTTTTCTTTAGAATCAATATTCCAACTCAACTCATCCCCAATTCTTTCAAACTCTTTCATCTCTGTCCCAGAAAAGTCTGTATCATGGATATAGTGAATACTTTTCCAAGCAAGTTCAGTCATTTGAAACCAAATCGCAATTGCTTTACTTCTGAAATCCTTATCCCCCCAGAGATAAAACATATTCCAATAATCAGCATCAAACCTCGCTATTCGTATCTCCTGTAGTAGATTAGGGTGGTCAGGTTCAGTTTCTTTAATGTGCATACAAGCACGAACTCTTTGACTACCTACTATAGGGTACCAGCTATTCATAGTGAGAATTGGATTTAACATCTTATCTTTTTTTAAACTTTCGAGAAGTTTCTCGTTTACAGGCACCTTATGAATATTTTCTATTATAATGGGTTGTTCTAATAACCAACCCACTGTTTTTACATTCCAAGTAGTTGGGGGAATTCCTACTATCTCTGCGGTTGCTCTACTTATTCTATCGTCTGCCATTTGTAATTTACTTCCTATAAAAATCAATTATAGTATAAAGTACTCATAATGTCAAGATTTATTTTTTTTAAAGTTGTCCTATTCGAACTCGAAGCACATTACTAGCATCTTTAATATCTATTCTTTTATTAGTACCGTCGAAAAATATACTATCGGCCACAGAAGCGGAGGATGAGATTTCTAGTTTATCCGCAGTAATTGCATTTGCTGTAATTTTCTGGGCAGTAATAGCATTTGCTGCGATCATGTCCGCATAAATTTCGTTTGCCGAAATTACATCTGCGAAGAGAGTACCAGTAACATTTCCGGAAACTAACTCCTGCCCTCCAGAAGTAATAGTACCAGGAACAGAAAGAGACCCATCATTACCAAAAGTAGAAGTATATTGGGATCCAGCTCCCGCCTGCATGTTAGTGACCACCTTTACCACCCCATCTGCCGTACAATATAGAGTTTCATCAGTCGTTGTTGAAGCAATACTAAAAAAAGTAGCCCAACTAGCTCTACTATCTCCAGCATGGAGCATAACAGAAGAATCAGCACCTATAGATACCCCTCCTTGGTCTGTCATTTTCCTAATGCCACCTCCAGTCCAGCTCAAGATATCAGCACCCGTATCGACATATGATACCATAGGTCCCCTAATATTTAATCTACCGTCGCTTACTATAGTAAATCTTAAAGTAGTATCAGTAACAAACTGGAGATTGCCAGCATCGTTTGTAGTCAGGTCATCTGGTGACTCATAAATCTTCCAGCCGTTTCCTTGGTTCCATTGAATACCTTCATCGGGTCCAGGATCATTAAATGTTAAATTATTTAGGTTGGTGATTGCGTTATTGTTGAAATCGAGGGTACCGGTCATCGTACCACCCGTGGCTGTTATTGTTCCGCTAACTTCTAATCCAGATGTGGTTAGCTCCATATATTTTGATATTGTTACGTCGCTCCCAATTGCTACCGTTTGAGATGAGCCTAGATACCACGCATGTGTTGTGTCTAAGGTGTACGCCGCTCTGTTTAAGGCAATGCCTGTCGAACTGTGAAATTTGTTTGTATCAGTCGTGCTTGGGCGTACCCCATATCCAATTAAAGCACCACCGCTTGAGTAACGACCTCCAAAAACCACAAGAGCCCCGTTTAAATAAGATCCCTCAATAATTGAGGTTCCGTTTGTAGTACTAGCTCCCGCCGTGATGACTCCGCTTGTTCTAATGTCGCCGCTATTACCACCGGAGCCTGATGTAGAAACGCCGTGTGAGCAGGTGTGTTCGTGACTCGCGCCTGTAAAACTGTGCGAGTTTGTGAACGTAATTGATTCATTGCTTTGCGGGAACACCTCAATTCTGCAAGTAAGAGCATTTGCGCTATTTGTTTTAGCCTCTACAGCAAAATCTTCGTTGTTATCGGACGTGATTTTTAAGGTTACAATTGTGTAAAAATTACTGCGAGAGGTTATCAATATATCCTGAAAGTGACCTACCTGAATGTCTGCCACGACATTCACAACGACGCTGGTTGTAGTTCCTGTTAAATTTAATCTAATAGCAGAGCCTAGATTGTCGCCGTTAACAGTAAATAAAGTAGTGAATGCAGAGTTATTAATAGTTGATGTTGCGTCGCTTCTATAAACAGGGGCTGCGTATTTTTTAACATCGCCACTTAGGTTCACATCGCCGCTAGAAGTTATAGCCCCACTAGAGATAGTGCCAATATTGGTCAGATTTCTTGAGCCATCCATAACTACAGTATTGCCCATAGACCAGCCACTAGAATTTACCATTAGTTGATTTGCACTTTCATTATCGTCATATCTAATATGAGTAGAGCCACCTGTTCCTGAACCAACAAATGTATTAGTTGCATCAAGAATAATTCCATAACCTGTCGAAGCATGGCTTGTATGAAATATACCTGAATAAGCTGAACTACCATCCCAAACACCCATTTTTGCAGTTGATGTAGTTACATATCCTGAAGAAGTAATAGCCCCACTAGAGATAGTGCCAATATTGGTCAAATTGCCTGATGAACTTATCAATAACGTCCCTGCACCAGTGCCAGTGGCTGGCTTGACATACAAACCTTCCTTGAACATTAGCTTGCCGTCAGCAAGAATAGTCATAGAGGTTTCTGTGCCACTTATTACAAACGAATTACCTGAGCCGTAACTCATTGTATCTGTGTGAAAGTAAGTAATATTTCCTTGCTGCGACGGCGTAGGGGCTTCGTCGCTAAAATTTATGTTAACGCCTACGCCAGTTGTAGTTGATCTTACGCTCAGAGCATCAGTATCATTAGTAAACTCTCCGAAAGTACCCGCAATTTCGTTTGCAGAAATATTACGGCTGCCATCTATAAACTGAACATTTCCTACTTTATAACTTCCCCCATTTATAATACTATTGGCCTGCGCTTTGAATGTAGTGTCACTGTTAAAGTTCCATTGATTAGCGGTATCGTCATGCCACACATGGTCAATATTTTCAGAATCAATCCAATCTGTGATCCAAGCCCCGCTGGCTAAAAGATTTGAGGTGGCGGCGGCGGGAGTCGCTATGTACCTAACAAAATCGGTCGAGTTAAGCGCATCAAGTTTATCTGAATCAGCTGCTTTACTCATGAGGCCTAAATATTTACCACTTAACGCAGTACCTCCTTCAGAAACACTAGCAAAAACCGCTGCTCCTGCTCCAGTAATACTCCAGCTGTCGCCTGAAATCGTGTTACCTCTAACTAGGATACTATCGCCGCTGCTGGCGCCAAGATAAGTGTTTGCAGAATATAAGTAAGTGTTAGCAGAGTCTGCACGAACATAAAAGTCTGCAGAAGTTGAAATACGACCTTCTATATCTTCATAAAAGTAAGTAGTGGCTGTGCCAACTTGAATTTGATCTCCCAAAACATTTTTACCTGTTTCGGTCCAAGTATAACCCTGTAACTCATCAGAATTAGCGCTCGAAGCAGATTTGATTATTACAATATCAGGTTGTTTAACCCATATCTTACCGTTTGCACCTGTACCCGTCCAATTCAAGATAACTAAACTAACGTATCCGGTATTAGGAATCGTATACTCGTACTCATAAGTAATCCAATCAGTGCCAACAGCAGAATTTTCAATCCAGCCGCTACTGCCGCTGACACCGAAAGCATCTTCTTCTACAAAGGAACTCGATTGGGCAGCATCGTTACTAACATGGGTTTTGCCGTCAGGTAGATCTCCGGTGTACCCGTAAAGTCTAATATATAAGCCTGAAGCATGACTTGCGTCTGCTTTGAGCAGAACAGTGTAACGAACAACCTCTCCTGCAACTACGCTAACAGCTTTATGTACAGCACCGATAGTATCCTCTGTAGTAGTCAGCTTATCAATTACTACAGCTTGTTCTTCAAAATCATAATATACGCTAGCGTCTACTGTATTGCCATATCCATTAACCCAGCCGAGAGCTCTCGCCATAGCTATGCTTACTTCACTTTCTGTAAAGTAGCGAGTATCGTGAGTGTGGCTATCATCTGTGACGACTACACTCAAGGTTGCATTACCTAGGTTTGTAAATGTTGCTGTACCTGTTGCATCTCCGCTGAGAGTAAGAGCTGGGGAAGCAGTAGAAGAAGCAAATGACCCACTACTAAGCCCATTTAGTAGGTCGGCATTTAGGTTTGAGACTTTTGTTGTTGATGCAACCGTAAATGGTGCAGTACCTTCGGCCATGTTAAATTCAACAATCGCTCCAGTAGCAATTGTTAGTGTACCAGAAGTATAACTATCGTTTGCGTTAGAACGCAAAAAGGAACCACTACTAACTCCATCTAGTAAGTCAGAATTTAGATTCGCTACTTTAGTAGTTGAATCTACGATAAAAGGAGCTGTTCCTGTCGTATTGAGAAAATGAAACGTATTGGTATCAGGAACATTTAACCTGCCATTAGCAGCATCTAATACTATAGTAGCTGCTACAACTGCGTTATTCTTAAATTCTATTTTTCCCGAAGCGGGCGTTATGATTACATCTTGAGTCATTTTATTCCTCTACTATTAACTTTTCTACGTCTTTACGTTCTGCAAAAACAGTGTAAAAACATTCTGTGGTTTTACCTATGGTAATTTGATTATTTTCTATGGATTCTACCCAAGTTTCTCCTCGTCCAATTGGAGTGAGATTTACTGTGATAGAATCTTCATCGATAAGATTCGTCCAGTACTCTGGAAGTTCAATAATAGTTTCATTTTCAGAAAGTTTTCCTCTCACATAAACCCCGTTTTCTGGTCCTTCTAAAGAACCATACCTTAATTTTTTGCCCGGTTGAGTAGGATGATCTATTAAGAATGACTTTGTAGTTGCTGCAAAATCACCATTGACCTGTAAGTTAAATGCAGGGTCTGGTACTCCATTAATCCCAACCTTGCCGTCAGACGTGATCGTCAGCTTGTTGTCACCATCGCCGAAAGAGGTTCCATAAGTGAAAGCAAAGTTTGCGTCTTGGTTAAGTCCTGCTATGAAATAGTTGCTACCAGTTACAGAATTTTTGAAGGCTATTGCCGCCTCGCCTGCCGTCCCTGTGTTCTCAATTAATATCCCATTAACCCAACCTCCATCCGCCGCAGTATCGTCGGTTACAGTTAAACGGCCTGTAATTGTACCTAAAGTTGTTATACTCGTTGAGCCTGTCCAACCATCAAGGCCGTCGGGTGTTACAGCCCGAGTGGTATCAGTGCCCGTATTTGTTTCAGCAATAGTAGCTAACTCAACGATACCTGCAACAGTGTCGGATGCAGCTGGTTCGTCTCCTGTGTTAGTGCCACTTTGATTTTGTAGATACGCTTCAGCAATAACACCACCATTCCAAGTACCAGTAGCAATTGTACCTACTTCTGTAATAGCTAATGCATTAATACTAGTTTGTGTTTCATCTCCTGTGTTAATGCCACTTTGATTTTGTAGATACGCTTCAGCAATAACACCACCATTCCAAGTACCAGTAGCAATTGTACCTAAAGTTGTTACGTTGGTTGATCCTTGATATCCATCTTTTAGACCATCAGGAGTAACAGCTCTTGTCCCATCTGTTCCAGTTGTTGTTTCGGCTGTAGTTGCTAACTCAACGATACCTGCAACAGTGTCGGATGCAGCTGGTTCGTCTCCTGTGTTAGTGCCACTTTGATTTTGTAGATACGCTTCAGCAATAACACTACCATTCCAAACACCAGACGTAATAGTACCTACTTCTGTAATGTCTAATTCATTAATACTAGCTTGTGTTTCGTCTCCAGTATTCGTGCCACTTTGATTTTGTAGATACGCTTCAGCAATAACACCACCATTCCAAGTACCAGTAGCAATTGTACCTAAAGTTGTTAGACTCGTTGAGCCTGTCCAACCATCAAGGCCGTCGGGTGTTACAGCCCGAGTGGCATCAGTGCCCGTATTTGTTTCAGCAATAGTGGCTAACTCAACTATACCTGCAACAGTGGCGGATGCAGCTGGTTCATCGCCGGTATTAGTTCCGCTTTGATTTTGTAGATACGCTTCAGCAATAACACTACCATTCCAAACACCAGACGTAATAGTACCTACTTCTGTAATGTCTAATGCATTAATACTAGCTTGTGTTTCATCGCCGGTATTAGTTCCGCTTTGATTTTGTAGATACGCTTCAGCAATAACACTACCATTCCAAGTACCAGTAGCAATTGTACCCAAAGTTGTTAGACTCGTTGATCCTGTCCAACCATCAAGGCCGTCGGGTGTTACAGCCCGAGTGGCATCAGTGCCCGTATTTGTTTCAGCAATAGTGGCTAACTCAACGATACCTGCAACAGTGGCGGATGCAGCTGGTTCATCGCCGGTATTAGTTCCACTTTGATTTTGTAGATACGCTTCAGCAATAACACTACCATTCCAAACACCAGACGTAATAGTACCTACTTCTGTAATGTCTAATTCATTAATACTAGCTTGTGTTTCGTCTCCAGTA
>Ga0222716_10003971_pt1 | contig 11691 bp, 10 predicted proteins | sample C33_13DmetaG_FD_165044 | JGI IMG/M metagenome (GOLD analysis project Ga0222716, IMG submission 165044) | Estuarine water microbial communities from San Francisco Bay, California, United States - C33_13D | ecosystem: Environmental > Aquatic > Marine > Unclassified | place: USA: California... | reverse complement strand
AAGTAAGAAAAAGTGGATATGATCCCAAGCTTTTTGGTTACACTGACACTACATGGGATCCTCGTTTTTTGAATAATGATGATAAAAAAAAATATACTTATGAATCTCCAATGGAAGGATTTGATCCTATATGTCATCTCCCGGAAGGTGATCCAGTTGTATGGGCTGAATTTCTTAGATCCAAAGGTTATGATGTAAAAAAACCACATGATTTATACACTAGAAAAAATCCAAAAGATGGAGAAGGATATATTTATAAAGCTTGGGAAGTACCAACTGAACATTCGGATACAACTTTTCTTGCAAACGAAGTTATTCGAGATTTAGAAGATGCAACATCTCCATTTTTTTATCATATATCTTTTTTAAGACCTCATCCACCAATGTTTGTTTCTGAGCCTTGGCATAGCCTTATAAATCCAAATGACATTGAATTACCAAAAGAGACTTTTAATTATGAAGAGCTACTAAATCAGCACCCTTTCTTAAAAGAAATGGCGAGAAAATTTCTTAATGAAGATTCATACAAAGAAATTCGTTATAAAGATTTGAAGGATCAAGATAAAAAAAATATTATTGCTGTATACCTTGGAATGTGTGCTGAAGTTGACCACAATATTGGTAGAATTTTAAAAAGTTTAGAAAAAAATAATTTAGAAAAAAATACATTAATTATTTTTACAAGTGACCATGGTGAATTACTTGGTGAAAATAGAATGTGGGGCAAATTAGGTTGGTGGGATTCAGCCTATAGAATACCTTTGATAATTCATAATCCAGGTGAAAAAAATTATGAAATAGATGATTTTACTGAGTCAGTTGATTTAGCGCCTACAATCCTTGAATGGTTAAATTTAGATATTCCTATTAACTGGAGCGGAGAGTCCTTAATTGATTATACCAAAAAAGGCGGAAGGAAATCAATTAAATCCCATGTTGTTTTTGAATTTGATTTTAGTGAAAGTCACTATTCACAATTTGTTAAAGAAAAAATACTAACACCGGAAGAATGTTCCCTAATTTGTATTCGAACCAAAAAATGGAAATATGTACATTTTCCAAATTTGCCAGCATTATTATTTGATCTGGAAAATGATCCTCAAGAGATGAAGAATTTGGCAGAAGATAAAAAATATCAAGAAATTAAAAATAAATTGATGAGCGATTTATTAAGCCATAGACTTAGACATCAAGATAGACAGCTTTCAAGTTTACAAGTTTCAAAAGATGGTGTTGCAAAAGTTAATGGACCACAATCTAGAAAAATGATAAATTAATTTATGCTTACGACTGTTATAGGAGCATTTCCTAAACCCGCTTTTTTAAAAATAACAGATTGGTTTAATGCTTCAGGCGGCACTGATACAGCTAATCCTACTAAGTTATATAATGAAGAAATTAATCGGATGGGATCAGAGGCAGATGAAATTTTTCTTAAAGCAGCAAAAGAGGTAATTAAAGATCAAGAAGAATGTGGTATTGATATTTTAACTGATGGTGAAGTTAGAAGAGAAAATTATATTCATTACCATTGTCGTCATTTAGAGGGTGTTGATTTTGATACTCTTACGGAAAAAGTTGCAAGAACAGGCAACTACAAATGTTGGCTTCCAACTATAACGAATAAAATTAAGGCTAAAGAAGAGTTTTTGGTTAGTGAATGGAAACTAAATCAATCACAAACATCTAAACCTGTTAAAGTTACTATCCCCGGACCCATGACTATAACTGATACAATTGCTAATACTCATTACACTTCTGATGAAGAAATGGGTAATGACTTAGCAGTTGCTATTAACGTTGAAATAAAAAGACTTGTGAGTGCAGGATGTAAATATATACAAGTGGATGAACCATTATTTGCAAGAAAACCAGATAATGCACTTGCGTTTGGTATAAAAAATTTAGAAAAGTGTTTTGATGGAATAACTCAAGAAAATGTTGAGAGAATAACACATATTTGTTGCGGCTATCCTGATAAGTTAGATGCTATTAATTATCCAAAAGCACCTTTAGATTCGTATAAGAAAATTGCAAAAGCGTTGGATGACTCTATAATTGATAGCGTTTCAATTGAGGATGCGCATCGTCATAATGATCTAAATTTATTAAAAGATTATACAAAAACAAAAGTAATCTTTGGACTCATTAAAATTGCAAATTCTAAAATTGAGTCTGAAGAAGAAATTACAGTCAGAATAAATGAAGCTTTAAAATTTATAGCTAAAGAGCAATTAATTGCTGCTCCAGATTGTGGCCTTGGCCACCTTAGTAGAGAGCTTGCTATAAGTAAGTTAAAAGTAATGTCTTCAGCAGTAAAAAAATTTAATTAATTTTTAAAATCTGTTAGTGTTATTTGGTGATTAAACATAACGCAATTCTTGAAGTAAATTTAAAAAATCTTGCGTTTAATTATAAAAAATTATCTAAAATAGCTAATCAATCTATTTGTGCCGCAACGATCAAAGCAGATGCATACGGAATTGGAGTGATCAAAACATTTGAAACTTTATTTAAAAATAAGTGTAGACATTTTTTTGTTGCAACTACCGAAGAAGCATTAGAGATTAGAAAAAAAAAATTATTAGCTAATGTCTATGTCTTAAATGGATTAGAAAGTAATGAATTATCAATTTTTAATAACAATAACATTATACCTATAATTAATGATAAAGATGAATATAACTTTGTAATCAAAAAAATAAAACAATACAAAAAATTAAAATTTGGGATTCATATAGATACAGGTCTTAATAGACTTGGATTAGACATAAATGATTTACTAAAAATAAATTCTTACCATAATAAGATTCACATTTTATTAAGTCATTTATCAAGTGCAGATGAGGGTAAAAATAATTATAATATTTTACAAAATAATAAATTTAAATCCGCCATTAATCTTAAAATTAATGCTAAGTACAATAGTCTCTCCAATTCGATGGGAATAATTTTAGGGAATAATTTTCATCATGATTTAGTTAGACCTGGAATTTCTTTATATGGTGGTCATTTCAATACAAAAATGAAACAAATTATAAAACCAGTTATTTGCTTAAAAGGAAAAATTCTTCAAATAAAGGAAATTAGAAAAAATGAATTTGTAGGATATAATCAAACATATAAAACTAATAAAAAATTAAAAGTAGCAATTGTAGGCATAGGTTATGCCGATGGAATTTCCAGAGTATTAAGCAATAAAGGTAATGCTTATTTCAAAAACAAAACTTTTAAAATTATAGGTCGCGTATCAATGGACACAATAACAGTAGATATTTCAAAAAATGATAAATTAATAAAAGTAGGTGACTATATGGAAATAATTAATCATTCGAATGGAATTGATAAAATTGCAAATCAATGTAACACAATATGTGATGAAATACTTACATCTATTTCTAAAAGAGTAAAAAGAGTTTATATTTAATTTTTATAAACCGTGTAGTTGATTATAATTTGATACTAAAGGAGATGTCCAACTATCTAAAACTTTAGATGTTGTTTTGAATACTGATATTTTTAAGGGATAACACTTAGCAGTATCTGATGAATGCTCAGAACTACAGTCTCCTCCAGGACAAGCGGATAGTACACCAAGTAAATCTACCTCAGCAAAAAATTCTAAAAAATCTCCTGGTCTAACCGGGCTTGCCTTCATAAAATATTGATGTGTGTCAAGAGTAAAACCTGTACACATAAATACATTAAGAACATCATGAACTAAATTTTCAGCTTCTTCTTTTTGTAAATTTCTCTCATTAACTAAAGCCCTTGTGAGATTGGAGTGACAACAGAAATGATATTGATTATTTGAAATTAAATTATTTGTATATGGATCACACCTTGTCCCAATAACGTCGTGAACTGAACCTCCATCTTTATCAAATCCGTACCAATCTAGAGAGTCGTATGTAATAGTAGCAAGCGGCCTCATATAAGGGAAAGAACTCCACATTTGATCTTTGAGGGATAAGTGTGTTCCATGTAGAGCGCGCGTTTTACCTGAATAAAATTTTTCTTTATAATTATTAGCATTGAATAAATTAAGATCTCCAACTTGCGGTCCATCAGTGCTCTCTATTCTAAAAAAATATCCTGCTTTTACCTCAAAACATTTTGCATCTCTTGGTGGAATTATAATCTCATCTACTTTTGTTAGTTCTTCTCTTGCTTTCTGATAATTATCCCAATATGGAATTTTCAAAGTATCATTTGGATAACAAATAACAGGTGAATTTAATTTTCTCTCATCCCCATCTGCAGGTTTTTGATGCTGGGTATACTTTTTCATACTTAATTTTTTTTAAAATAATTTTTAATTTTTACAATTATTCCCATTAAAATTATCAAATAGGTTAAGTAAAAAAAGATCCATTTTGCAGAATTAATTCCAGATCCTATCATGATCAAACTTTCAGATATTAAGTCTGAATTTAAATACATCTCTAACATCAGTATTTCTGAATAATTTTCTGCCCAGTCACAAATCATAGCTAAAACAGGGACAATAAGTAAAATTATTTTTTTCAATAATAACGCAATCCATGATGCATACATCACGGTATAAACAACAGCAAAAACAATATCCCAAATTTTTAAAAACTCACTGTAACAAGCAAGTTGTTCTTGATTTCTAATCTCAAAAAAATTTTGAACCATTTCTTTCGTATAAAAAAAAGATAAGCCCAGTGAATTATTTTCACCTTGAAGAAAAAAACAGCTGCTAATATCTCGCAAGAAAAAAATTATGTACAAGATAAACACAGTTGTTGAACCAATTGCTAAATATAAGTTTTTATTTTTTTGAAAAGCAAACATTTAATTGTATGCAATTACACTAATAATCTCAAACATAATAGATGCAGCTACCATTGAAGTAATATTATTCTTCTGATCTTTGGTGGGCATTAAACAAACAACATCACCACCAATTACATTTTTATTTTTAACTGATTGAATCAATTCTTTAGCTTCATCTATTGTAAAGCCAGTAAAACCAGGTTCAATATTTGAAACTGCTGGAGCTATTGAAGCATCTAATGAATCTAAATCAAAAGTGATATAAACAGGATTGTCACCAATTTTTTCAAGAGTCTCATCTATCACTTTTTTAATGCCTCTTTCTTTAAATTCTGCCATCGTTACAACATTATATCCAAGATCATAACTAGGCTGTAGCCAATCCAAGGTTCGAGGGTTACCGCGCATTCCAATTTGCATACTATTATGAGGATCTATAATTCCTTGATCAACAAGATAAGCTCCCCAGTGAGCGGCACTTTTTTTTGCTCCCATAAAATGATCAAGTTGACTAAAAGTATCTGTATGTGCATCAATATGTAAAAATGATATTTTTTTTCCTTTGGTCATTTCAAGATTTTCAGAACCAAGACCTTGAAGAATACCTCCTGTAATTGAATGATCTCCTCCAATTGATACGACAGGCTTATTAGCACGAGCAATTTGAGAATAAAAACTAGTGATATCTTCAATACACTTTTCATTATTATTTGCATGAGGGAGAGCAACATCACCCAAATCAAATATGTTTTTCTTTTTCCAGGGATTAATATTAAAATCTAAATGAACTCTTCTTAATCCTGCAGAAACATGACGAACAGCCCTTGGTCCTAAATGTTGATCTCTTTCTGTTGTCCCATTTCCTGTACTATGAGGTACTCCTACTAGAGCAATATCACATTTAGCTAAATCTTTATTATGTTCACATCTAAACAATGTTGGTATCCCCCACCAATACATTGTTTCCATCATTAACTCATCATTTGAGTCAACCATATAAATTCAATTAGTTTATTGCCTTACTTGGATCAACAAATTCATAATCCAAATCATCTGCAACTGCCTTGTAGGTAACATTTCCTTGGCAAACATTTAAACCTGCAAGGAAATTTGCATCACTATTTAGAGCATCACGGTAACCATTTTGAGCTAGATTTAAAACAAAAGGAAGAGTCGCGGCATTTAAAGCCAAGGTTGAAGTCATAGGAACACCTCCTGGCATATTTGCAACGCAATAATGTACAACGTCATCAATAACATAAGTTGGATTTGCATGAGTAGTCGGCTTACTTGTTTCTACACATCCACCTTGATCAATTGCAACATCAACTATTACTGATCCTCTTTTCATATTTTTAATCATCTCTTTTGATATTAATTTAGGTGCATTAGCCCCTGGGATTAATACACCTCCTATTAATAAATCTGTCTCAGTAACATACTCTTGTAAGTTAATTTCATCTGAGACTAAGGGAATGATGCGATCACCAAATTTCATTTGAAGCTCTTTAAGACGAGCTTCTGATTTATCGACGATATGTACTTTCGCTTCCATACCCGTAGCGATTGTTGCTGCATTCTCACCAACAACTCCCCCACCCAAAATCAAAACATTTCCTGGATTTACTCCAGGCGCTCCACCTATTAATAAACCTCGACCACCTTGAGGTTTTTCTAAGGAATGTGCACCTGCCTGAATAGACATTCTTCCAGCAACAGCACTCATTGGTGCTAATAAAGGCAACCTATTATTTTCATCAGTGACAGTTTCATAAGCAATACAAATAGATTTTGAGTCAACTAAACCTTTTGTTAATTCAGGTGCTGCTGAAAGATGTAGATATGTAAATAAAAGTTGATTTTCTCTTAACATCTTGACTTCCTCAGACTGAGGTTCTTTCACTTTAACAATCATATCTGAGTCGTTAAAAATATCGCCAGCTGTAGATGCTATATGTGCTCCAGCCTTTTGATAATCTTCATTTTCAAAACCTGCACCAAAACCAGCATTGTCCTGAATGAAAACTTCATGTCCATGATTAGTTAGCTCTTGAACACTTAATGGAGTAAGCCCTACTCTAGACTCTTGTGCCTTTATCTCAGACGGAACACCAATTTTCATTATTGATCCTTAAAGTATTTCGTAATACCCGTTCTAAGTTTTTCAATAATTTCATCGATGTGTTTTTTCTCTGAGATAAAAGGGGGAGCAACTATTAAACAATCACCTGTTGCTTTTAAACTTAGTCCTGCAGCAAATAATGATTTGAAACAATTATACCCAGCCTTACCTGGTCTTTCATCCATACGTAGATCAATACCACCCATCATACCATAACCTCTGATGTCTGTTACTCCATCAATATCTTTCAGAGTAAAAAGACCATCTAAAAAGTAAGGGGACATTTCTTTAGAACGATTTATTAAATCTTCTTTTTCAATAATATCCTGCATTGCCAAACCAGCCGCAACTGCACATGGAATTCCTGAGTAGGTATATCCATGAAAAAATTCTATGGCTCCATTTGGTGCCGCATCAACCATTGTATCATAAATATGTTCTCTAGAAGCTACTGCGCCAAGAGGAACTACACCATTTGTGACGGCTTTTGCCATTGTTAAAATATCTGGAGTAACGCCAAATGCTTGAGATCCAAACGCTTCACCCATTCTACCCCAACCTGTAATTACTTCATCGAAAATTAAAAGGATGCCATGCTTATCACAAATCTGTCTAAGTTTTTGCAAATATCCTTTTGGGGGAACTAAAGTTCCTGTTGAACCAGCAACTGGCTCCACTATACAGGCAGCAATATTTTCACCACCAATATGTCCTGCGATACGTTCTAAATCATCAGCAAGGTATTCCCCTGTTTCAGGCTCACCTTTTACAAAAGTATTTTCAGGGAGATGAGTATGTCTTAAATGATGAGTGTTAGGCATTAGAATACTTGAAAATGTTTTTCTATTTGCGACCATACCGCCGACAGATATGCCACCAATATTCATTCCGTGATATCCTCTTTCACGACCAACAATATGATGACGATGTCCTTCACCCTTTGCTTTAAAATATGCAATGGCAGTTTTAATTGCCGTGTCTACGGCTGATGAACCACACATTGTAAAAAATATTTTATTCAAATCATCTGGTGTATGTTTAGAAATTTTTCTAGCTAACTCAAAAGAACCATTATAACCTTGTTGAAATGGCTGAACATAATCAAGTTGTTCAAGTTGTTTATAAACAGCATCTCTTATTTCTTTACGACCATGTCCAGCAGGACTACAAAACAAACCTGAGCTTGCATCAATTAATTGATTACCATGATGGTCTGTATAATAAACACCTTCGGCCTTAACCATTAATCTTGGGTTATCTTTAAAATCATGATTGGATGTAAAAGGCATCCAATGTTCTTCAAGTGAATTCGGTAATTCGTTTCTATTTTCTAAATCCATAACTAGTCCCTAAATTGGCAAATTTAATTAAGCCTTACATTATCCATATAGCTAATCCAAGAGGAATTCTCCCACTAAAGCTTAATTTCGTAGGAAAAATTGACGCCCTAGTATAGAAGAAAAAATATCAATTATGCTAACATCAAAAGAAGCTAAAATTCCCATTAACTTAATATCAGTAGCCAAAAAAACACCTGGTATGACTGCAGGTATAGTGTGTGCAAATCATGATTCTTCCATAGACTCAGCAAAAAAAGCAGTTGAATTAGATCTTATTAGTCCTGTTTTTATAGGTGATAAAAATGCCATCAAAGATAAAGCGGAGCAATTTAAGTGGGATATAAGTTCTTACGAAATAATTAATTCTGTTGATGATAAAGAAGCAGCAATAGCTGGTGCTGAACTTGCTCGGGATAATAAAATAAGAATAATGATCAAAGGTAATCTTCACACCGATGTATTAATGCGAACTTACTTAAAAAAAGAATTTGGACTAATTGAAGGAAAAAGACTAAGTCATATTTGGCACATGACGTTATCAGAAAATGATAAACCTCTTTTCATTACTGACGGCGCTTTAAATGTTGCGCCTAGACTAGATGTAAAAATGCATATTCTTAAAAATGTAATTGATTTTGCAAATCGTATAAACATACCAAAACCAAAAGTTGCTATTTTATCTGGAACAGAAGATCCTATTGAAAGTATGCCTAGTTCAGTTGAAGCAAAAGAACTAATGGATCGTGCTATTAATGAAAATATACAAGCCTATGTGCATGGACCTCTAGCTCTTGACAATGCTATTTCCCCTGAAGCTGCAGCTATCAAAAATATTTCTAATGAGGTTGCTGGACAAGCGGATATTCTTTTAGTTCCTAATTTAGAGACAGGTAATTCATTATCAAAAATAATGGTTTATTTTATGGGAGCGTGTGCTGCAGGGTTTATTGTAGGTGGAAAAGTTCCTGTTGTTGTAACCAGTAGAGCTGATAGCTCTTCATCACGTATTGCTTCTATTGCTGCTTCAGTCATAGCAGCACAGTAGTGATAAATAACAAATTTATAACTGTTACGTTGCTAGCAATTAGCGCAACTCTCTTTGGTTCATTCATGGGGGCAGGAGTAAAGTTGCTCTCTGATGATCTTCATCCTATTATTATATGTTTTTACAGATGTTTAATGGGTTTAATTATTATCACACCATTTGTAGCAAGAAATAATTTTAGAGCTTTGCAGACTGATAATATGCGTTTGCAAATTTTTAGAGCTCTTATCAATATTATTTCAATGATTTGTTGGTTTAGCGCTATTGGCATGATGCATTTTGAAAAAGCCACAGCACTTGGTTTTACAACTCCTTTATTTACCACTGTACTTGCAGTTTTGATTCTTGGAGAAGTTATTCGTTTTCACCGAACAGCAGCACTTTTGCTTGGTTTTATTGGAATTTTAATAATTATTAGACCAGGCTATGTGCCTTTTGAATTTGGTACGATTTTAATGCTAATTGCCTCTTTTAGTTTTTCTTTTGTGCTTATATTTGTCAAAAAACTATCAGCAACTGACTCGAGCCTTACAATTATTTTTTATCACTTATTATATATGACGCCTGTTTTTTTTATTCTCTCATTATTTTATTGGCAAACAATAACATTGGATCAAATTATTATCTTTTCTTTAATGGGTGCCTCTGGTTTATTATCACACTGGTGTTTAGCGCAAGCATTTAAAATGTCTGACACAACTTTTGTTATGCCATTACAGTTTACTAAATTAATTTGGGCTTCACTTATTGGGTTATTTATATTTGCTGAACAACCAGATATATGGACTTGGATTGGAGGTATCATTATATTTATTTCTGTTGTCTATATTACCTACCGTGAAGCTTTTAAGAAAAAGGGAACAACAAAACCTATTCAGGTGGATAGAGCGATTATAAATTAACAATAATATTTTTTTAATTTTTTTTCACATTAGAAATTGTTTTAAAAATTTCCTTTAAGTCATTTTGATTTTCATAAAATAAATCTTCAGCAGTCTCAATTGATATTTTTTCAAAGCGTATTTCTTTTCCAAAAGACAATTGTGCTAATTTTGCAATATCTTTTAAAATGACTGTTGCAATTTTTGGATAGCCACCAATTGTTGGGTGATCAACCATTAATACAATAGGATTGCCATCACCTGGAACTTGAACTGATCCTTTAACAATTCCCTCAGAGGGTATATTTGGACTTTGCTTAGAGGTAATTTGATTACCATCCAAACGAATACCCATTCTGTCAGCACTTTTGGATATTGTAAAAGGTGAATTATAAAACTGATTTATTGTTTCTGATGAAAAAAAATTTTCCTGAGGTCCTTCAATAACTCTTATAACATTACTTTTATCAGTTGATGGAAAAGATACTTGTTTTAATTTTTCATTTAGAGATTCTTTATTAAATTCTATCAATTGGTTTTCTTGAATTTTTCTTCCATCATTTGAACCAATTTCAGATCTTACTAATGTTGACCCACTATTGTTATATTTGTTTAATTTAAAGCCACCCGAAATACTCAAATATCCATAAATAGATGACTTTGTAGCTAATATGTCAATTATGTCTCCTTTCTTTAATTGATAAGTTTGAAAACATTCACCAATAGTTTCTCTAAAATTTTCAGATTTTTTACTTATGATGAAGTGGACATTTCCTGTAACAGCAATTTGAACATTTCCTGCTTCTAACCTGAGTCTTGGACCTTGATAAGCAAACTCAATAACAGGTTCATTATCATCATTACCAAGTAATTTATTTGCAGTGATGAAAAGATTGTTATCTACAACTCCCCCAGTAGTAACTCCAAAATGCTGTAAAAAATCATAACCAGAATCTTGAAAAGTTGTGTAAATTCCTGCTCTTTCTACTGAAAAATAACAATTACTCATTTATTTTTTGTATTTCTAAAAACTCTTTTTTTGAAATTTTGCAAATTTTTACTTTTGACCCAGGATTGAGTAGTGTTGCTTTAATTTTATTTTTATCAAATAATTTTATTGGTGTTCGACCTATAATATTCCAACCACCAGGACTTTGATTTGGATATATGACACAAAACTTATCTACAATTCCCACGGATCCAGGCGGGACTTGTAAACGGGGAGTCATTAATCTTGGAACATTTAAATTAGTTTCCAAATCTCCCATAAATGGAAGACCAGGCATAAAACCTATCATGTAAACAAAAAATTGGGTTGATAAATGTGAATTGATTATCAGATCTTCATTAATCTTAGTTTTTTTTGAAACATCTTTGATATCCAATGCAAACTCTTCATCATAACATACTGGTATTTCTACTTCATCAATATTTACACTTGACTCAGTTTGTAAACGCTCAATACCATTTAAAAAATTTGTAAGTTCATCTTTGTTTTTTTTT
>Ga0222716_10003967_pt1 | contig 11697 bp, 2 predicted proteins | sample C33_13DmetaG_FD_165044 | JGI IMG/M metagenome (GOLD analysis project Ga0222716, IMG submission 165044) | Estuarine water microbial communities from San Francisco Bay, California, United States - C33_13D | ecosystem: Environmental > Aquatic > Marine > Unclassified | place: USA: California... | reverse complement strand
ACGTTGGTGCTGAGATGTATCGGCAAGGTATAATTCCTGTAGACTCCGAAATGAATATGGACGACATGGAATTAGTAGAAGAACTAGATTTAAGCCCAGGATTAGCTTATACACCAAGTATAAATAAAGCTGCCGCAGAGGCCCAACGACAACGTAATATTCGTAACGGTATGGCAGAAGGTTTAGGTAAAGGTAAAGCAATTGCTGCTGCCGACAAAGCATATAATGAATCACGTAAGTTAGCTCGTAAATTAAGTGGCAACTAATATAAATAAAAATTACCCCCAAAGTACAATTGTACTCTGGGGGTATTTAAGTTTAAGCAGGAACCATATGAGTAATCTCATTGGTTGCTTCTGTTAAGGCTTTAATTACATTATTGCCTATGTCTGACTGCGATGTCATTCTACTTAGCAATCCACTGTTTTCCATAGTGTTTCCTTTACCGTAACGAATGTTATGTCTTGCAAGACTATTAAGAGATGGCCTGAATTCAGCAGGCAATCTACTAAATACTTTACCTAAAGAAGGATGAACAGTTTCTCCTCTATTAAGTAATCCAGAGCTAGCTCTCATAATGTCTATAAGAGCAATAAAGTCTTTTCCTTTTACTTTATTAAACTCTCTAGATTTCAAATTAGATTCGGTAGGGGGTAACCATCCGTGTTCTGCTGCCGCTTCCAAGATTGCTTTATTACGTAAGTTAGCTCTTACTGTAATGTTTCTTTTGGTTTTGCTTCTATCAAGTTGATACGGCTCTAGAAAGTTAGTGCTTAGATTGCTATCTACAGACATATCTGGAGCCGTTACCGCTGCTTGAGAACTAGCACCATATACATTGTCATATATCCTATCAAAGAAACCAGTTAACCCATGAAAAGAATTGCTGTTGCTTTCTTCTCCTAAGAAACGGGTACCGATATTAGCACCCTCTTCTCCATGCTTTATTTTAACTGCCATAAGTCTATCGTTATAAGTATCTACTACTCTAGACATCATACTAGGTGCTTGTTTAGCGTAAGCAGGTATAGCAATATTATTATATGCATTAGTAGCTAAAAGGTGTCCTTCTGGGCCAGTAATAAGAGCGTCATGTATTGCAACCGCCTGTACTGGATTGCCTTTAAATCCATTATCAGGACTATTCATTGCCAGAACTGCAAGAGTCATGATTGTGGAGTCACCGCCTTGAATCACATCTACTGGCCAAGCATTACGTTGCTTAGTGCCAGGACGGTATTCAACTGCTTGATCACCATCTAATCTAGTATCTGCTGCTCCAGCAAAATCCTGCTGAACAGTAAATCTAGGTATATTCATACCTGCAATTCTATCAGTCTTAATGTTAAGCCCATCTACTACCTGATTATTAACTGAAGTTTCTAACTCAGGGGATATATTGCTACCCGATAATTCCTGTGTACCACCAAACATATTTGTTATAGTGGAAGGAGCGTTAATAGCAGACATAGCGGTGCCTAACGATCTCATAGTAATTTGATAACCATTAAGCTTACTCATATGTTTTTCCATTGAATAAGTATACAAATCTGTCATGTCATTTAACATTCTCATACCCGAGTTATCATTTGCATACAGTCCTCTGATTTCATTCCAAGCATTGTTAAGATTAGGGCTGCTTACAGCTGCTCTATTTACTTTATCGAAGAAATCTTCTGCTTCTGAGTACATTTTCTGTGCAGTTTTACCATACAAACCTGCAACAACAAGCCCACGAGCATAGTCTTTGGCTGCTCTATTACCCCTAGCCTCTTTTAAAGAAGAAAGTAGTTTACTCCAAGCGGCCTTATATGGACCGTCATCCAATCCAGTAAATGTCGCTTTGATATCTTCGTCTACTGTACTAAATATCTTTTCTCTTAAACCAGGATGTAACTCTTGGTTAGTATCTAGCATGTTAGGTAATAGTCCTAGAATAGAAGCACTGCTACTGTCGCCTACTAACACGGAGATTAAGCCAGCATTAGATTGCCTTGCGTCTGCTTCCATCATATTCTGTAGCCTGATGTGAGATCCCTGTGGAGCAATAGAAACCTGATATGCATCAATAAGCACGGAGCTGGGGTACTGCCACTCACCCTTTTCTGTCATCCAAGGGTTGTTAGCCGCAAATTCTGCTATAGTATTATTGTTGTTAGCATCAATAAGTTCTTTACCTAACAAGGCTGCTTTACCAGACATTGTTGTTCCGAAAGTAATATAGTCTAGGGGCACCCATTTACTCAATGGTTTGCCTTTAAGTTTGTCTCTAGAATATACCTTTGCGGAGTCAGGGTCAATATGTTTCGCCATTTGTGCACCAAGGTTATAATACATATTCAAAGCTTGGAATTCATTAGGATTATTTTTCTTAAGATTGTATAGAGATCTTTGAATGTTCTGACCTCTGTCAATACCCTTACCTGTAGCGCTGCTGTATATTCTGTTAGCAGAGCTAACTACTTGAGGAGAACCTTGACTCCACAAACCAGAGTTACTATCTATTTTAATTGGCTGAGTACCTTCAAAAGAAAAAGAAGCTCGAGTCGTACCTTTCTGCCCCATGATGCTAAGGTTATTAGATATGTGAAAGTATCTTAAGGTAGCAGGCGACTGTTTAGTTACCAAATAACTAGGCACCTTTTCTGTTGCCCTTAATTTAATATCTCCCATTTCTTTTTCTAGTTGATTATACTTTTGGTTAATGATAGACTCCGCTTTGTTTTGACCATGTTTCTTAACCAAGTTTTCCTGATACACAGTGTCTAGCTCTGACAGGGTACTATTAAATACTGTACTCTGCCCGTCTATTATTGTTCCAAACATTTTTTCTTGGATGGAATATAGTACTGGGTTGACTCCAATAGGTATACTTCCCTGCAACTGCATAAAGGCCTCGGCTGCATCTGTAGATTTAACCTTACCTTTTTTATCCATGAATACTTTTCTTGCAGCAGTATCTAAAACACTTGTTGTCATAGCAGGAAATTTGGGTGCTTTCAAGCTGGTAGTTGCAGAACCTCTACTAGATACATCATATAACTGAGCTATCTTATTGGCAGACTCTATATTAAGAGTCATTGTATCCCCGATTAAAGGAATTACTTTACCTTTTTTACTGCGTGCAAATTTAATTTGACCCTGATCTACCAGATCTTTTATAAAAGTAGTGGCGTTGTCTCGGGTACTTTGTACTGCTTCCGGGGTAGGTTGTTGCTCCGGAGGAGTAGACAGCTTTAGCATATCATCAGTAACAGAGGTTACCATTTGATTTAACATTGGCTCGCCTGCCTCAAACACCTCTTTCACTGGATCTTGGATAATATCTTTACTAATTGACTTTCCTTTTTCTCCAATAGCCTGTGAATAATAATCTGTTTCTTCTAATACATCTTTAGCCATAGTGTTCTCGAATCTACGGCTATTAATCTTGCTTAAAAGATTAGCACCAGACACAGCAAGAATGGGCTGTATAGTGGCTCTAGATTCATCGGTTAATTCTGCGGTGCTACCTAATTGTGCTGACCATGCAGAATTTGGATTAGCAAATCTGGAAGAAACTAAATTACCAAAGTCTACTAAAGCAGTAGCATCATCGGGGGTGTAAGTTACTTCGTTTAACTTGTTTTCAGGGGCAGCAATACTTTGGGTAATAGATTCAAGAGACTCTTGTAATACACCTTCACTAGGTTGCCCTTGTTGGTTGAACATAGCGGGGGGTTGCTGTGGCGTGGCCACTTGTCTCCCAGTAGCGATATTATAATCTTGTTGGCTTTGGAATATTTGCTCAGGAGTTAAGGTTGCAGGTGTTTCTTCCACGGCAACCTGTTGGGAAGGAGTAGGCGCAACTAATGCACCCACCCCTTGTGTAGACTCTCCAATAACAGGAACTGTTTGTTGTATATTACTTATAATATCTTCTGGTTTAGTAAATACAGGTTGCTGTACTGGTTGTTCTATATTAGGATTATATGTTGGTTGTGCGGGAGTTCCAGCTGTCGGAAGCCCGGCTTTAGTTTGAATATTCAACATTATGTTTTATCTCTCATTAGCTTGATTCAACAAGTCTATCATAGGGTCTTTTGTTACAGATAAGCTACCAATAAAAGGTAACATACCCACTAATCTTTCTGAGGCTCTTTCTCCTCCAGCATTAAGCGCTTTAACATCTGACTGAATAACTCCCAGTGAGGGAGCAATTCCTGCCGCTTCCATTGCTGTTGCGAGAATACCATTATCTCCTGCAGCAGCAGCCTTGGCTCCTTTACTCCATATACTGTTAAGTTCTTCTAGCAGTAGTTCTGGCGTACCTAAGAAGCCAGTATAGTTAATGGCACGATATGTAGCTGAACGGAAGAACTCTTCATCCTCATCTTCAATCCATTCTGGTGTCTCACCATAAGTAACAGTATCTTTGAACGCTTGAGCTAAATAAGCTGTCATAACAATAGTAATCACTGAACTAAAGGTATTATAAGATGTACCCGGGGGTGCTGTCTTAATATAGTTACTCCATAAGTTAGGTGTAATATTAGCTGTTACGTGGGCAAGAAATCTTTTGAATTGGCTAAACGGTCTGAATACCTCTGACTCAAAGATAGCAGGAGTAGAGCCGGGTTGTGGTCTGGCAGAGAACTCATCTGTAAAGTTTATCTGTGCTAGTCTAATTTGCTCTGTTAAGAAAGCAGCATCAGGTATACTAACCGCATCCGAATCAACAATATCCTCATCTATATTACCATACTTATTAACCATAGTAATTAGCTTGTCTGGGTCTAGACCGTAACTATTAAGCCTATCTCTGGCCCAACGACCCGTGTCAGATACTTGTCCTGCCTCTGTATCCACTCTAACCTTTTCTAATAACTTGCTAACAGAGTCCAGCGCAAAGCTCATACGAGCACCACGAATAGCATTAGTTTGAGATGATACTAAGTTTAGTTTATAGAATATTTTCATTGTTTTCTGCATGAAAGGAGAAGTAGTGTTAACACCCTCGGTATACAAGATATCATTGGCAGTAACAACATGGCCTGACTCTACCAGTCTAGCTAACTCCTTGTTACCAATATCTCTTACGTCAATAGGCGCATAAGGCGCACCTATCTCTGCAGGAACAGAGTAATAGTCAGAAGTTACTCCTTGAAGGAACGCTTTAGTTACTCTACCCAAATACTTAACCTTATCTTTACCAGACAAGCCAATAGTACCATAGAACATTTCACCCACGTTAGCAAAGGCATTCATGTCCATTAGTCTTAGCGTGGTAGTAGTGATTAAAGTGTTGTTTACCGCACGGAGATAAGGATTATCTATCTTCTGGTAGGTACCCCGGTATATTGACATAAGATTAGCAGACCACTCAACCAAATCATTGTAAGTGTTTTCATCGATCTCTCCCTCTTTCTTAGCTTCATTAAGTAAATAAGCAATACTTGTACCGTCTCTACCAAATCTATCTGTTAACACGGAATCTGATATAAGCCTATCAGCAGTATTTATAATAGCCGCCAGGGTATTCTTGGTTTCGTACTTATCTCGGAAGGCTTTAGTCTGTGCAAGAGGGGTACTTCTTAGCATGTTGATGTCTTGCAACTGAGAATTACCGTTTTTAATTCCTTCAGCAATAGAAGTAGCATATTCCCTATTGATTATAATAGGGGGTAAATTACCTGTACCTACTCTTCCCGGTTGACCTATTAAACTCTCAATGAAAGCATCATCGATTGCCTTGGAATCAAAAGAATTAGCGGATAATAAAGCACCTTCTTCTCTTACCTGCTTGGCAGTAATCAAACCAGTATCACCGGATTGCTCCATTAGGCCTGCTACGAGATCTTCTACAATTTCAATATCATTACTTAATACATCTATTGCCTCGTTTTGTTCTGTGGTTAACAAAGCGGGATCTGTTTGTAGTATTCTTTCAAAATCAGCAGTGTTCTTAGCTCCGGTAGATTTAAATGCTGCATTAAGAGAAGGTAGCTTAGATATTATCTGGCCTCTTTGGTAGTCAATTTCAGAATGAGTATTAGTTCCTACAAATATTGCATCTCGATTAATTAGACCCATAATTGTTTGGATATTATGATTAGCTGTACCGTCATCTTTGAATGCAAACTTATTTAATTTACGATCAGTAGCCCTGAAAGCAGATAATGGATCTTTTAAAAATCCTTTAAAACTTTTCTTAATATTTTGTTTAGTAGTTAAAGGTGCAGCATTGAGGGGTTGAGTATTGACTGAATCTGCTGCCCTACGAACTTCTTCTGATACAACATTAACAGACTTTTTCGCTCCTCCTGCTCTTTGTTTCTGATACTCTTCTATTTTGCTAATAGTACTACGCTTATTAGACTCAGGAGAATATGAGGAGATAGCAGCGTTAACATCTGCTAAGGTCTCAAAGTTATCTGTTACTCTACCTTGCATTGCAGTATTAAACGCACCACCAACAAGACCACCTGCAGCTGCGTTACGTGTAACGTCTTTGGCTAACTCGTTCCAATCAATAGTAGCAGAGGTTAAGGCAGCAACACCACCTTGAGCAATTACTTCTTGTAATCCTTCAGTAAGTGCTTCTCTACCTCCGGCTCTTACAGAAGCCTTGACAAAGCTTTCAAATCCTTGTCGTTGTAACATCTGTTTTTGGGCAAAGTCTTGTAATGTTTTACCTGTATCGCTGAGTGTTTCTGCAATATGCTTTTTAAGTTGAGCCTCTGCAATTTCTTTTGTAACACCTTTCTCATCAACAATCGATTGAACAAATAAGTCTTTACCTTCTTTGGTAAGCATATTTTTACCAGTAAGGCCTACACCTTTCAGACCAAAAGCATCTACAGCACCAACGGCTAGCGCTAAACCAGCAGCAGTATGTGGATTCTTTTCTCCTTCAGGCATACTCTGATATATCTGTCCTACTGCTAGCGCAAAACCAGTACCAATAGAACCGATGACAGCGCCTGCAATAGTGCCTGGACCGGGAGCTACAGCTGTACCTGCAACTGCACCTACCTTACCACCAGCATATACTAAAGCTAGTTGAGGTGCAAACTCGATAATGCTTTCTGTTGCCCATTTAAAGGCATCGGCAGGCCCTCTGATATCAAACAAATCAACGGCAGTATTTATTCCATTGTACTTTTTGTTTGTTTCTTCTGCCCAATCATCACCCCAGTTTTGCCAGTCTTCATTATTAACTAGGTCACCTGACCATATATTGAAGGTAGCTGCAGAGCTCTCAAGGTTAACCATAGATCTTTTACTTGCATTAACCCAGCCAGCAAAGGTACCGGGTCTTTCTTTAGCTCTACGAGCAACGAATTGTTCTATTTGTTGTTGGGAACCATAAAAGGGATTGTCATAGTTAGTATTAACTTGCAACATTTCTGCTGCCTTCTTATGCTGTTCTTTAGCTAGTTCTCTTGTTTCTTTATCTATACTTGGATCATTAATAGTCTTTTCAAGGGAACGCATCTCTGCTTTAATAGCATTGCTGTATCCTCTTGATCCGAATATTAATTCATCAGAAGTATCTGCCATAGTACGTAACATAGTAGGGCTTTGAGACACTACACTTTCAACCACTTCACTCGCTTGTTGCCAAGGAGTTAGTGCTTGTTCACTACCATTAAGCCAAGCCATATTCTGGTTAATACCACGCTTAAGTACTAGGTCATATTGTTTTTCTTGTACACCTTCACCTAAGTACATTGAAGGTTTAACTATGTTTTCTGTAATTAACTTCTCAGAAAACCTTTGTCCAGCTGAATTCTCTAAGTCTCCAATCTGTCTACCATAAGGATCTTTTTCTCCAGTGATAACGATCTTGTTGAACCCTTGAGACTGCGCTAGCTTATTTATCTCTTCGAATTGAGTAGAACCTGCATACGAACCAGCAGAGAAAACCCCATCAGGAGTAATCTTTGCTGTTTCGCCTGCATCTCCAAAACCAAATCTTACACTGTTATCATTTCCATAGGCATCAGTGTAAGTAACAGTATCACCATCAATGAGTTTTCCTGATACCTGAGTACCATTTAAATCAAATGACATGTTGTCTTCTGGTTTATTTTTTAAATCCAATTTGTTAGAAGAAGAGGCAACATCCATTGGCTCTGGATTAGTTAAGTTAAGTGTATTCATGTTGCCTCCTTAAGGTTTATTTGTTAGGTTTATTTTCATATGCAGTTAACAAGGCTAAAGCCATAAATGCCGAGGGAGCAGAGTCAATATTCAACTTTTGTTCCGGAGAAAGTTTATTATAATTATCAGTAGTCTTAATACTATCGATAGTCATTTCAGGATTAAAAGTTTTTGCTGCGGTATCCATAGTTGTTTTAATTAGCTTTCTATCATTACCTAGTATGTCTTGGAAGTCGGTAGTAAAAGATTTTATCTTAGAGGCAGGAGCTAATTCTCCGTCCTTACTAATTTTACCTTGATCAAACAAAATATCGCCACCCACTATTTGCATATTTAAAATAGTTTCAGCATTAATCTTTGTAACTCCCATAGCTTCTGCTAACTCTGCACCCCTACCTACCATCATCATTAACTGTAATGGATCATCACGCAAGCCAAGCTCTCTTTGTTTTTTAGAAAAGGCCATAATATCAGCAGTTACACCTTCCTGATTTCTTCCAGAGAAAATACCCGCTTCACGATAGGTCTCGCCTTTATCATTTACTCCCTTTCTTTGAAACAAAGCAGGAGGCATTTGCTCTACATAAGCTCTGACAGCAGAAATACGAGACTGATCATCATCTTGAGCGCCTCTTTCTCTTAATTCCCCCATCTGTTGTGAAGAAATAGGAATATATTTTTCTACTGTTTTACCGTCTTCAGTAGTAGTAATCTTAGTATAGCGATTACCTCCAGTCCCTTCAAACACTTCAACAGACTTAGTGTAACCGGGCATCATGTAGAAAGTACCTGTAGCATTAGGATCAATACCTAGTTTACCTCTTGTTGTTTTAGAGTTGGCATCATCCATTAGTGCTTGTGCCTCTACTATATTACCTTTAGCTAAGGCAGAACGTATTTTAGAAGCTGCTTCCTTAGTGTAGTTACCTGACACTGCTGTGAAGGCTTTAGCAGCTGCATCTGCTCTACTGCTATCTCTAATATTACGAGCTTCTGCCTGCTTAAGAACAGTACCTCCTGCCCACCGCATAGAACCTTCGTGTGAAGCACCTGATGCACGGGACATAAGATAAAAGCCAAGAGCACGAGTCATGTCTTGTGTTTCTAAACCAAAGAGTGATTTAAATATAGGACCAAGCTTACCTAGCAGGTCGCCAATACTGGAGCCAGCATTATTCGCTTCAGCTTCCGCTTGTGCTGGAGTAAGCTCTTTAATTACAACACCATCCGGACCTACTACCTCTCCTTTTTTATTAGTAGAAAGCCCAGCACCATTAGTTGACCCTAAGTCTTCTGTCTTAGAATCTTCTGTTTTAACAGGAGCTTCTGGTTCATCAGAGGAATCTTCTACAACAGGAGGAACACCACCCAATACTATGCCTTGTTCAGCGGCACGCCTAGCTAACTCTGCCTTACGTGCGCGTTCAGTAGCACCTAAGGCTTCTTCGGCTGTTTTTACTGTTTGTTCATTAGCTATAACAACTTCTCTGTTTGCAGCAGCGACCTCACTTGCATTTCTTGATTGAAGCTCCATATCACTAAGCTGGTTTAATTGTTCTTCTGTAGGAACTATACCTGCGTCTGCTCGTCTCTGTAAGTTTGCTCTAAGCTCGTTTTCCTCACGTTGTGTACGTTCCTGTAAAGCTTCTGCCCAAGGAGAACCAGCAGCATTATCTGTGTTAGCTAATACTCGTAGCTCTTCATTAGAATAGCTGTCAACATTTTCTATTAACGGAATTTCCCCCATAGGATTATTTCCATAGGGATTAAAATCGTAAGGATTTTGGACTTGTGGAACAGACCCAAGAGAACCGTAACCTTCACTTCCTCCTAGATTACGAGGGTCAGTCATAGGAGAATTAACTACCTCTGGTACGTAACCATTTTCAATTGCCTGAGATTGTGCCGCTTCTAAACCGTTACCATAGTTGCGAGGTACATTTGCGAAAGGACCAGTTACTTGTGGTTGCATTGCAGGAACTGCAGGCCCTGATCCAACAGCATTGGCTCCAATAGATTCTCCCATTGGATTATTTATTTCCATCATCCTAGCAGAATCAAATGAAGGTCTTGTTTGAGGGTTAAATCCTCCTCCAGTACTCATTGGATTAATTGGATAAGGCCCTTGTTTATTTAATGCTACAGGTTGTTCACCAGCAATAGAATAATTTTCGCCCATACTAGGTACTGCTAATTGTTCTGGATTATTAGAAAAACTTATTGCATTATCACCAAATATTTTAGGGTTAGTATTAAACCCATCTTGCATAGAACGAGCATTCATTTTGTCTTGATAACGTTTAAACATTTCACGGGCAACAGGTGTATCATTGTAACCTATTTCATCAAGAAAAGTATAGTAAGTATACTCTATATTACTACCAAAACCTCCACTAGGTCTAGCCATAGGTTCACTAAAAACAGTTTGAACCGGGGGTACCGGGGCTTCCGCTACAACTGTTGGCAAAGAAAAATCCTGCATTGTAGGAGGTGTAGGTATCTGACTCGCTACTCTAGGTCGTCTTGCGTCCAGTATATAAGGAGGAATCACTTCTTCAGTACCATCAGCGAGGTATTGAGGGTATTTCATTCTTACTTCCTCCTTGATAATAGGTTGTTGTGGTTGCGGAACAGGTTGAGTAAATTCTACTGCATTATTTTTTTGAGGATTACTAGGCATTGGTGGGACTTCTTTGTTAGCCTCTGTAACTGCCGATAGTATTGACGCAGAGTCTGCTTGTACCGGGTTTAGTGAAGGAACAGGTCGCATCTGTGGTCGTGGGCTACTGTCTAAAGGAGCGAGGTTTTGAGTACTGCTGTTAGGCATGTCACCACCATACATTGCAGTGTAATGTTCTTTTGCATTGTTCCATCTTTTTTCTGCTGGAGTTAGTGTTTCTCCTTTACCTTTAGTATTATTATGCCCTATTATTCTTCTAAGTCTATCACTGGTTAGGTCAGGGGTTGTAAGACCACCGGTAAAATTTTTATTTTCTAAATAAAGATTAGTAGCTCTTAACATTAGATTTTTATCAGTATCTAGCAACTCAGGATTAGCAACTAAATCAACCCCTAGGCTTTCCCCTAGTTTTTTATAGTTATCTTTACCTGTAACTTGGATCAGCCCCCGACCTCTATATTTATATCCATCGTCGCTAGAAGTATTACCCATTTTATAATCTTCTCCACGATAAGCATCGTTATAGTATATATCAAAAAAGGCTTTTTGACCTGCTTTATTTAATCTATTAATATCAGGTGTACCGTCTTTCTTTTTTGCTTGGTAAAGAGGATTATCATAAACAGCCTTAACAAGATCTTTTCTTGTATATTTAGTTTTCCCATCTGCTTTAGTAAAAGTTAATCCGTTATCCGCGTCTTTAAGTGCAGCGGTCCTAGAATAATCAGCGCTCTCTACTGTGCCTGCTCCTGCTTCTGCTTTTACGGTGGCAACAAAGGCAGCTGCTGTTACAGGATCATTGTATGTGGCTTTAGCATAATTTCTAACCTCATCGATTATGATATTACCCTTGTTATCAAACATTTTATCTG
>Ga0222716_10003966_pt1 | contig 11698 bp, 8 predicted proteins | sample C33_13DmetaG_FD_165044 | JGI IMG/M metagenome (GOLD analysis project Ga0222716, IMG submission 165044) | Estuarine water microbial communities from San Francisco Bay, California, United States - C33_13D | ecosystem: Environmental > Aquatic > Marine > Unclassified | place: USA: California... | reverse complement strand
TTAAGTCATCTGAGAAATCCTGATAATCGTTTATTTTTAAAATATCCCGAAGGTTAATAATATTTTTTAAAACAAACTGAATATCTTTAGTAGGCGCCTCATACATATTTTAATAATAAACCCTCTTGGCGTTTTTACCCAAGGAAATCAGAATTTCATGTTCATTAGTTCCAGTTTGAATTGCTATATTTTCATATGATTGATGAGGACCTAAAATTTCAACTGGCTTACCTAAGTAAAGATATTTTTCAGGAACATTACTCACATTTATTGTAATTAAATCCATGGATACTCTTCCTACAATCGGACATTTAAATTTTTCAATATAGACATTAGCTTGATTACTACCGCTTCTTAAAAAACCATCGGAATATCCAAAATCAATGGTGGCAACTTTTAAAGATTTTTTGGCTTTAAATGTTTTACTATAACCAATGGTTTGATTTTTAGATACATTAGCTATTTGAAGAATTGGAGCATAAATACTCATTACAGGTTTTAATCCAAAACTTTTTCGAACAAAAGGGTTGATGCCATAAAGACTTTTGCCAGGGCGAACAAAGTTTAAATGGAATTTTTTATCAAGAAATATCCCAGCAGAATTAGCAATGCTCATAGGTTTATTAAAAGTAGTATTGATTTTAATTAAATCATTTAATTGCATCCTTGATCCATTTAAATCTCCATCATCAGAAGAAGTTAGGTGGGATATTACTGCCAAAAGGTTTTTTGGATTGATTTGTTCTAATAGTTTTTGGGTTTCAGAAATTTTAAATCCTAAGCGGTTCATTCCAGTATCAAAATGTAAAATGAATTTTAGGGTTGGATGGTTTTTTAAAAGCACTAGTTGATCAAAATTATTTACAATCGGGGTTATGCGATTATCGCTAATGGTTTTGATATTTTCTAAAGTGGTAAATCCACCCAGTAAATTTATTGAACACTTAGAGTTAATTTCCCTAAGTTCTAATGCGTCGTCTAATCGGGCAACGTAGAAACTGTTACATCCTGCCTTTCTTAGTGTTTTGAATGTTTGATTCATTCCGTGGCCATAACCATCACCTTTTATGACACCCATAACTTTTGATTTTCCAACCTTTTTTTGAATAATTCTAAAATTATGATGAAGATTTGCTGATGATATTAAGATTTGTTTGCTATAAATTTTATTCTTCATTTCAAGTCTTTTTTGTTCCACTTTGTGAATTTTTTCTCTTTTTACGCGCTCTATATTATCTTAATATAATGATATCTATTATAATAGGAAATGGAGGAATAAATGAAAAAAATCTTTTCATTGTTTTATGCATTGGTTTTGACAGCTGGTTTATCGCTAACCGCTAAAGCTGCAGATCCAATCAGAGTGCCAGTTTTAAACTGGTCAAGTCAAATTGTGATGGCAAACGTCATGGCACAAATTTGGCAAGAGCAAGGGTATGAAGTTGAATTAGTACCAGCTGAATCAGTGACTCGTTACGAGGCTATGAGAGTTGGAGAACTTCACGTTGCTCATGAAACTTGGGAATCAACAATGGGTAAACCCTTCTATGATGCTATGGATAAAGGTGGTGTGATTGATACTGGTAACCACAAAGCTCCAACTCTTGAAGAGATGGGTGTACCAAACTGGGTAGTTGAACAAAATCTTTGCCCTGGTCTACCAAATTGGGAAGCTATGCTTTCTGCTGACTGTGCAAAAAATTTCGTGACTGCAGACTCAGATGGAAAAGGAAGATGGCTTGAAGGTCCTGTAGAATGGCACGGTCAAGTAATACCTGAAAGAGTTGAAGCTTTAGGTCTTTCTGATTTATGGACAGTTAAGTTCGCAGGAAGTGCTGACGCACTTTGGGCTGAACTTGCTGCTGCTAAAAAAGAAGGAAGAGGAACAGTTGTATTTAACTGGACACCTAACTTCACAGACTATGAAGGTTATACCTTTATCGAGTTCCCACCTTTCTTCCCAGGATGTCGTATTGAAGACGGCGGTACTATGGAAACAGCAGGTTGTGGATCTCCAGTTGGATATTTAAAAAAAGGAGCTCACATTAAGTTCCCAATCACACATCCATCAGCATATAAGTTCTATTCAAAAATGGTTTTTGACTCGACTCAAATCGGTGAGATGGCGAGTTATGTTGACCTAGATGGAATGACACACGCTGAAGCTGCTACCGCTTTCATCGCTAACAATAGAGAGTTGTTAGACGGCTGGAAAAAGTAGTTTTATCAATTATTCAACGCCCCTTTTTATTATTGGGGCGTTGAAATATTTCAAAAATAAGAGGTTAATTTTCTTATGACACCAGTTATTGATTGCTCATCAGTTTATAAAATATTTGGCAATAATGCCTCTAAGCTATTAAAAGAATCTGGTGGCAAAGTCGACTCCAAAATCTTTCAGGAAGCTGGCTGTATAGTTGGTGTAAACAATGCAACATTTTCTGTAAATAAAGGAGAGATGTTGGTGGTTATGGGTCTTTCTGGGTCTGGAAAATCTACCTTACTACGATGCATATCAAGACTCACAGATGCCACTTCTGGTAAAATTTTAATTGATGGTGAAGATATTTGTTTAATGAACAACAAACAACTCATTGAACTTAGAAGAGAAAAAATGGGAATGGTTTTTCAAAATTTTGCACTCCTGCCACATAAAACTGTCATTGAAAACATTGCCTTTCCTTTGATAATAAAAGGTACCTCACTTGATAATAGTATGTATAAAGCTAGGGAAATGGTGGAGCTAGTGGGTTTAAAAGGAAGAGAAAATTACTTTCCAAGAGAATTATCTGGCGGCCAGCAACAACGCGTTGGAATAGCTAGGTCATTAGCGGTTGAGCCTGATATTTGGTTCCTAGACGAACCTTTTTCTGCCCTAGACCCCTTAATTAGAAAAGAGATGCAGGATGAATTTTTAAGATTGCAAAGTGTTCTTAATAAAACAATTATGTTTGTTACTCATGATTTTGATGAGGCGCTTAGATTAGCTGATCGCATAGCCATTATGAAAGATGGTATAATTGAACAATTAGACACTCCTGCAAAAATTGTTCTGAATCCCGCTACTGAATATGTAAAGAAATTTACGCAGGATGTACCACGAGAAAAAGTTTTAAGAGTTAATGCGATTATGGATGGCCCCGTTCAAAACGCAGGTTCTAACTCCATTTCATCAGATGCATTATTAGAATCCGTAGCTGAAAAAATTTTAAATACTCAAGAGATATTGAGCGTAAAGGACCCAAAGACAAATCAAGTCGTTGGTTCAATTAATCAATCCAAAGTTATCAAAATTTTATTCGGTGCTGACTAACATAATAGATAAAATTAAACGTTCCAAATTAATGCAATTTGGAATTGTTTTTTTAATATTTTTAACTTTATATTTTTCAGTAAGTCATGAAGAGGGAAACTATTTTTGGAGGCTCCCTCCTATACTTAAAGTAATTCCTCTTATTCTTAATGAGTTTATTTATAAAACCGTCTATTCATGGTTCCCGATTGAGACATGGGATCCAATTTTTGAAATGTACGAAACAAAATCGGGTTTTAGAATAGCTACACAGTATCTATCTCAATCTTTGAACATAGCAATTACTTTTATTAGAGAGTTGCTCCTTGGCGGAACTAAGACTATCAAGTTGTTGATTTCAGACTCATTTGTTTCTTCTCACGGATTACACTGGTTTGCTATCCCATGGCCAGCCTTTGTTGCAGCTACTTTTTTTCTTGGTCAGCAACTAGGAGGTTTTAGACTTGGTTTAATTGGCGCAATAGGAACTTTTTATATCGCAGTATTTGGTCAGTGGGTTCCCTCCATTGAAACTTTTTCGTTTGTAGTAATAACCACTCCAATATGTTTTACAATTGGTTTAAGCTTAGGTATTTGGGGCTATTTAGATAAAAAAATGGAAATAGCTCTTCAACCCATACTGAATGTTATGCAAACGATGCCTCAATTTGCATATTTAGTTCCAATCATTGCCTTATTTGGATTAGGGGATCATGCAGGGTCATTAGCCACTATTGTTATTGCTACCCCACCCATGATCAGAAATACGATTTTAGGTTTAAAAAAAGTTGCACCCGAAGTTGTTGAAGCTGGAATAATGAGTGGTTGCAATAAAAGACAGCTACTTTTTAAGGTGCTAATTCCTACAGCGAGAAAAGATATTTTAAATGGAGTTAACACCGTAATCATGCAGTGTTTAGCAATGGTGGTTATTGCTTCCTTTGTTGGTGCTAAAGGTTTAGGGTTGGATCTTAAAATTGCACTGAACAGTTTAAAAATTGGTAAAGCTGCTGAGGCAGGTCTTTGTATCGTAATTATTGCTGTTGTGCTTGATAGATATACGAAGGCTTGGGCAAATAAAGCCAATGATTATTTCGCTAATTTAAACTTCTATCAAAGAAATAGATTTTGGGTTTTATCAATTGCTAGTTTAATAGTTTTTTCAATTTTAGCTTTTATTGGTTCAACCGTTTTTAGCAAAGTTAATTATTTTTATATTATTCCAATAGAAAAGGGAGTTTCCATTGGCCCATATATTGACCATGCAGTTGATTGGGTATGGGAAACTTTTTTCTATGCTCTAAATGATTTTAATAAATTTTTTATTGGAAATATTTTGGTCCCAATGAAGCACTTTTATTTAGGCATGCCAGTTATTGCTACATTTGTATTTGCGATGGGGGTCGGATTTATTATTGGAGGATGGAGAATAGCATTGATTGTTTGCGGCCTTCTGCTTTTCATCGCTTTTTCAGAATATTGGGATAGGGCATTAATAACGATGTATATGGCTACCTTTGCTGTAATTGCTGCATCAATTAATGGAATAATTATTGGTACAATTTTTTCACAAACTGAAAGAGGTTCTAATTTTATACTTACTGTTTGTGATTTTTTTGAAACATTCCCGTCTTTTGTTTACTTAATTCCAGTAATCTTTTTATTCAATATTACAGATACTTCGGTACTAATTGCTGCGGTTGTCTACGCTACTGTTCCAGCAACAAGATATACGGTTTGGGGCTTAAAAAGCGTTCCTTTACAACTTCATGAAGCAGGCACCATGTCTGGTGTATCTAAGTTTCAAAGATGGTCAAATATTGAAATACCATTAGCTCTTCCTCATATGATGCTAGGTGTAAATCAAACATTGGTATTTGGGATGCAACTTGTAATTTTAGGTGCTTTAATTGGTACAGAAGACTTAGGTCAGATGATCTTCTCTGCACTTTCTAGGCCAGATGGTGCGGGTTTAGCGTTAATACTGGGAACATTTGTTTCATTTATTACAATTTGTGTCGATGTGATTATTAGAAAATGGGCACAAGATAGAAAAAAAGCACTAGGTATCGATTAATTGTTAAAGTTTTTTTATTTGTTTCTCTCAATAGTATTTGAGGTAGCAGGTACCATTTCCTTAAAATTATCTAACGGGTATACAAAAATACTTCCAACCATTTCAATGGCAATTTGTTATATCATTTGTTTTTATTTTTTATCACGTTGTATGAACCAATTCGCGTCTATTGGTTATGTGTATGCAATTTGGTCAGGAATAGGTATCTGTTTTATTACAGTCATAGGAATATATTTATTTGGTAACAAAGTGGACATGATGGGGGTTTTAGGATTATCGCTTATTATAATCGGCGCTGTTGTGTTAAACTTATTTTCAAAGATGTCGCATTAAATGATTATACCTAGAGTCACTAAACCTTACGAGCCAGGTCTACCAGCTTTAGGTAATGATTTAGAAAACTATTTAGTGACTGCCGGTGGTTCTCTTACTCTAAAATTAGAGCAAGGTGATAAAATAAAAATTATTAATTTAGAGGGGTTACAACAGGCGGAGTTAGTTGTTTTTAATGCTAAAGGAAAATGTGATTTAAGTCCCCTCAGCTTAAAAAAAGAACATAGTGGTGATTTAACTAAAAATATTTTAACAAGTCATGATGAGTCTGCTCAAATAGCATCACAAAAACTTCGTCGTTTGGGTCATGAAGTAAATTCAATTAATCAGTCCGTCCTAGTTTTTTCAAAAGACGCATTGGCAAATTCAATTGAAGAATTTACATCCAGTGAAAGCTCCATATGTATCATTTCTGCACCAGGGCATAGTGAAATAACCCATGAAGAAGTACCCGCCTCTGAATTAAGAGTAATCGTTCAGCGTGCAAGAAAAAGGGAAGAGGGTGAATTTTTACTACCGGATCCTTTGGCAGATCCCGTGGAAGAGATTTTTGTAAAACGATATACGGCAATGTCTTATGAAGTTCAAGAGGGTGATTTTATTCAAATTATTGATGTACAAGGTAGACAGTGCTCTGATTTTATGGCCTTTGATGCAAAGAAGCTCCAAAAAGGTGAAGAACTCGCGATCGATACAACAAATAGCCGCTATTTGAATGGTGGGGCATACCCTTTGCCTGGTCTTCACTCTAAATATTTTGATGAAAATCAAATGCCGATGGTTGAAGTTTATCGGGATACGGTTGGAAGACATGACACATTTGGCACAGCGTGTACATCTAAGTTTTATGATGATTTAGGTTACTTTGGGCACCCTAACTGCTCAGATAACTTTAATTATGTTCTAGATAAATTTACTTTGCGCAAAAGACTAGGGTGGAATGCAATTAATCTTTTTTATAACACCGCGATTGATGCAAATAATGCCTTAATTTTTGATGAACCTTGGTCAAGACCAGGGGACTATGTAATGTTTAAAGCATTGAAGAATTTAGTATGTGTATCTTCTGCTTGCCCAGATGATGTAGATGCTGCTAATGGATGGAATCCAACAGATATATTTGTTAGAGTTTACAGGCCCAATAAGCCTTTTAGTAAAGGAGTAGCTTTTAGAATGAAAACAGACGCAGAACCAAAATTAACAAAAGAAACAGGGTTTCATCCCCGAGTTGCTAGTCTGACTGAGAATATTGTTGAATACAAAGGGTATTGGTTGGCTTCTAATTTTAGAAACCACGGAGCGCTCCAAGAGTATCAAGCTTGCCGTGAACGAGCAATTATTATGGATTTATCGGCCCTAAGAAAATTCGAAGTTCGCGGTCCTGATGCTGAAGAACTTTTACAGAGAACGTGTACCAGAAATATAAGAAAATTATCAGTAGGTCAGGTAGTATATACAGCCATGTGCTATGACCATGGTGGAATGTTAGACGACGGCACTGTTTTTAAAATGACTCATGATAATTTCCGATGGATTTGTGGTGATGAATATTGTGGAGAGTGGTTAAGAAATAAAGCTAAAGAAATGGGTCTTAAGGTGTGGATTAAATCTTCAACTGATAATCTGCACAATGTCTCTGTTCAAGGTCCTAAAAGTCGAGAAATACTTAAAAAGATTATATGGACACCAGCGCATCAAACTCCATTAGCAGAATTAGAATGGTTTAGGTTTACGATTGCAAGACTCAAAGGTTTAGACGGCATACCGTTGATGGTTTCCAGAACAGGTTATACAGGTGAATTAGGGTATGAAATTTTTTGTCATCCGAGCAAAGCACCGGAAGTATGGGATGCTGTAATGGAAGCAGGAAAAGAGTTTGGTATAGCCCCCATGGGCTTAGATGCCCTTGATTTAGTAAGAATTGAAGCAGGCTTGATTTTTGCCAATTATGAATTTGATGATCAAACAGATCCTTTTGAAGCGGGAATTGGATTTACTGTACCTTTGAAAACGAAGGAAGATGATTTTATTGGAAAACAAAGCTTAATCGAGCGTAAGGCAAACCCTCAACGAAAATTAGTCGGTTTGGAAATTGAAGGTAATGAAGTTTGTGGCCATGGCGACTGTGTGCATCCAGGTAATAATGGTAGAGAGCAAGTGGGTATTATTACCAGTGGTATGAAATCACCAGTGTTAAATAAAACCATCGCGTTATGTCGAATGAATGTTAATTACTGCGAAATCGGTACAGAAGTAGAGATAGGGAAATTGGACGGCCATCAAAAAAGAATTAAAGCTAAAGTAATTGAGTTTCCTTTTTATGATCCAACTAAGTCTAGAGTTAGGGCATAATTATTTTTCTTCTAATTAAGTCAATTCAGGGAATTTTAAGATGAGTTATTCTATTCATTCTGATGTAACAAGCTTACCTATCGGTGTTAAAAGATTTGACAGAGGCCCTTACTTTAACTTTTACCATAAAGAAAATAATAAATATGGAGTCTATGCAGAAAGGTTCTATCCCATATCACTGGGAAATAATTTAGAGGAGATGTACTGGCATCTTAGAACCAAAGCCGTTCTCTATGACGTACCTGAGAAACCCATTCAAATAGAAGGTCCAGATGCAGCAAAATTTTTAGATAAAGTTTTTAGTAGAACCATCTCTTCAATGAAAGTGAATAGAGGTAGATATGCCATAGCTTGCAATAGTGATGGTGGTATTTTTATTGACGGTGTATTTTTTAGATTAGAAGAAAATAAATTTTGGTATGTTCAGCCAGATGGTGCTTTAGAAACTTGGTTAATGGCTCATAAAAGTAGTTTTAATGTAAAAGTTAGTGATCCCAATTCTAGAGTCATTCAAATTCAAGGACCGAGTTCATATAAGATCTTAAACAAACTTACTAACGGATCGATAGATGAAAGTCTTGGATACTATCACTCTGGCTATTTCAAAATAGCTAATCAAAATGTTTACATATCAAGAACGGGCTGGACCGCTGAAATGGGTTATGAAATTTATACTTATGACCCTAACACAGATTATAAAAAGTTATGGAGTACTTTGCTTGAGGTGGGAGAACCGCTTGGTTTAAAAGTAGATGGTATTTTATCAATGGAAACTAGAAGGATTGAAGGTGGAATTCTGGACAATAAGACGGATTTTGACATGAGTGTTAATCCCTATGAGGCAGGATTAGGTGCTTTGGTCGATTTAGATAAACCAGATTTTATTGGAAAAAACGCTTTAATTTCTTTAAGTAAAAAACCTGGAAAAAAACTATTTGGTATAATTGCCGATAATTCTTTTCAATACAAAGCTGAGGTTTTCTCAGAAAATGGAGAAAAGGTTGGATTCCTTCCAGCTTCTACATGGTCGCCCACTTTGCAAAAATTTATAGGCTATGTTCGTTTTGATTATGCGGATGATTGGAAGAATTATTCCATAAAAGCAAATTCGGATGATGGCGAAAGGGTGGACTGTGAAATTATTGATTTACCATTTTATGATAAAGAAAAATTAATACCACGAGGGAAAGATAAAACTATTCCTACAAGGCCAAATTTAGTAAAATAGGAAACGATAGGAGGGAACGTCATGTTAGCTAATTCAGAACTTTTAAAGAAACAAGTAGGGGACTCTCCATTTACCAAAGACCCGAAGGTCTCTTATACGATGCCTGCACGTTTTTACACAAGCCCTGAAATATATAATATGGAAAAAGAAGCTATTTTTTATAAGTCGTGGCATTATGCAGGTCATGCCTCTCAAGTCAAAGAACTACGATCTTATATTACTACCTCTATACATGATCAAAATATTTTTATAGCACGTGGGTCAGACGATCAACTTCGTGCTTTTCATAATGTATGCGCCCATCGCGGACATGTATTGTTAGAAGGTTCAGGTAAAAAAAGTGTTATTACTTGTCCTTATCACGCATGGGCTTTTGACTTCTCTGGAAATTTAATTAACGCCCGTAATTCTGAAAATGTATCTGGATTCAATAAGGACGATTTTACATTGAAGGAAGTAAAGTTAGAGGTTTTCTGTGGTATGTTGATGGTTAATCTTGATTTCAATGCTAAACCATTTGCAGAACAGTTTAAAGGTTTAGAGGAAGAGATTAAGCAATACATGCCTAATGTGGACAATCTTGAGTTTGCACAAAGAGATACGTTTGATGTAGCCTCGAATTGGAAAGTTTTAGTTGATAATTTCTTAGAATGTTATCACTGTGCCCCAGCACATAAAGACTTTGTGGATTTAGTAGATATGAATTCTTACCGAACTATTACCCATAAACGCTATTCTTCTCAGTGTGCTGCAGCACCTCTAAAAACTAACAGCAAAGCGTATAGCTTTGAACCAGGGGACGTTGATTTTGGTTATGCTGGTTTTTTTGTTTGGCCTAATTTTACAATTTGGATTTATCCTGGAGAGCCTAATCTTTCAGTGCTACAAATGAATCCCTCTACACCCATACGAACGATTGAATACCAAGACTGGTTTACACCTGGCGGTAAATTATCCCCACAATTAAAAGAAGCTGCAGACTATCAAAAAGATGTTCTACAACCTGAAGATATAGGTTTGTGTGAAAGTGTTCAAAAAGGATTAGCTTCTAAAGCCTATAACCAAGGAAGATTCATTGTTGATAATGGATTAACTGAGTTATCAGAGCATGCTGTTCACCATTTTCAATACATGGTCGTCGATGCCTTAGGCGCTAAATTAGAATAATAAAAAATTATTTTTTAATGAAATAGGGAATTAGAAAAGCTACACACCCTAGAAGAAAAAATATACTCCCAAACATCGCCCAAAAACTTCCAATACTTGAAATAATAAATCCAATGGCTGAGATTACAAATAACACCCAGCCAATTAAATTTGGATCTTTTAACAATTAAATTAATCTAAAAATTAGTTTTTTAGATATGCCTCTTTGGAGTCATCTAATGCATCTTTCCAAGGAGTATGGTGCTTAGGTGCAACACTCCCAGTCATGATGGACTTATAAGAATTATTTCGATAACCCATGATATCATCATGCTTGTGGTGTTCCCATTCCATAAATGTCTTGTTCACTGCCTCAATGTCAAAAGTAGGATAGTCAGTTGCTTCCATTAGTTCTTTGGTATAATCACCTTGGAACCAAATCATATCTTCATCTGTTTCTAACTTTCCTTCTCTATCTTTCCATTCCTGGTTATATTTTAACATAGCATCTTTATCTGGAAGAGCGATCTTACCCATAATAATGTCTCTGACATACCAACCCTGAGCATCGAACATGTTAAATGTATAGAATTGGTCCTGCATTCCGATATAGAACATTTTAGGGTTATCAACCCAAACAACACCCTTGTATAAACCTAAAGGCCATAAACAGTTATTGGTCTTTAGTTTTAAATCATCAGGGAGGAATGGGAAATGGTGTAAATACCCAGTACAAAGAATGATCGCATCTACTACTCTAGTTGAACCATCAATAAAATGAACTTTATTTCCCTCTTCAATATGATCGATAAGCGGCACTTGGGAAAAATTATCAGGCCAGTGAAAGTGAGTTGGCCCACTTCGATAACTAATCGTTACAGATTTACAACCGTACTTCCAACACTGTGATGCAATATCTTCTGCAGAATAGCTTCTTCCAACAATTAACAAATCTTTATCTTTAAATTCCAAGGCATCTCTAAAATCATGAGAATGCATCACCCTCCCACCAAATTTATTTAAACCTGGAAAATCAGGAATACTTGGTGTTGAGAAATGACCCGTTGCGCAAACAACATAATCAAATTCCTCAGTTGTTTTAGTATCATTGATAAGATTGTGAGCAGTTACACTAAAATTATCTTTATCTTTATTATAGACGACATTTCTTACAGGAGTTCTAAATTTAATTTTATCTCTGAAATTAGATTTTTTTAATCTTCCCTGGATATAATCCAACATCACCGCTCTTGGAGGATAAGAAGCGATT
>Ga0222716_10003963_pt1 | contig 11703 bp, 9 predicted proteins | sample C33_13DmetaG_FD_165044 | JGI IMG/M metagenome (GOLD analysis project Ga0222716, IMG submission 165044) | Estuarine water microbial communities from San Francisco Bay, California, United States - C33_13D | ecosystem: Environmental > Aquatic > Marine > Unclassified | place: USA: California... | reverse complement strand
GAAAAAGTGGATGAGGGGTATGACCGCCGAATGTCCGACCCATCCATCCATCCATCCATCCACACCAGTCGTCCCCGCGTCCTCGGCCCCGGGGTCCGTCGCCACTGTCACGCACACGAAACACACGCACACACCCCGACGATGCTCGCGCACAAGATGTCCATCACCGCCAAGGCCACCACGACGACCGTGGTGTCCAAGAAGACCACGAGCCGCGGTCAAACCATCGTTCGTAAGAACTCCAAGGGTGGTGAAGAAGGCGCTCGCGCGGTACGTCGCGGTGTTCGCCGCGCGCGCGCGTCGCGTCGCGCGCTCGCGTCGCGCGATGGGATGAAGATGAATAAAGCGACTGACACGACGACGATGGGCGTTCTCGCGCGCAGTACAACAACGATGCGTTCGGTGCGTATGCGTGCGTCGACCGCGACCGCGACCGCGCGCGCGCGTGTGTACACGCGTAACGAATTTTTTTCTGATTACATCGTTCGCGTCCCGACAGGCATGATCGCCAAGGCGGCGTCGTATTCGTTGTTCGGTGCGGCCATCACGAAGGTGCGTGCGCGATCGCGCCGAAACCGATGGCGCGGATAAGGATGACCCCTATGGATGGGGCGTTCAGCGCGCGTCTCGGGCGCGCGGGTACGCGCGTCGAGGCGTGCGCGCGCGCGTACATTGAGGATTAAAATTATCTTTGTCGCTTCGCGCGTCGATGGGCGTCGATGGGCGACCGCGATGGGCGTCGCGCGTCGCCGTGGGCGATGGGCGATGGAGCCTGTGGCGTTGCGCCACGTCATCGCGCGAGACTGACTTTTGTGTACCCGTCTTCTTCGCAGGCTGACGTTGAAGGTGAATTCACGTGCGAAGGCCCGATCACGGTGTTCGCCCCGAACGATGATGCCTTCGCTGACTTCGCCAAGGCTTCTGGTTTGTCCAAGGTTGAAATCATGAACTTCCCGGGCCTCAAGGATGTGCTCCTCAACCACGTCGCCAAGGGCAAGTTCACCGCGGCGGAGGGCCTCCCGGCTGAAATCACCATGGTGTCTGGCAAGAAGGTGTCCACCGCGGGCATGAGCTTCAAGAAGAACGACATCAAGGTTGACAACGCCACCATCCACGCCATCACCACCGTGATTGCGTAAATGTGCGAATGTTTGTTGTTCACATTTTGACCACTCATTCATTCATTCACGATTGACGTTCGCTTCTCTACGCGTCGACGGCGACGGCGCGTTTGCGGATATACATGCCACCAGGCGCGAGTCTGGGGGACATAATATCTACGTCGCGCTGCTCACGCCGGCGCATCACGTGAACTCGTTATGAGACCAATGCGCCTTATTATCTAAGTAGTGTGTCTTGTTGTTGTAAGGATGTTCTTCGATGCTATTACTCTACTACATCTGTGCGTCCCCATGTGCGCCGTCGTCACGCGCGGTGCGCCACTGCGCGACGCGATGGCGATCGACGCGTGATTCGCCGCGCACCGCACGAAAGAGACGAACGCCATGGCGTTGGATGCGTTCACGGAGATTTTCTTGGATGACGAGCGCGACGTCGCGGACCGACGACGAAAGCAAAGCGCAGCGTCAACGACGTTCGCGGGCGGTGACGAGACGGTCGCCGAGACGGGGCGGCGTTCGGCGGCGACGACACCGTCGATGATGACGGCGACGACAACGCCGATGGCGTCGCCGCCGCCGGGGATGACGACACCACCGCGCGCGCGTCGCGTCGTTCGGCGCCCGACTGCAGAGGAGAATGTCAACAGCGTATCGGATTGGTTCGCGTCGCTCTGGCGGTCGTTAATCGCCGAAGACGGCGATGAATGGGAAGATACGCGACGTGGACGAGGAGGCACGCCGAGTGGTGCGCGGGATTTGCACAATATAGATTTAGGCGTCGAGCAAGAGATGGAGTTGGTGCTCAAGACGCCGGAGAGCGGAGGGAGGCTGTCGAGCGCGAGACTGTCGTCGGGTGGCGATTCGGGATACTTCTTTGGCGACGACGCCGAGGAGGACGAGGATAACGCGACGCCGACGTCGTCTTTTATAGCGCCGTCCATAGAGCGACAGTCGTCGTTGAATTTACCCGCTGTGTTTCCCGGGCAGCACGTGGAAGTTGTGGGTGAAGCCAAGGTGTGCGAACGCGCGGCGGAGTTGCAGCGGCTTTGGGGAGATCCCAACGTTTTCGCAAATGCAGATGATTGCAGTACCATCATACGATCGTTGCGCGAAGCTGAGGTTGTGACTCGGGTTTTAGACCAACGACTCGCGCGTTGGGCGCTCAGGATGAAGATTTACGGTGAAGACGGAGAGCCTTTGACAAAGGATGAGACGGCTGAATTTTGGAGGGCGCGCGCGAGAGACTTGTGTGAAATCTTCCTCGACGCACTTTTGAAGATTGGTGGGCGATTTGAAAGTTGTGCCACGACACCCAGACATCGTGAAGCGCTTGTTAATGTCGTCGAAGGATACGTCATGGGTGGTTTGCAACCCAAATTGCTCAACAATGGCGTCAGCGTGCTGTACGCGGAGGAAGACGCGTTTACGCTCCAACGCTTCGAGCGCATCAAGGTTTTGCCCGTCGAGGCTCTTGGATTGGATGCATCGAGCGAAAACGCTCTGAGTGCGTCGTTGATTGCTTCAGTCGCAACGATCCCCACGCTGTCGTGTCCGACGCATATGGCGAGTAGAGTTGCAGAAATTGCGCGCAACGCCGGAGCGGCGGCGACGAGCGCGGATGATTTACTGATTGTTTTCGTCGTCCTCATAGCCCGCGCTTCGATCTCTCAAGCGTTCTCCTTAGTCAAGTACATTGAGACGTTCCATGCTCTGATTAGTAATGCACACAAAGGTGAACAGGGCTTTTCGTTGGCAAACTTTTCAGGCGCCGTGCACTACGCCCGCGGCGAGCACATGGAAGCGTTACTCGTCAAGCACGAAGCATAGCACAATAGTTTTCTTAGCAGATTTCAATATCGGATGTAGCTACACTAGTATGTATTTGACAGTATTACATTAGTCGCTAGTTAACTTCTAGGGCGAGCCGTCGGCGGGGCGCTTCACGCCTGAGCCGCCCTCGCGCCACGTGACGAGCACTTCATCTGTGCGGAAACGTTGCGTGCACTGCGTTTCCGACAATGGTGTAGTTTCACCATTTTGAAACTGTAACAACCCGGTGTACGCAATCATGGCACCATTATCGATGCAATAGCGCTCATCCATGCCGTATAACTTACCCCCGCGTTCGCTCGCCATGATGGACATCATTTCTTGCAAGCGTTCGTTGCACCCTACGCCGCCGACAATTAAAACATCCTTTGCATTCGTGTGTGCCATTGCGCGCTCGGTAATCTCTACCATCATCGCAAACACCGTCTCTTGCATGCTAAAGCATAAATCTGCAGCGGTGATTTCGCCTTTACCCAAATGCTCATTCGCGTACGACTCGTAAAATGTCAAAATCCCGCTCAAATTGACATCCATGCCCTTCACTCCGTACGGCCCTTCCACGAACACCTTACCTTTCTTCGCCTCTTGCTCGATGTTATACCCAGGTGCGGGGTCGTTAGACAATCCAACCACGCGCGCGAACCGATCAAGCATGTTCCCGACCGCGATATCAATCGTTTCACCGAATATTCGATACCGTCGCTCGTTGTACGCAATCACCTGCGTGTTCCCTCCGCTCACGTATAATATCACCGGATTCTCCGCCCCAGTCACCAACCGACCCATCTCAATATGTGCCACGCAATGATTTACCCCAACCATGGGCTTGTCGAACAACAGCGCCAACGTCCGCGCGCACGTCGCCGCCGACGTCAACGGCGCCCCCATCCCCGGTCCCTTTGTAAAGCACACCACATCCACATCCTCGGGCTTTAACCGCGCCTCATCCAGCGCTCGCGCGGTGAGATCCACCACGCAGTCTTGATGATGCCTCGCGGTCTCTCGCGGGAGGAATCCCGTGCCCGGTGGCGTCACGTACGTCTCGCGCGGGTTGGCGAGAATGTCCCCGTGCGCGTTGACGATGCCGACGGAAATCTTATTCGCGCTCCCTTCGAACCCGATGGCGATCATGCCGCCGCCGCCGCCGCCGCCGCGCGTCGAGACGGTGGAGGCGACAGAGTCGGCGACGGGGCGTGCGCGCTTCGCCGACGCGCGCGCGTCCACTCGGCTGGCTGAACGCTGCGCAGTGCGGCAGAGTGTGACGCATCGCACCCGTTGTCGCGCGAGGACGACGGCGACGATGATGCTAAGGCTGGCGACGACGGCGAGGACGATAAAGGCGGGCGGTGCGATAGACGCATCGGTGCGCGCGCGCGCGTCCGGCGCGCGCGCCGCGACGGTGGTGAAGGCGAATGTGCGCGGCGTAACGGCATCATCATCGGCAACGACATCATCATCGTTGGTGGCGCGCGCGCGTGCGCTCGAGCGCGGCGGCGGAGGCTCGGGTGGCGGATGCGATGGTTCTGGACGCGGCGGTCGAGGCGGCGGCGACGATGACGGACGCGGTGGCGGCGACGGTAACGGTGAAGATGATGACGAGTTTTTGAGACGTTTGCGCGGCGTCGGCGCGTCGGCGATAGCGATGGTCACCGTGCACGCGCTATCGCCTGCACCCGCGCGCGCCAAAGCGCAAGTGACCAGGCAGGCGACGCCGCGCGAGGCCAAGGTGCAGAATTTGGCGACGTCGGTGTTGTATGGATTTGTGTTTTTCTACGCGATTAAAGTGGCGTTGAAACGTTTTTTCGCGCCGATGCTCTTGTTTACTAGCACGACGCAGTTACTGTACAACATGCGAGCAGTAAAAATATCGCCTATGATGCTTTATGATAGTTTCATCAAGCCGTACATGCCGAGAGAGTATCAGCGTAGTTTGAATGATTTTGGCGACAAGGCTATGAATGACTCGTGGTGGCAAAAGCAAGAGCGAAGATTTTTTACGTGCGCGCACAGAATACTCCCCGCGTGCGATTCCCCCATGGGTGAGCGGGCACTGATACTCGGCGTGTTGTTAGCAGGTTTGGCGGGATGATGATGATGTCGGCGTGATGCTTGATTTGAGCACTATTAGTTGTACGGTTTGACGGTTTTAATGACGCGCGTCGTCTGTAATATCAGAATATAACAAATGGACAAATAACACAAGCAAGCATGCATTCAAGGATTGACGCGCGTGGTGACCCATTCGCCGTTTATTTCCTCGTGTACGATGCGTTCGTTCGTGCGCAGAGCCAAGTGGTCAATCCTAGATGCGTGAAAACTCACGAGCGTAAAGTGCTCGCCCACGCGTTCGTCGTCGAGCGACGCATCGTCTTCGTCGATGTTCCACAACCCACTGTCGGCATCTTCGGTGCGCGCACCACCAGGCGAAGGCCATAAAAACTGTCCTCTCGCACCGCGACGCATCTTCACCCACAGTGCCTGACGCGCATCATCCCCATCGACCGCCGACGACGTCGTCGCGCTTTGCATCGCGAGCGTCCCCGTCACCCTAAACTGCTCCCTCGTCTCGGGAAAATACCACGCCATCTCCCCTCGCGCATCGCGCGCAATCTCACCAATCTTCGAACTTCGATTATCCGTACAAAACACCAACGCATCGCATTCTCGTCCGGCGCAGCGCTCGAGAAAGCCATCGAGAAAGCCTCGAATCACCACCGTGCGCACCGCGGGCGACCCGTCCGGCTTAATCGTCGCCACCTGCGCGTACTTGGACGCCGGGTTACGACCATTCTTTTTCATCGCGTGCTTTATCGCCTGGCGCCACGCCGGGGCGGTGGCGGACGTCGACGCCATCGCGCGCGTGCTCTACAATGTCGTCATTGCGCACCACGTTCGGTCTCGCGTTCGGCGTCGCGCGCGGCGTCAGATGACAGCGACGGCGCGCGCCGCGGTGCGCGTCGCCGCGTGCATCGCCTGCGCGATGTGTGCGCTCGCCGCGTGCGCGCGCGCGGCGCGCGACGGCGACGCGAATGCGGCGCGAAAGCGCGACGGTGGGTTGTTGGACATGTTTCGCGCGAGGCTCGCGAGGCTCGACGACGCTGACGGCGGCGGTGGCGGCGCTGACGACACCAAAGTCGTGACGGTCGGTGATATCGTCGTCCGCACCACTGGATTTCACGGCGAGCTGTCGTGCGTAGTGACGTTACCGAGGCTGAGCTCGCGCGCGACGGCGGGCGTTGCGTTTACGTTGCCGCGCGGGCTCGTCGCGGATAGAGACGACGTGCGATCGAAAACGATCGATGGGTGGGTGTGCGATGCGTATGGAGACGTGGATGTTGAACGCCCGGCGTCGAGCGCGGGAACGTCGAGCGTGGTGTGCGTGAAAGAGTTGACTGAAGACGCGCGCGACGGCGCGCTCGAGCGCGCGACGACGACGGCGCGCGCGCGATACGGCGCGCCGCGACTCGGAGGTGGCGTCGTGGATGTTCATATCGCGCCGGTACATGTGGCGATACGTCGTGCAGATGGTGTCTGGATGCATGGCGCTAGCGCGCGCGGTGGGACGTGGAAAGTTCCCGTGGGAGACACGCGGGACGCGACGGCGACGAAAATCGTCGGCACCGTCGCCAACGCGCTCGGCGCGTGTATCATCATTCTCGCCGCGTACGTGCGCGCACGCGGCGAGAAAATCAAAGTAAAGTAGTAGCTCGCGTGTGGGCGGGCATGTAGTCGTAGCAACACCTTTAGTTTGGTACCGTAGTAATAGTTTACAAGGCGTGATTTTCATCACGCGCCAAAGAGTTCGTTTGCGCACGGCAACGCATCCATAGAATCCTCTCGCACGAACGCGAACGTCGTGCCCTTGTTTCCTTTCACCACGCGCACCCGATCGCTGGCGTATTTCAACTCCAAATACCCCGCCGCTTCGTCACCCAAAAGCTTAAATGGCACCGGATACGGCAACCGAACCTCGAATGGTTTTCGTAACATCACGTACGCGTTGTCAAATTTATAATTAATCGTCCCACGCCGCGGCGAGCTCTCGGGCTCGAGCGACGCGCTCGCACTCAACCTAAAGTATCCGTACCCATCACCAAATCGCACGCACTGATCGACGCGATGCTTTGTCGCGTCTCCAGTCAACCGAACGCCTTGAAGCACGGCGAACCCACCCTTGGTGAGGTTGCTCAGCACCGCGCGTTGAATCGGACTCGAACTCGCGGTCACCGCCGCACTGGCGGCGTCGGTGCCCTTGCCACCACCATCGCCAAACGCCGCTTTAAACACCGCCTCAAGCCCAGGCGCGGTGTTATCTTCGCGCCTGCCCAGCGGCGCCGTGGCGTCAAACGCGCTCTTTGTGGAATAAATCAATCGCCACACGCCCGAAAACGACGCCCCGAGCGCGTCGTTGGACGCGCTCGGCGACGTTGCGTACGCACTCGTGAGCGCGTTCATCGCTGCTATCGTCCTCGCGTCGTCCCCAGCGTCGGCGTTTGCGATTAAATCTTCTTCTAACGATGACGAAGATGAAGATGAAGACGACAACGCTGACGCGTCCCGGCGGCGTCGCGGTGCGGCGCGACGCGCGCCACGCCGCAAGTTCGCGTCAACCACCCCGTACCGATGCGCCGCGCGCGACGTCGCCGTCGACAACGACGCCATCGTCGCACACACACGCACAACACGACACCGACTGACGTCACACCTCGACGTCGAGGCCGATGCTGACCGCGTCATCGTGCGCGACGCCGCGCGCGACGCACGACGCGCGACGACGGGCGGCGTCTCGCGCGCGCGTGTACGCCGCCGTCGCGCGCGCGGCGTCGACACCGTCGTCGTCGTCGACACCGTCGTCGTCGACACCGAAACCGTTGTGCTTTGTGTTTGGTTTGGGCTACGTCGGGACCGCGCTCGCGGCGACGCTCACGCGCGAGGGCGCGTACGAGGTGTGCGGCACCGTGCGTGATGGTGATAAAGCTCGGCGTCTGCGCGCGCACGGCATTCGTGCGTTGGTGTGGGATCCGTTTCGTGGTGAAGAGGACGAGTCGGGACCGCCGTCGCCGGGCGCCGAGGACGACAAAGCGCGTATAGAAGACGACGCAGACGTGCGACGAATGATTGCGAATGAACTCGCGCGAGCGTCAGTGGTGATTTCAACCGTTCCACCGAATGGTGATCTCGATCGAGATCCGGTGTTGGAGGTGTTTGGTGATGTCTTACGAGACGCGTCCGGGACGCCGAGCGGCGGACGATTTACGGGATATTGTAGCAGCACGTCGGTGTACGGCGATCGAGGTGGGGATTGGGTGAATGAAAACACGCCGTGTGCGCCGAATACGCCCAAGTCACGGGCGAGGTATGATGCCGAACGCGCATGGCACGCGTTGGCGGGAGATGGCGTCACTACGGTGTCGTATAGGTTGGGCGGGATTTACGGCCCGGGGCGAAGCGCCATCGAGACGGCGAAGAAACGACGAAGCGCGGCGGCGGCGAATGGTGGCGAAGAGAGCGCGAGTCAGCGCGCGAGAGAGCGAAGGTCGTTTACCAGTCGCGTACATGTGGGTGATATTGTGCGTGTGATTATGGCGAGTATGAAATTGGGCGAAAAAGCGAGCGAGGTGTACAACGTCGTGGACGACGAACCGGCGCCGAGACGAGACGCTGTGCGCTACGCGGAGAACATTCTGGGTCTGTTGACCGATGACAGCACGACGACGACGACGACGACGACGACGACGACGATGACGAATAAGACAGTGCGTGGGCAGCAAGCTCGCGATAGCGTCAACGTCGAGGGTAATCGTGGAGAGAAGCGCGTGGAGAATACTCGTATTAAAACCGAGCTCGGCGTCGAGTTGCAATTTCCAACCTATCGCGAAGGTTTGGACGCTCTCGCGCGCGGCGATCAATATCCTTTTGAGACGAGCTCATCGTGAGTAATTTTGTAATGTGTACCGGTATGTGTAAGAAAAGAATGAAGATGAAATTGAACTGTGACGGTCTACCTAGTAAAAGGGAAATGATAAAGGTGGTCTACCTAAAGTCAATACGCCTAACTACATGACATGTTAATGGAGAGTGCTCAGTACGTTTTCTAATTTTTCTTGAGTGTAAATGCGTCCGCTCATGCGGTGATTATCGCATGCCTTTCGGGACGAGTCCGCGTGGAGGCGGTACGAGACGTTGTGCAGGACCACTCGTGGTGTCCGCATCGATAGCGCACACGGCTTTAATATCCTCGGGGCGACCCTTGACGCCGACGGTGAGTCCAGATTTCTGCACCCACTGCACCCAAGGGCCCCACGTTCGGCGGTCTCGAGCAAGCGTCGACGTGTGACCGACGACGATGACACCACGACGCGCGCGGGTGAGAGTCACGTTACATCGTCGCGCGTCGGCGACGAAACCAATCGTATTCAAATTGTTCGCACGAACCGTCGAAACAATCATGAGCTCCTTTTCGCGTCCTTGATAGCCATCGACCGAAGATACTTCAATACCAGCCTCGCCGGTTTCTTTATCGATACCCGTGCGAACGCCTCTGGAGCGTAAGAGCGAACGGATAAGCTTCACTTGAGCGGCATATGGGGTGACAATGCCAATGTGGCACGGTCGCAACTCTCCCGCTTGAAGCAAGCCGACGAGCACCGTCATCACGCTCTCCGCCTCTTGCTTGTTTGAGTAGGATAAATTGTCGTTGGTCTCCATGGCATCCGCAGGTGTGGGGCAAAACGCAATCGGCACCGATGGTATGGGCCAATTAAAACCTTTCGGCGCCGGGCGCAACGCTGCGGGCGTACCGCTCTTCACCATGCCCTTGTAAAATGACAACGACGGAAAGTAACTTATCGCCGGATGCATGCGGAATTGCGTGTCCAACAAGTACGGCTTGACGCCTGCGCGAATCAATCGGTCAAACAACGACAATGTCATACCTGCTAGTTCAGCTTCGCGAGAAACCACCGTCGGTGGTAATTGTTTGTGGTCTCCAACCAAAACGAGCTGTTGACAGCCGTTCGCCAAGGGCACGAGCGACATCGGCTCGGTGACTTGACTCGCTTCATCGAGCATGACTGCGCTGAAATTGATACGATCCAAAAAGTCGCTTCCAGACCCCGAGCACGTGGCGCACACGGCCTGCGCATATCGAACGGCACGAAGTTGCGCCTCGTATGCTTCATGTTTTGTCGCCCCGGGAGGAATGGCGTTTTCAATTTGATAACGCGCCAAGTCCGGTCGCACCGCCTCGGGTCGTCCCAAACGAATGACTTGCACGCCCGCCTTTGCCAAACCTTCCACCATGTTATCCACCGCGGTGTTGGAGTCCGACGTGCACAACACCGGACCATGGCCAATTTCCAACATACCGCGCACGATAGCCACGGACGTGTGCGTCTTCCCCGTCCCTGGTGGACCTTGGATGAGCGTCAGACGCCGCTCGAGCGCCGCCTTCATCGCGTCGCGCTGCGAGTTGTTCAAGCTATGCATTCGAGTAACATTATCGACGACACGATCGTACGGACCAGGCAATGACAAATCGCCAGTGGGATTAATTGTGCCTTGGCACAGCGCCGGTACCGCGTCGCGATCGACCATCTCGCATCCAGGCTCCCAAGGAGGAACATCGTACGTGACGTACCGCGGTTCCGGCGGAGACTCATTCGTCGCAACCTCGTCGCCTTCGGCGCGTACGTTGAGCGTACCAATCGCAGCGGTTAATTCGTCCATGAGTTCTTTCGCCGGACGTTGAAATCCAGCGGTGAGAATTTGACGAAACACTGGGTGGGTGTTGCACACCGCCTTTTTGTTTGGATCTTTCGGCTCGAGCAATTCGTACAGTGACTCGAGTTGACGCGTGTACGTGATTCGGTTGGCCAAACGATCGACTCTCCAATCGTCACCACGCAAGTCCATCACGTCACCGTGGTCGAGCTTGATGTGGAGTTCGTTCAAAGTGTACGGCACAATCTCGATGACGCCCTCGTACTCTTCCATCGGCGTCTCTGGCGCGGCGAGCGGTGTCGGCGCCTTGGGTCGCGGCACAAACGCCGCCGCCGTCGCTTTGAGCTCAGACTTTTCCGCAATGTCAGTGACGGATTCTTTCTCGGGCTCAGGCTCGGGTTCCGCAGGCGGTTGATAACGACGAACGAGAATAGAGTCTCCAACTTGTACGCCGCGCTTGCCATCGTTGGCGTCGAGCGCCTTTAAGCACGGCATGCGCGTCAGCGTATTCGGCTTATCGAGCTCTGGGCGCGTGGACAGACACAAGCGACCACCTTTGAGCTTTGAGGGCTTAGCCACGAGCTCGAGCGCGCACGTCCCAGCTTGCTCGAGCGATCGCGGCGAGCGTTTTTTGATTCGGTCCATGATTTGATTGGATTCCTCGCAAAACTCCATGACGAGCAGGCGCACATTCTTTGTGTAATACGCCGCCGTCGCGACGTCGCCAAATTCCAACACGCCTCCCGAAGTCGACACATCGCCGACAACCGTACCTCGACAGCACGCATCGACGAGCGCTAACGCCTCTTTCGATTTCGTTCTACACGGAATGCTTTGCAAAATCTCTGTAAACTTCTTTGCGCTCATCTTCAACCCAAATTCCGCCATGGCTCGAGCGACTTCGCTCGCGTGGTCCGCGTGCGTCTCCTTCACCAACGCCGTCATGAGTTTCGTATACGTTGCGTTATCGATACCCATCGGACACGTCGTCGCCGGATCACCATGCGCGCGCACAAAACCCCCATACGCC
>Ga0222716_10003960_pt1 | contig 11707 bp, 9 predicted proteins | sample C33_13DmetaG_FD_165044 | JGI IMG/M metagenome (GOLD analysis project Ga0222716, IMG submission 165044) | Estuarine water microbial communities from San Francisco Bay, California, United States - C33_13D | ecosystem: Environmental > Aquatic > Marine > Unclassified | place: USA: California... | reverse complement strand
ATGTCGTCTGTTGCATCAATATCTAAAGTTGTTGCGTTCATATCTATAGCACCAGATGTTACTAATCCTGCTATAGTACCTAAACTTGTTATATTTGGTTGTGCTGCAGTACCTAATGTACCAACAACGGTTCCTGAACCGCTATAAATAACTGCTTTGCTATTTACAACAGTTCCTGCAGACGAACCATCTAATAGATTCAGTTCTGCATATGTGGAAGTAATTCCATCAAGTGCTGAATTAATTTCAGTAGCTGTTGCTGTTACTAAAGTATCTGAACCAGAAGTTCCTAAATAGAGTGCTGCTGTTCTTAACTCTGAAGTCGACTTATTTGCATCTACAATTAATGCCGAACTTGCTGTAGTTGTACCATGAGCATGATCTAAAAGATTAGAAAAGTAATTACCACCAATTACTGTTACTGCATTTGAATTTGCTGGGTCTCCGATGAACAACCTTTGACCCATGTTTCCTTGTGTGCCAGTTCCTCCAGAGAAAGCTAACTCACCTGCGTTTAAAGAACTAGGCGCAGTAGCCCCTGTTGTTCTTTTAATTTTGATTATATTTACTGCCATGTTGTTGTCCTAAAACGATCCACCATCTAAAGTGAAGCTTGTGGGAGAAGATCCCCCCGCTGAGGCAATAGTATGCCATTCAAATCCACCTGATACTTGTCTATATACAAATAATTCATCTGATGAAGTATTGTACCATAAATCACCTTCGGCTAAGTTATCCCCAGATGGTGTGGATGCTTGCCTAAAAAATTGGTCTGCTAAATCTGCTAATGCTTCTTGTACATTTCCGCCAGGTAGCGAGCCTGTTTGAGTGTAACTAACATCTCCAGCTAAATTTGCTGCTGTTACTAAGTCAGTAGTAGTACTGACTGTTATTGGGTTATCACTCTGATTTAAAGTAACTGTATTACTAGTTTCATTAACTGTTACATAAGTTGGAGTTTCAGTTATTGTTACTGTTATTGACATTATCTTGTAACGTTTGCAGTTACTGTAACTTTGCCTTGTAGTACTCTAGTTATAGCACCAGCACCACTTGTTATCTCAGTATCATACACATAGATTCCTTCTTCAATATTCCCTGTTTGGGTTGCTGTCATAGACAAAGTTATCTGTCCTGCACCTGCGTTACTGACAGTTGCAGTGAAAGTTCCAGCTACTGTGCTAGTATCTGCTGTTGACCGCATTTGTGAGGCGGCCGAGTACCCAGTCAAATTCATTGCTGAGTCGTTCTCTTTTAAGGTTAAGAGTCGGGTAAAAGTCGCTCCTTGCTCTACTGTGAAATTATAAGTTCCTGCTGCCATTTTATTATTTTCTCCATTTAGTGTTATTATACCAAAATCTAAGGTATCTGTCAAGAAATATTTTCTAGTTGGGGTATGCTAGAAGCATTATTTCGGGTATTTGTCCTTTACTGCCTTCCTACCTAAGTAAAAAGTAGATGTTTTTGCGTCGTCCCCAAACTTACCATTTGAAATATCATGATACAAGTTATCGAGTTGTTCTGAAATCATTTTGTAGTATGCTTTTCTTTTTTCTACTGCTGTGGCGGATTCTTTTTCTAAGTTTAAATTCATGATTGTGCCTGTACTGTTATTGTGGTTGTAGCTTCATAATACTTAGCTTTATTAAAAATAAGAGAGTATTTACCTGCCATTGTTCCTGTTAATGTTAATGATTCATCAGAATTCATTGTTATTGTTGTTACTGTTGTATTACTTAATTGAACTTTTATTGTTGTGCCTTCTGGTATATTTGAAATAGTAGAAGTACCATCTATTGCAATACTAGCCGCAGATACATTAGGGCTAAAAGTGGAATATTCTACTACTCCGTTTCCTGCATCATTTACATAATGATTATCACAAATATCAAAATCTGTTATATCAAGTGTAAAATGAGAAAGCCCTGCATCTGCTTGATCTGAGATCATAGCTGAATCGCAATCTGCATTTGTTACCCAACTAATTGCTTTAGTCGAATCTGTATAAAATATATTATATATCATAGTCCTGTTCCTCCTGTAAAATCTTCTACGCCAAAGACTACATAAGCGTATTTTATTGCTATTTTTCCTGTTCCTGTTTCTTCTGATGGGGCTATGCCTGCATCATCTTGTTCTACTACTACTGATTTTCCAGAGTGGTAATTTGTAATTACTATACTAGACGCTCCTGCAACTGCTCCTGCTCCTGCTTGTTTGGTTTCTGTATATATTGTTTCTTCTTCTGAACTACCGTCAAAGTCTGCGACTTCTTCTTGTGATAAAAATATTGAAGGGTTGTAAACTCTTACTGCCTTTCCACTAGTAATATCACTTGGGTAACACCATCTTAATGCAAATAAAGGTGTAAAACCTAAATTACTATATCCTAAAGCACTTGTGCTTCTAGTTGCTTTTACTCCTGAATCTGATGCTGTTGTATTTGGAGCATCTATAGTTCCTTCACCAAAAGCATGAACAGGTAACCCTGCAAAACTACGGCTATCAAATGATAGTTGTTTACTAGGGCTTGTTACACTGTCATCTTTTTGAGACACATATAAGCCATACTCACTGCCGTTATTTCCTAATAATACTCTAGCTGTCATGATTAAAACAACGCCGCACTTGAATTGAAACCTTTTATAACCGCAATAGATCCTGCAACAGCTACATTAGTTACGGATCCTGTATCTGAATCTGTTAATCCTGCATTAGCAACAGTGGCTGAAGTGGCTGATGCAAAGCCACTTGAAGCGGCTGTTCCGCTTTGGTTACTATTAGATGTAAAATTAGTTGAAACAGTACCATAAACTATGCTTCCTGCTCCCATATTTTTAGTAGTTAAAGCTGCTGAAGCTCCTGCTGAAGTGCTAAAATTTACTACTCTTACTTCGCTTCCACCTGAAATTAATGGAACATTTTGAAATAATCCAACATCAATGGCTCCAGAAGCATTTCCTATATGGTCAGTGTTAAAATTAAGTTCATTTTTTGCACAATTAGTAACATCTTTACCGTTTGCAGAAACATATAAACCAAACTTTCCACTTGAATGTCCAAGATTTGAATTAGTGCTCTTACCTAGTAATACTCTTGCTCCCATTTAACTACTCCCCGGTCTCATATACGTATTACTCATAAAACCAAAGGCACAAGGTATTTTTAATACAAGAAATTTTAAACCTGTAGAAGTTCTTGTTCCTCCCATGTACTCGCCATTCGTTGCGCCTGATAAACTTGGATTTTTATTTGTAAATTGAACTCCATTTAATGAAGTTGTTGTTGTTTCAAAAGTTGCAAAGTTTGAGACTTCCCTAAAATCGTCCCCATCTAAGCCTGAAGTAACCGAAGCAATAGTTCTATATTTTCCTCTTTGATTATCTGTTGCAAATACTATAGGAATTACATTTGTTCCTCCAATCGACATTGTGCCTTTTGTTGCTGACCAGTTTACACTAGTTGTAGAACTTGCTTGTCCTCCTGCATATACTTGACCTTGCCAATAACTTCTTGTAGAATCATATAATAAAGGATTACTAGGATTAGTTACATCATCTCCTTTTCGCGAAATCTTTAGTACATAAGTTGATCCATCGTTTCCTAATAATACTCTTGCTGTCATAATTAATCCGAAATTAGTATTCTATTGTTTCCACCATCGAGAACTATATTTGAACCCCCTACTGTTATAGTAGAAGCCGCATTTATTCTATCGCCATTTATTGAGCCTGTTACCACCATATCTCCATGAACAATTCCTACTATACTCGACCACGAACTTCCATTGTATTTATAGGCTTTAGGAACGGCACCTGAACTTGATGAATTTGTTGTTACTAGAACTACATCATTTGCTATTGGGTCTCTTCCAACTGCAGAATTAAACTCACTGTCTGTAGGCGCGTTTGTATCGCCTAGTACTAGAACAAAATAAGCCGCCATGACAGCATTTGATCCGGGAGATCCAGTTGGTCCGGGTCCACCACTGGGTCCGGGTCCACCACTGGGTCCGGGTCCACCACTGGGTCCGGGAGGTCCTGCGAATGAAAAGTTACCTTGTAGTGATAAGGCTCCTGAAGCTGAAGTATATTTTAAATGATTAGTTCCATCTCCTAAAAAGAAGTTACCTGTGGTATCCATATAAAAACCATTTGTATTGTCTGACATACTGTCTTTATTTGGAGTTTTAAATACTCCTGTTCCACCAGTAGCACCAAGTGTTAATGCACTTGATACACTTAAATTATTTGTAAAATTTGTATTTGCAGTTATTTTATCCGCACTTAGTGTGCCATCAACAATGACTGAACCATCAAAGTATTCAACCACTAAAGAACTGAAGTCTGCTGCGTCTGCTTCTGATGCAGTTGCTGTTGCGGATGCTGTGTATACTCTTGTTCCTGTTTTTTGTGCAGAAGTGTCTATAATTGTCACTCTATCGTTTGGTCTAATGGTATTATCAGCTGCTGAAGCTATAACTAATGCTGCGATTGCATTCGCTGCTGTATCATCAAGAGTACCTACCCATTTTAATACATTTGCTTCACTTAATCCACTTGTAACTGATTCTTCATAAGAGAAGACACCACCATCACGAACTCCTGCAGGTCCTGTTGGTCCTTGTGGTCCTGGGGCTCCTCCTCCAGATTGTGCTATAGAAATAGGCACTGTTCTAGTGTAAGTTTCTCCACCTTCTGTTATTGTTACTCTAACTATTTTTGAAGTGGTAGATGCAGTAGCTGTGCTTGCATCAACCGTTGCTGTTGTTCCTGATATACTTACACTTCCGTTTGTAAATTGCATATCTGATTGAGAACTTGCATCTGCATCAAGTAATTGAATTGTAGGAGTTGAAACTAAATTTTGTCTACTTACTGTTAGTGTAACATCTTGTGCTGTGCCACTTGGACTTAAAACTCCATCTGCATCAAAGTTAATTATTATTGCTGCAACATCTATATCTACCACAGGTGATAATATTTTTGAAGTTCCTGTCACTCCACCTGTTGCACTTGTTGGATGATAAGCAGAAGTTATTGTTTTTTTATTTCTAAGCTGATTTGTTATTCTAACTGTTCTTACCCAATAGTATTTTGTTCCGGCACCTGCTGAAGTATATGAAAAAGTTGTTGCCTTGCCTAGAGCCGCTCCTAACAATGTTGCATTTGCTCTATTATTATCGTCTGAAGCCCATATCTCAATATCATCACTTTCATCTACAAAATCTGTAGGGCTAGTCCATGTTAGTATAACTGTGCCGGGTTTTGTTGTTGTTGCAGCTAAAGATGTCGGGGCGCTTGGAGCAGACAAAGGCTGTGCTTGTGTTGCAGCTTCTTGTCTTAGTTCATTTGCTCTTACAGCACTAATTATGTACTGACTATCATCATATTCCGTTGCTTTTATAGTAACGGAACAATCGGGATTAAAGTTTAAGTTAGCTATTCTAAATAATTTGCTAGAAAATCCAAAAGGGTCATAAGTAAGTGCAATAACTTGTCCAGCTTTTAGTAGTAAACCTTTCGGTCCAAGCTTAAAACTTATCTCTCTACTAAATCGAGATTGAATTAGTTCTTTTTCAGTACCAATTCTAGCATTGTAATAATTTGTTATACCTGTGTAATTAAAGTTTCCTGTCTTAACAACTTTTCTGTCGGCTTCTAGAAAATTACTATCAAAGAATGATACACTTCGTGATGACCAATTATTAGCAGGATCTGTGATACTTGCTTTAATTGTATTTTTACCTTTTTTGGAAGAATTATCAGTTAAAGATATACTACCAATTATGTCAGTATTATCAATATATTCTGGATTAACATTCCAATCGTAAGTTACACTATTAAAAGTAGTACTTGATGTTGGTGCATCTGCTTGAGTTTCTATATCTAGTACGTATTTTCCGCCTTCATATGATAACATTCCATTCATATGAGATAAAAATACATTCATATTTTCAAATATTGATTTAGAAGTATCTATAATAAAGTTTGTTTGATGTCGAGTTACAAAACATTGTTTGTGGTGTTCCCACCCCATGTATCTCCAATATTTTACAAAGTCAGAATCATATAAAGAATAAGAAGGAGCAATAGCTGCTGGTCCACCTGCGGCATCTATAGCAACAGTACTAGGTCCTGAACCTGACTCTTTTGTAAGATTAAAACTAGCTATTTTATTATCTACTGTATTTATAGTTACATCTGAAGGACTAATATAAGTTACTCCTCCACTTGTTCCACTTTCATGTGTTGGTTTTGTAGATAAGTACCCTGCACCATCTTTTTGGTATAGTCTTCCTTCATCGGTTATAATGTACTCATCATCAGCATATGCTATATGATTACCATATAATCTTAAAAATTTGCCCGATAAATTATCAAAAGTTACTTTGTTTGTAGAAGTACTTTTTACTCGACCTGACCCCAAATGATTGCCACTTCCATCTGCTAACTTGTAGTAATCTCCTACTGTTATCCCTGTTGTTCTAGTACCGAGTGTCAGTGTTCCTCTTACTTCACATAATTTTGCAGAAGATATAAAAGAAGCTAAGTCTACATCATTATTTACATCAAGATTTTTACCATAACGAGGGTCTTTCATGTAATCAAGTAATTGTAAAGTTGTATTTGTTACTGCGCGTAGGTCTCCTTGCGTACCAGAAATATCAAACTTTATAATACCTGCATCATAGTCTGCTTCTCTTAGAGTTCTAAAAGGGGATTCGATTTCTATTCTCTTTTCACTTTGAGTATAGCTTGTAATTTTTTGACTTTCTCCAGTGTGATTTAAAGTAATTGTAGCTCCAGTAAAGTCTGCATCATTATCAAAGCCATCGAAAGGTGCGCCTGATCCTCCCATATAGAAGTTTCTACTTTTGTATACATCTATATTGAGAACATTTGCAACACTTCCTATTGCTACATTGTTATTTTTAGCAGAATCATATTTTACATTTTTAAGAGTAAGAACATCTCCACTCCAAGTTCCAACAGCTTGACCATCTGTTAAGTTACTAAACGCAGTACAGTCGTTTGTTAAAAAGCTATATACTGCTTTTCCTGGTTGACTTGCAAGTTCATATGTATATCCTGCTTTTAGTAAATCTGAAGCTTTAGTAGGGGGCGATGTTGAGTTATCAACAACAGTATCAAAAGTAAATTGTATTTCATTATTTCCATTTACTCCAACAGCTGAAGGGGATTGTGCATATAAAGCAAAGCTTTTATTTGTTATATTTCTATGATTAAAAGTTCTCATATGCCAATAGTTACTTTGACCAGTTTGTTTTAATCTTAAATATGTTTTTGCAGGCAACCCATTTACTGCATCTAAATCTGGAGTTTGGTCTAATAAAAATCTATAGTGAGTTGTTCCATCATTTTTTGTTAATAAGTATTTGTGTAATATTCTGAAACTAGTATCTGAAGCATCTCCTTCTACATTTGTTGTAGCCCAGGAACTTCCATCTGTACTTCTTTCAACAGTGACTGTATCTCCTTCTTTAAAGTTTGTATGTGCATCACTTGTGCCTATAACTGGATCTGGTACATAAGAATTATCAAAGTTATAACATTCTAAAACTCTGCCTCGAACCACATATTCTAATTCTGGTATTTCTGTTGAATCTGCAGAAATAACGAAACAGTTTACCATATATGCAGTATCTAATAGTCTGTGATCAGGGCTCCAATATGGGACAGTAGATTCATAGTAATCTGTTTGTCTTTTAAATCCTGTGCCTTCTGCCTGAGTTACAAGCATATTCGAAGCTAATTGTGAGTTTGATCCTTTGAAGAAACTAAACGACATATTGTGAGGATGAGATATGCTGCCATGCTCTCCGTGTGATAACCCTAGTGTGTCGTCTGAGGTTGCAGTTATGCTGGGTACATTGTCTTGTGTTATATTTGCAAAGTAAAAATTTGCATTTCTTTGAAGATTTCTAAATATTATTTTTACGTCATCTGGGTTTGCAGATTCTTCTACTGCTTCTAATAACATTTGAGTAAGGGGAGAATTAGCTACATAATTGTTCATTGAAGTAGCAACTGCTGTATCTGCCGCTCCTCCTATAGTGTTTCCTCTGTCTGCTCTACCGTAACATTGTAATTGACTATTGTCTTTGTCAGTTCCAGTACTAGCATCTCGTATTCCTGCATCTGCTGCATCAGTACAAATTAAAGGTATTCCATCAATATATAAATTATAGAGTCCATGTATTTCGCCCTCACATATAGCATCTGCAACATATACTATTTTTGAATCATTATTATCTGTATCAGCAAAAACGGGTATACCAGGAAGTCTTTGGACTCCATAAACTACAGGTAAATATTTTCCTTGTAATCCTATAGTTAAATCTACTTCATTATCGATTTCTTTTTGTATATCTGTAATAGTTGTTTTTCTATCCCCAGTCCACCCTGCAAGTCCACCTCTTCTCTTTGTACCTACTTTTTGTACTGTTTCATAAGTTTTGTAGTTTGCTATTGCACTAAGAGTTGTTTCTGAATGTATGAATCCTAAATCATCTGCATATTCAGGTTTGATTGTTAAGTTGTCTTGTGGTCTGCCTTTTCCGTCTAATGCTCTGTGAGTGTCATCTGTTGTCATTCGTCCGCCAACTTGAGACCAATCTCCCCAATGACTAGTAAGATTCCATTTTACATTACTACCGTTTGGAGCTTCTTTAATAGAGCAACCTCCAATAATTCCTTTAAACATAAGAATACTAGAGTTGCCTTGAATATCTCCAGTTTCTGGATCAATAAATACTTTATGAATAAATACTTCTCGGTTGAGAAAAGAAGGATTAGCTAGTTCTAGAGTTGCTTTGTCGTTGAGCATTGCTCTAACTTCTTCAGATTCTAATGATATAGATACATCTACATTTGTATCTGAAGGATAAGCTGTTGTATCTCCTCCCTCTTCGTAGCTTTCAGTATCATTACCAGTTGTTGTAAGAGCTAGTGTTCGATTATCATTAGAAAATCCAGTAATAATATATGTTGCTGTACTTTGTGCGGTACTAACATAGGTTTCTGGATCAGTTCCTTGAGGTACATTTTTGTTTATCCCTGTGAAAGTTCCACCTGTTTTTGTGAATTTAATTTTGTCGCCTTCACGAAATCCTTCTTCTACTAAATCTATTAAGCCTCCTTTATAGTATGTAGTGTCTAGTGCAAATGCTCCGCTTGAAAAATCTCCTGTTACAGCTATTGAAGTGCCTAAATGATTTCCTGAGAGAGTAAGAGCCATATTTGTTGCTCTTGGTGAGGTTGTTTCTGAATATGAACCAATAGATTTTACTCGATTTGCTCTATATACCTGTGAACCGTTTGAAGCTCCATCTTGATCTGTGCTTGAGTCATTAAAACTTATATCACGACTTGCGTCTGTAAAATAAGCATAACGATTTGCATTTGTACGAAAATCTGGACTATCTGGGTCTTTTTTGAAGGGTCGTTCGAATTTTATAAGATGAGCATACTCAAAAGCTTCATTACTTACAAGAACTTCTTCTATAGAAGTATTTACACTACGCTTAGTCATGCTATGCCTGAGCTTCCTCTAGACTTAATGAAAAAGTATAAAGGTTATTCGTGCCTAAAGAGTATTCTTGTACATCTTTATTTTGTACTACTCTAAACATTGGGTTTCCGTAGTCAATAGTTGAGTTGTCTGTTACATCTTTTTGAACTGGGGGTACGATATATAATCTTCTTTCATCTGAAGTATTTAAAGTTGAATCAGAAGCTAACTTATCTGTAGAGCTTGCTACTCTTACTATCTGATAAACTTTTTTATGGTTTGAATCCGATGCATCGGTAAAGTTAAACACGTCTCCGGGCTTTAATCCACCGCTTGCTGCGTCCATTCCATCTATTAAAAAATTTGAATCTCCAGAAGTTATAGAACCCTGTACAGAAATTGTCCCACTTGTTGTAGTTTGAGGATCTTTATATTGAGGAAGTACAACATAAAACGGTTTTAATCTCCCTCTTTTTTCCATTAAAAAATTGTACACAGGCTCAAATTGAGCCCTTGTCATAGGGTTATATGTAATATTTATTGAAAAATATTGACCGACAATAGCCCTAGTAGTAACTCGTCCACTATTGGTACGACTAAAAGAAGTCGGTTGATTACTTATGAATTTAACGGTTGCGAATCCAGGTCCTTCCGTAAAATTGGTTGCATGCGCATTGCCAGCGTCATTCACTCCCCAATTAGGATCTGGTAATCTAGTATTGAAAGAAGTAAAAGTTGCCATTATCCACCACCCGTGCTTGCACTTCCATAAACATCAGAATCAACGTTTTCTAAAAAAGATTCTCCGTTGTCGTTTGCTGCTGCTCTAATCATTGATATAATGTTTCCTTGTTGGTCTTGTAACATATTCTGTACACTTTGTCCATCTACTGCACTTATGCTAAAGTTAATATTTGTTGTTCCTGTAGTTCTTCCTAAATCTTCATTCGGTATTATATCTATTCTTTCTGGTCCTTGCTCTCCGACCATAACTTCTTGTCCTGCTGCGTAACTTCTTATTCCTGTAGCTCCACCAGTTCTAAAGTTATTAGCATTTGAACCTGTCCCCCTATCTCCTCTTAAATAAGAGAGTTCTCCTGCTCCTGCTCTTTGCGATACATCTACTTTACTACCTCTTCCACCTATAGATAAAGATGTAGGTTTTGCTGCTGCTTCTACTGCTGAACCCGCTCCAGCATAAGAAGTTTTTGCGATCATAGCTAATTGCATGGCTCCTAATGCTCCAATATAGTAAGACATTGGTATTCCAAAAAGTTTATAAGGATCACCCGGTGCTGACATTACTTGCATTATTGCTGCTGCTGTATTTATTGCAACAGTTGCCATTTGTACTTTTTTCTGTGTATTGAAAGATTTTCTAGCTATTGCCTCTTTTTTAGCCTCTAAGGCTTTCATTCTTGCTACAGAGGCTGCTGATTTGCCATCTCTTTTCTTTTCAGCTTCAATTTGTTTATCTATCTCTGCAATTTGTGCCTGTGAGTTAGCTGCCATTATGCTGCCTACACTACTTATTGCAGTTGCTGCAAACTGTGCTTGTAAAGCCATACCTTCTAAACCATTTCGAGAAGCTTCATCTAGCTTCATAAATTCAGTACTCATCATAACTGCACCATCCATTATAGTCATGGTTCCTTCTAAAAAAGCTCCAGCGGCTACACCGTCTGGACCTAGTTTATTTAGAGCTTCTACAGTACCTAGAACTGATTCTCTTAGTATGTTCATTCCTTGAGTTTGTCTAAGTACGGCTTCTTCTGCATCATAATCAATACCGCTATCAGCCCCGGCTCTAGCAGCAAAAATATCACTAATGCTACCGCCTTCCTTTGCTGTTTTTGTGTGTGCATCTGATATGGCTTTTTCATTCGCTTTTCTTCTTTTGTCTATGTCCTCTAGTCCTATTCTAAGGGCTTTAGTTCCAGCCATTGCTCCGCTTACTAGTCCTCCTCCGAAAGCTTTCGATGTTGAGGCAGCTAAATCTACTGCCACTTGAGCGGTTGCATTACTTATAAGTGTACTTAATGCACTTTTTTGTAAAGAAGTTGCTCTTTGTACATTACTCTTTAATGCACCTACATTGACTCCAACTAGCTTTCCTTCTTCTTCTAGTACATCTATTCGTGCGAGAAGAAGTTTTTCCTCTACATCTAAAAGT
>Ga0222716_10003959_pt1 | contig 11709 bp, 8 predicted proteins | sample C33_13DmetaG_FD_165044 | JGI IMG/M metagenome (GOLD analysis project Ga0222716, IMG submission 165044) | Estuarine water microbial communities from San Francisco Bay, California, United States - C33_13D | ecosystem: Environmental > Aquatic > Marine > Unclassified | place: USA: California... | reverse complement strand
GAGTCCGAGTCAGAGGAAGAGGAGTCCGAGTCGGAAGATGATGAGCTGGAGCTGGAGTCAGCCTTGACCTCAGCCTTGAGCTCGTCCTTCTTCTCCTCCTCCTTCTCGTCAGAGTCGGAGTCGGAGTCAGAGGAAGACGAAGAGGAAGAGGAGGATGACGAGTCAGCCTTCTTGACCTCGGCCTTCTCCTCCTCCTTCTTTTCGCCACTGTCCGAGTCGGAGTCGGAGTCGGAAGAGGAGGAGTCCGAGTCGGAGCTGGATGAGGAGTCAGCCTTGACCTCAGCCTTGGGCTCGTCCTTCTTCTCCGTCTCCTTGGGCTTGGAGTCTGAATCGGAGTCCGAGTCGCTGTCGCTGGAGTCGGAGTCGGAAGAGGTGGCGGAGGAGGAGTCGGACTTGGCGGGCTTGGCGGGTGCCTTGTTCGCCTCCTCCTTCTTCTCGCCGCTGTCGGAGTCGGAGTCGGAGGAGGAGGAGTCGGAGTCGGAGCTGGAGTCGGAAGATGCCGGGGCGGTCTTGGCTTTTTTGGCTGCGGGCTCGTCGCCGGAGTCGGAGTCGCTGTCGCTGTCGCTATCGCTGTCGGAGTCGGACGCGGCGAGCTTGCGCTTGATGCCCCTGCGAATGTTACGAAAGAATTAGGCGCGTCAGCGATCGCGATGCAGAAGAAACGACGCGACGGGGACGCGGGAAGGCGAAGGTTGTTGCCCGGCGGCGGCGGCGGCTCCGAGGGAATCTCGGAGAAAAAATATCGCCCCGCCGTCAGATCGGGCGGACGGGTCGGGGCGGTCGAGGTCCTCACCTGGCCTCCATGTACACGTTGGCCATCTCCACGAGGTCAGTCTTGACAGCCTGCGGGGTCGGAACGGGACGCGAGGGTCAGCGCTGGTCGCATTTCGCGGGGCGGGCGTCGCATCTGGCGACGGCGGTGGAGACGTAAAAATTGCGATGTCGAGCGATGTCGAGAGGCGTTTCGGGCGCACGCACCGACTTGGACGGCGTCATCTTCTTGGCGCTCGCCTCGGACTTGAGCGCCTTGAGGGTGTCGCTCAGACCGTTGGCCTCGAGGTACGCCTCGACGGACGGGACGAGGTCGGCGGCCATCGCCGTGGCGACGGGGGTCACAGCGTGCATGATGTCGAGATGCTGAAATCGAGCGCCGCAACAATGACTGGCGCCAAATGCGGGCGCGAGAGTTTTGAGAGTTTTTCGCAGCCGTCGAGTTCTGCGACCAATGGCGTTATCAATCGGTCCTTATCTTCACTGGCATCACTTGGAACGGGTGAAGCGTCGGCGGATATGATTTAATAGACTCCCTTGCATCGACGGTGGGTCATTGACCGTGGTTTATTCACGGGGGAGTCGATCAAAAATACGTCGATTTCTTTTTGGCGCAGACAGCTTCTCCACCTCTCACGGAGAAGCCACGTCTCGTTTTTTACCTTTATCGGCCATTCCGTCCACTCAGCGGCTGTAAAGCGCTTTATTGCCACGGCGGTCGTCATCGCCGACGCCATTACTCACCGCCGCTTCCACGCGTGCGCAAATCGCTAAGGCCTCTCACGAGCCCTTTCGATCCCAACAACCCCCCAAACACTTTCCCTCATCTTATAAAGTAAAGATGTCCGCTGCCGGGTACGAGCTCCGCGGCGTCTACGGCACCGAGCCCTACTGGCCGGAGAAGAAGCTGAAGATCTGCGTCACCGGTGCGGGCGGCTTCATCGCCTCGCACCTCGCCAAGAGGCTCAAGGAGGAGGGTCACTACATCGTCGGCTGCGACTGGAAGCGCAACGAACACATGCCGGTGCGTCCCGGCATCGATTTCACCCGTTTCACCCCACGGCGCGCGCCTCGTCGAAGGGGACCCGTCGCGCCGATTTCCGCCGATTGAAGTGAAATTTGCGGATAACCCATGGGCGATGGGCCACCTTCGACGAGCTTTCCGCGATGCGTTTCACAGGAGACGAACCGAACCGACCGCCGAGACTGACGAATTCTTCCATCCCACCGAATATCGCGTCACAGGAGGAGATGTTCTGCGACGAGTTCATCCTCGCCGACCTCCGCCTCTTCGAGAACTGCCAGAAGGTTCTCAAAACCTGCGACCACTGCTTCAACCTCGCCGCGGACATGGGCGGCATGGGCTTCATCCAGTCCAACCACTCCGTCATCTTCTACAACAACGTCATGATCTCCTTCAACATGATGGAGGCGTGCCGCGTCGAGGGCGTCACCCGCGTCTTCTACGCCTCCTCCGCGTGCATCTACCCCGAGGGCGCGCAGCTCACCACGGAGCTCTCCGCCGGGCTCAAGGAGGCCGACGCGTGGCCCGCGCAGCCCCAGGACGCGTACGGCCTCGAGAAGCTCGCGTCCGAGGAGGTGTACAAGCACTACCAGTCCGACTTTGGCATCCAGACCCGCATCGCGCGCTTCCACAACATCTACGGACCTTTCGGAACGTGGAAGGGTGGCCGCGAAAAAGCGCCCGCCGCGTTTTGCCGCAAAGCCGCCACCGCGACGACCGAGGTTGAGATGTGGGGCGACGGCAAGCAGACCCGCTCGTTCACCTACATCGACGACTGCGTCGAGGGTATTCTTCGTCTGACCAAGTCCGACTTTGCCGAGCCCGTCAACCTGGGTTCCGACGAGATGGTGACCATGAACGAGATGCAGGCGCTGGCGCTCGGGTTCGCGGGAAAGCCGGACATGGCCGTCAAGCACATCCCCGGGCCGGAGGGCGTGCGCGGTCGCAACTCCAACAACGAGCTCATCAAGGAGAAGCTCGGCTACGCCCCATCCGTCAAGCTCGCGGACGGCCTCGCGGTTACGTACCAGTGGATCGAGGGGAAGATCAAGGAGGAGGTGGCGGGCGGCGCCAACGCCGAGGAGGCGTTTTCCAAGTCCACCATCTGCGGCACGATGGCGCCCACCGAGCTCGGCGCCCTCCGCGCCGCCGACGGGGCTGAGAACCTCAAGGCGTAAGGGATATAAGACCGCTCGCTGACGTAAGACGAGTGAAATACAACGTCTCGCGGCAATTCGTTGCCGGCTCCTGTACGTCTACCCTCCGCTTTGCGCTTGATATTGTTCATAGCTCCGTTGGTTGAAATATAACGCAAACCTACTCTTAACGCTTCGCTAAACATCGCATCTCGTCGGTCGTCACCACTGCTCCCCGACGTTCACACCCTTGATCTTCTTCCCCCGCTTCTGCGCCGTCGTCATGAACCGCCCAGGGGTGAACGCGCTGAGGTCGATCGAGCTCTTCCCGTCCACCACCAACTCGCTCACGATCTTACCCGTCACCGGCGCCCAGAGGATACCCCAGCAGTTATGCCCGCACGCCATGTACGCACCCTCCACTCCGGGTACCGCGCCCAAGTACGGCACGGCATCCGGCGGGCACGGCCTCATGCAGCTCTGCGACCGCCGCGGGCCGTCCCCGCCCACGCTCGCGCTCAGACCCCCGAAACTCCTCGTCGCCGCGGCAACCCTCGATTGGTCCGGCGTCACCGCAGATGCCACCGACAAATCTCCCCCCGGAAGTAACCGATCTTCCGTGATGTACTCGCTCCCGCCGCACCCGCATATGTAAACCTCCCCGGTGGATCGCGGGTACACCTCCAGGTGGCAACCGTTGTCGTCCTCGGCGCAGAACAGCGCCGCGGGTTCGTTCGCCACCTGGACGTTGGCGTCGTACACCAGGCTGACCGACTTGACCCCGGTCATCGGAACCTCGAAATCGGGGAACCATTCCGACGCACGCGTGGACCACGGCCCCATGGCCACGATCACGACATCGGCGTCGATCTCGGTGGTGGTCCCGGTGGATTCGTCGTGGACGGTAACGGCGGATACTTTCAAGGCGGACCCGTCTTCATCGGATGGGATCGTCTTGACGTCGACGACTTCGCCGAAGACGGTGGCCGCGCCGGTGAGTGACATGGCCTCCTCGTGGAGCCGTCGCGTGAGCTCCAGTGGTGTGACCTGCGCGGTGGCGTCGTCCATGAGCCGCGCCATCGCCACGTCGCCGTCGAGCCACGACACGGGCGGGTCGAGTGGCATTTTTGCGCCGCCCGCGACTTGCAACGTCGGGATCTTGCGGTAGGTGGTCAGTCCCAGTGTTTCGGCGAGCTGCTCGTGTAACTTGAATGATTCGCGGTGCAGGGTCTCGGTGTTTGATCCGTCGCCCCATCCACCCGCGAGGAAGCCGCCGGACTTGCCCGACGCCGCGGCGGCGATCTCCACGCGCTCCACCACGGTGCACGGCACGCCCCTCTTGGACAGGAAATAGGCGCACGAGTTGCCGATGATGCCGCCGCCCAGGATGACAACCTTCTTGTCCGCGAGCGCGTCGGGTGGGTTCGGGGCGGCGGCGACGATCGTCCGTCCTTTGATTGAGCGCGTTCCCTTCCCTTTGCGACCGTGGGCGACGCCCGGAAGGGGCGACGATGCGCCGGGTTTCAGCGACAGCGCCGGCATCGATATCGGTCGTTGGACGCCTCCGAGTTGTGCGACTCGATCCATCTCTCTCGGTCTCATCGCCTGGGACAAAATGCCGACCGGTTTTCGACTTTTTCGCAACCGGCCAGTCAAACGTATGAAGTTCAGTCACGTCCGAGCTGTTGAACACGCCACGCGAACGAGTAACACCCAGTTTTGATTTTTAACAGGCAAGATCCAAAGCTTGAGTCGTGACCCAAGAAATCGGCCCATATAATTTGTCTTGAGTCATTAGACCCCGATTTTCCCATAGAACGTCGAAATCACCCCACTACGCCGTACAGGACTCTTTATCGTAGCCGTCGACGGCCAGATCGAACAAGTTTGGACGCCGCCCGGGGAGGCCCCAACACTCGTCACGCACGCGCGCGCACTCGCCGCCCGCTCGTAACGTACCAAAGATGGGTGCGACCAAAGTCGAGAATGACGGTGAGTACCCCGCCGGAGTGTCCGCGCGGGCGCGCGCGCCCCCGGGACGCCCGTATCCCCCGACTCCAATTTCATTCGGACGCGTAACACCTTCCGAGGGATGCTAAGATGTTTCGCCCTCCCCGCCCTCCTTTCGCAGCTCTTCTCAGGAAGAAGGAGAAGAAGAACGCCTCCTTCTTCACCCCCACCTCCGTGATCATCGGTGTGGTCGCCATCGTCGTCGCTGTGTGCGGCTACATGGCCTACACCCACGCGATCGCGGACACTTCCCAGGTTTCCCTGAAGACTTCCGATGCCAGGCACGCGAAGGCTCCTTCCCACAAGCAAGCCGCCCGCGCCAGGGAGCAGCGCGAGACCGAGTCCGTCGCGGCCAAGTTCGCGGAGGAGTACCACATCCCCATGCAGTTCATGACCAAGAAGGAGGTGCCCAAGGGAGCCGCCCTCGGCATGGCGCACGAGGAGCCCGTCAAGACCTTCGGCCTCTCCCTCTCTCGCGGCAAGCTCGGGGAGAAATTCGACGCGCAGGCGATGCTCGACAACCCCCACGATTACGAGGGCACCGGCGACCACCTCAACCCCCTCCTCTCCGACATCGTCGACGATGCCGCTGAGATTGGCGTCATCCGCGCCTTCCTCGAGCAGTACAGGCAGACCCCCATCAAGGCTCTCTACGCCCGCGCCTACCTCCGCGTCTCCGCGGTTTCCGCCGCGCTCGGAGGCCAGTACCAGGTAACCACCGCGCCGAATACCGCCATACACCCCACAATACCGCACTATCCTGTACTCGTGACCTATGAAGATGATACATGAACGATTTCTGACGCGTTTCCCCCGTTATTTCCCACGTTCAGGACCTCGTCGATGCCACCAAGCAGACCGACCTCATGGACGTTGCCAACAAGGATTTCAAGACCGAGATTGACATCTGCGACCGCAAGGGTCTCCCCCAGGACAAGTACGAACCCGAGGACAAGTTCACCGTCCCCGACATCACCCACCAGGACAGCGAGACCGAGTTCGACCCCACCAAGATGGACGATGCCAAGGATGAGGTCTTCAAGCAGGAGCACAAGGACGACAAGAAGGAGGAGAGGAGGCGTCTGCTGGGTTCCGGTTTCGACCGCAAGCTCCCGAGCGAGTACACCAAGCAGCTCTCCGAGGCTTTCATCCCCAACATGGACACCGACGAGATGATCATGTTCTACGCCAACCTCACCCAGGGTCTCCCCACCATCATCGGCGAGATCAACGCGCTCGGCGCCTCCATGACGGACACCGAGAAGCTCTGCCTCGCCGCCTTTGACCTCATTGGCGCCGCCATTGTCTCCGCGCCCGACATCAACACCGAGAAGGTGTGCCCCGAGGTCCACGTCAGGTCCTGGAACATCGCCCTCAAGGCTGCCCGCGGCTGCAACATCCCGGTGCTTCAGTCCTTCTTCCACTACCTCTAAGCGTCCGGCGTTAACGCCGGGAGGAGGAGACGACTCTTTGTCTTAATCAGAGATGAATGGATGTTTTCCCCGTCCCAGTGAGAGCGACGGAGCGTCGAGGCGAGAGCCGGGTCCCGCGGCTGCGCGGACCCGACGGTAACGGACGATATCAGTACATATGCCTGAAGAAGACACACTTATTTTAACCATGCACATTTGAGAGGTGGAATTAGCGCAACCCTAGTAGGTCACACGCCAGTGACCTCTGCTGTACATTGCTTTTTTAATGAAACCTCTTTCAACGAAGACTAAAATCTCTCGAATATTTCGTCGTCGTCAACGCGTAAGTCCCCGTCGTCTACTCGCTAGCTCTAGAACACGTGCGCGTACATGACCGTCCCGCCGTCGCCGTAGGACCTCGCCCCCGCGCTCGCCACCGTCGCCCTGCACAGCGGGCACGTCCGCTCCCGCTCGAACCACTCCCCGACGCACTCCTCGCAGAACACGTGCTCGCACCCCAGCCGCACGGGCCGCTCGTACCGCTCTTGGCAGATGGCGCAACAGTCGCCGCACTCCGCGACGTCCTCGGCGCTCGCCGGGGTCCCGTACGCCGCCCCCTCCGCGCTCCAGCACTGCTTCGCGGCGCCACGCACGCCGTGCGCGCGCTCAAGCGCCGTCCTGAGTTTCACGGCGAGATACGCCCCCGCCGCGAGGCACGCCGCCGCCGAACCCAGCTCGTTTTCATCCCTGAAAAAGGCAAACCACACCGGAATCGGCAACGCCGTCCTGTGTATCAGGGAGAGGTGCTCCAGCAGGGAGAGACGCGCGGTGAGCCTGCGGTGCGCGGATCGCCCGCCGCGGTCCACGGGCACGCGCCCCGGAGCCGCACCCGCGGTCCCGTCGCCGGACACGTGCGGAGGTCCCGGCGTCCGGTGCGTCAACCCCTCGGTGGTGAGCGCCACTAGCGGTACCGAGGGAGACGCCGAACCCGCCCCGCCCGTACCGCGCATCTTCCTGTTCCCCCCGTCCTTCCCGCCCGATCCCCCGCTCACCAGCCCGAACGCCCGGGACAACGCTCCGACTCCGATGTCAGGCGCCTTAGTCGCCAGAAGCGCGCACGCCTTTGCGGACACCGCGATGAACCGAGCTATCACGTCGGCGACGGCGCACTGCCACACCGACTCGGTAAATCCCATCGAACCCTGTAAACGTAAACAAAACACGCCGTCAGTCGAATTGCCCGTGCATACGTATAGAATACGAAGGTAAATGAAAAGAGACTCACCGTTTGAACCGGTTTGAACGCGACTCGGTCCCAACACCCGTCGTCCGGCAGCACCGCGTACGCGCACGTCACCGTCATGACCACCACGCAGAGCAAGTACGCGGATTCACGCGGTTTACGCTCGGACCGGGCGGCGACCTGCGCTTTGAGCGCATCGTTCAAGCGAAGGCACGTGGCGAAGAGCCACGCGAACGTCACGATGGCTCGGACGTTTCGGAGCGAGTAGACCATCGCGAGGATGATCCACACCGGTACGGTCTGCTCGAGCCAGCGCAGGGCGACTTGCAGGTCGACGCCGAGTGAACGCGCGTGTGCGTTGGCTTCGGCGTCGTTCGTCGCGGCGTCGGATCCGTCATCGCCGGCGCCGACATTAACGTCGACGTTCCACGAGGATGGGATGCCTCCGTCCTCTCCCCCGTCCCCGGCGGTGACTGACGGGTTCGATGTGCCGGTGAGTGAGTCGAGCTCGCGGTTCATCTCTAGCAGTCGCTCGAGTCTGTTTAGGTCGGCACCCGCGGCGTCCGTCTCGGTTCCGTCGCCCCTCGCCCGTGCGCGCTCGGCTCGAGCGGCGAGGAGGGATTCCAACGATCGGAGCGCGCGGTCGCGTTCGGGGACCGTGCGCGCCCCGTTGGCGGCGCCGGATGTTCCCGCGAAGGCTTCGAGGATGCGCTGGAGCGCGGTCCTCGCCGTCAGGTTACCGATCCCGTCGCCGGAGTCCGCGTCGTCGGGATCCGCGCCGGTCCTCGCCCCGGCGGTGCCCACGGCAGTCGGCGCGAGTCGCTCGATGTCCTCGGGACGAAGCGGTCCTCCTCCCGACGCGTCCGCTCCGGTTCCGGCGTCGGACGTCTCGGCCTGTTGGTCGGACGATGTCCCGGGGGGTGTCCCTGAAATGCGGGTGAGCCCGCCCCGAGGCGACATCCCGCCGTGGCCGCTCATGCTCGCCGGGTGTGGGAGACCAACGACCTTCTCCTCGTCCCAGGAAAGGAAAGGAATACCCATCCTCGTGACTCACTTATTTTTATTTTTTCCGTATGGGCAATTTGAGTGACGTCGTGTTTTATTTAAGTAACTCACAGGTTAACTGGCGGTCATACAGATTTTGCGAAGATGGGTTTCTCGAGCGACGTTGACTTTCCAAACGCAGAAAGCACAGACCCCGGTGGGAGGCGGTGCACAAGAGAGGCGCGCGAGTGGCGAAGGCCGCGCGTCCGGGTCGTGGGTGAACACACGCGAGTGGTGACTGGTGCGCGATCCCCAACCCACACCTCGCGCCTGATGCGTCCCTGAAGGGCCCTTCCACAGGCCGCGGAGACATCATCACCTTTTTCCCCTACCTCCGCCCGACTGTTTGTCCTTTTTGAACGTCGCGAGTCGCGACGACCCGTCCCGACGGAGCGTGCTCTTCGTGACGTTCCTCGCGCGCGTCTCGCATCGCGTGTCGAGATACATCCCGACCCGTCGCTCGCGTCGCCATCCTCGATAGCCTTCATGACGCACCCACCTTCGCCAGATTCTCAACGTCCCCCCCCAACGATACTTCCGATCGTTCAACAGACGCAGCGGAGTTGGAGTCGCTTCGAGGGTCAGAGACGGCACGAGTGTCGCGAACGAGACAAGATCGACGCCATGCCCGCCCTCGCCAACGGCGCGAGCAAGACCAACGCTCAGACCGCCGAGCCGCACCAACCCGGCCGCATCCGCCAATGGCTCAACAAAGCCGGCCTCGTCAAGTACTTCGACGGCTTCAACAAAATGACCGAATCTCAGTTTGCGTCGCTCATGATGCAGGACTACCCCAAGCACGGGGTGTCCGACATGGCGGACAAGCAGAAGCTCTTCAGGCTCTTAAAGACGGTCAACGCGCAGGAAAACATCGCGCTCGACCCCACGGCGAACATCGCCGTGACACACAAGACGCCGGTCAAAGCGATGAAGACCGCGAACGCCGACGACTTTGCGCCGCTGTTGGTCTCCCCGGCGGATGAGGACCTCCTCTCCGAGGCTGTCGGCCTGGCGGGTGACGTCCTCGCGACTCCCGGTGGCCTACTCGAGCTCCACGGAGGTGCCCACGACGCCGACGATGACCTACTTCGCGACGTCGACATACGTGGAGCATCTGGAGAAGCATCCGGAGACGCGCCCGATCCGAATGATCCAAAGACGAAACCGTTCGTCCCGTCGCCGAGCCTCAGCAACAAGTCCAAATCCTCGCCCGTGGACAGGCTCTCCGAGCTCTCGCGGTTCACGGGCGCCGCGGTGGTGGCGTCCGGAGGTGACACCGCGGTGGCCGCGGCCGCGAAGGCTGCCGCGGAGCAGCCGCGCATTCGCGTCGTCGTTCGCAAACGACCGCTGAACAAAAAAGAACTCGCCAAGGAGGAGGAAGACATCGTCACGATGGAACGCGACGTGTCTGAGCCATCGGGCGGCGAAGCGGGAGAGAGTCAGTCGAGGAGTCAGTTGAGCGCCGGGCAGTTGACGCTGTGGGAACCACGGCAGAAGGTTGACCTGACACAGTACACGGAGAAGCACGAGTTTGCCTTTGACGACGTGTACCCGACGGAGGTGAGTAACGATGAGATTTACACCTCCACGGTGCACCCGCTCATCGGGACCATCTTCGACCGGTGCAAGGTGACCTGCTTCGCGTACGGGCAGACGGGGTCCGGTAAGACGTACACCATGTCCCCGCTGCCCACGCGCGCGGCGGGTGAGATTTTGTGTGAGCTGGCGCAGCCGCGCAACGAGGGCTTGGCGCTGTGGGTGTCGTTTTTCGAGATTTACGGCGGGAAAGTGTACGACTTGCTCAACGGGCGGAAGAAGCTCGTGATTCGCGAAGATGCGAGGCAGCAGATGTGCGTCGTGGGGCTGCAGGAGTTCGAGGTGGACAACGTCACGCTCGTGGAACGGCTCATCGAGCACGGAACCGCCGCGAGGTGCACGGGCAGCACCGGCGCCAACTCTGAATCGTCGCGATCGCACGCGATTCTTCAGCTCTCGCTGAAACAGCGCGACGGAGTGGACCCGAACGCCGCCAAGATGCCGCCCTCGGTGGCGAGGCAGCTCAAGGCGAAGGAAGGTGCGAACCACACGGCGATCCACGGCAAGTTTTCCTTCATCGACCTCGCCGGGAGCGAAAGAGGCGCGGATACCGACCAGAACGACCGGCAGACGCGACTCGAGGGCGCCGAGATCAACAAGTCGCTGCTCGCGCTGAAGGAGTGCATCCGCGCGCTGGACATGGGATCCAACCACGTGCCCTTCCGCGGCAGCAAGCTCACGGAGGTGCTGCGAGATTCCTTCCTCGGGGACTCCCGGACGGTCATGATCGCCAACATCTCCCCAGCCACCGGTTCCTGCGAGCACACCCTCAACACCCTGCGCTACGCGTACCGGGTCAAGGAACTTCGATCCGAAGGTCAAGGGGGTCCAAAGAAGAACGCGTCGGGGGGCAACGGGTCCAAGCTCGGCCCCGACGGCGTCACGCCCATCGCGCGTGGGGCGTCGATGAACTTCAACGCGGACCTTCAACGATTGGACCTCAACGGCGGCCCCGACTATTCGTCGACGGAGCCCGAGGTTCCGAGGGCCGGGCGCCGACGCCCGCAGAGCGCGGCGCCCGCGTCGCTCCAACGAACCTCCTCCCTCACCCTCGCCGCGTCCGAACGAACCGCGACGCTCGCCGCGCCGAAGGAAGAGAAGCAGATGGACCCGCGGACCCAGGCGTTCGACCCGAAGGCGCACGCCAAAAACCGAGCCGACGCGGCGGCGGCTCGATCCGCCGCAAACGAACAAAAGCGGTTAGCCGCGCTGGAACGTCGGACGCGCGCCGAGGCGGAGAAGGCTGCCAAGGTGGCCGCGAAGATGGCGCGCATGGCTGGCGAGGATGCCGACGCCGCCGCCGCGGAGGTGCTTCGAAAGAGCGGGAACTTTGGATCGGGCGACGTCGCTCCGCCGAGGTCGGCGAATACGACGCCGAGGAAGCAGCGGCCGGGAACGGCGCCGCCGTCGCGCGGGACGCCGAAGAAGAAGGCACAGCCTTCTTCGCCGGAGCCCGCGCCGGTTCACATCAAG
>Ga0222716_10003954_pt1 | contig 11711 bp, 12 predicted proteins | sample C33_13DmetaG_FD_165044 | JGI IMG/M metagenome (GOLD analysis project Ga0222716, IMG submission 165044) | Estuarine water microbial communities from San Francisco Bay, California, United States - C33_13D | ecosystem: Environmental > Aquatic > Marine > Unclassified | place: USA: California... | reverse complement strand
TTAGATTCAGCATTAAATCCTTTACTTACACACCTAAGACATGACCCCGTAGTAATATCCATCTTATGTGCCGCCTCCCATGTCCCACAAATCGCACAGTTCATATCTTCAGCATTAAATGATTCATTAGTAGGTTCGGCAGGTGAGGGAACAGTAGCAGGGACTTCTTCTAAAGGACTGCTCGGAGAAGGACTGTCTTCAGCCCGAACTTGTAGGTTTTGGTGTCCCGAATAATTTAGACTTGCGGAATCAAAATCTCCATGAATTGCACTACTTCCTGTTAATTCACTTGTTGAAAATCCTCCGATTTCTGTATCGCCACCAATGCCGAATAATGAGCCGATACCGCCATAAGGGGCATTTTTGACTACTTTTAAGTGATTTTGGTAATTTTCTCCGTGAAAATTTAAGCCTTCAGCATTCCATTCATCATCGTGCCTATCATCTTCATGGGTTTCATTGGCGGTCCAATCATAATCTATGTCGCCCGAAATAGGAACTGTAATTTCAAGTTCAGTATCAACATTAACACTACTTGAAATGCTCTCTCCATCCGAAATCGGCATAGCATCATCAACGGATTCTCTAATGGCTTCAATAACTTCGTCTTCAACATTTTCAGTAATTTCGTCTTGATAATCTTCTAAATCAATATCACCGACTTCCATGTTTGAGAATCCCGATAACTCATTATCAATATCATAGTCTTTGCGACTCATAACTCGCTTTTCACCAACATTAACTTCGGCATTAAGAACTTCATTTTCCGCTTGCTTTTGATACCACACTTGATAAGCCAATTCAACGGTTTCATCGTCTTGAGTATCAGCCGTTGGGTTTGAATCAAAATCATAAAAGGTATCCATGAATTCTTGCGGGTATTTTCTTACTACGGAATCCACACCGAATCCATAATCATAGAACTGATTTTCTTTGACATACTTAGGTAATGACATAGAACCATTCATGCTCGCTTGGACTCCATAACGAACTGTTCCTCCCTTTGAAGGATAAACCTTGCCCGTTGTAGGCGTAGCCATGTGCTTAGACTTGGTTTTAGGAAAGTAAAATTCTAATTGTTCAGCCATAATAATCACTTATTGTTTTTGTTATCTAATTCTTCACCATAGGCTCGCTTGTTCGGGTGGCCTAAATATGACTCCTTCTTGACCGAAAGCGGATAAACCAAAGCCGAGCGAAGGCACATGATGGCTTGAATCATTTTCCGATAAGTAATCTATTTGATAACCATTAGAAGTGCTTTCGGCTTGCTTCTCTTCTTCCGCTTCCTCTTCCGCCTCCTGTGCCTCTTCTTCTAATTCTTCAATTTTAGTATCGGCTTCATCAAGCAAACGCTCATATTTCTTGTTTTCGTCTTGAGCATTTAATCCTCTATTCAATCGCCCTAAAGCAAATCCTAAAGGTAAAACGCCACCTACAATGAGAGCAATTCTCTTTGTTGATTCACCAAACATAGAAACCTTTCCTTGTGCGGTTTGGTAAGCATCAACGGCAATAGCGGAGAATACACCTGCGGATAAGCAAAGAGGAATTAAAGTAGTCCCTTCTTGGGCTTCTTTTTGAAAAGAGGTTTCTTCAACAGGCTCTAAATCATCTTCCTCTTCACCCGCAAGAATGCGTTCTCGCAAATCCCGAAAGTCAAGGACACGGCTCATGTGTGTTATTTGTCCGTTCCGTTATCTAAAGACAACGATTCATCGTTGAAGTAATTCCATGAAGCGGTTTCGGGTTGATTCTTTCTTCTTGTTGAACTCGTTTTGATGGCTTGTCATTTGTTCAACCAATCGTTGTTGGCCGTATTGGTGGCTTCTAAGCACCTCCGCTTGCTTCTTGTTCCACATACGGCTCAATTCATTGGTGTCGGCTTCTGTAAGACCAATTGCAGTTATGTCAAGGATTCCATCTCCGAGAGTTCCAATGTGTGAAATGTAGTAACTCGCATCAGTTCCTCTATTGAAATCATGATATTGAATCGTTTCTTGAAGGAATGAAATAGAACCGCCCATGCTAAAACCATGTTGTGTAGCAATAAGGTTCAAAACGCAGTCTTTTGCCCCTGTATTAGCATACTGTTCCTTCAAAAATCCGTTGAGAGCAGTCTTCAAAGACTCATTGGTTTTTTCGGCATTGATTTCCCATGTGTTGTTGAATTCTTGGGTTGCTTTGAGGGCAATAAAACCGATGGTTTCCCATTCATCTATTACAAGCGAAAAGTTATGAATTGCTTCGTCAATAGTGGGTGCTTCAATACCCAATTCAAGAGGCATAAAGAATGCCTTATTGCCGTTTGCATTTGCGACTTCATTCCTGTTGCATCGGTAAAATGCGTCATGTGATTTGTAGGCACTTGTTGTAGTGTGTGCAACGAGTTCAATTGAAGGGTTGTCTGCGAAAAATTGCATCCATTGAGCCATTCGGATAAAGAGGATAGGCTCATAGTCGGCAACATAGGTAATATATTCTGTTTGCTTGTCAGCCGTCATTTCTTTGGCTTCAAAATTAATAGAGAAATAATTTTTCATGGTTTCAATTAAATTTTCATCGGTTTCCTCACCGTAAAAGAGGTTGTAATGAATGTCGGGTTGAGAGAAAAGCAAACAATTCTTAACTAATCCGCCCAAACCAATAGAACCCTTTACATTGTCCCGAATTGTAGCCCATTCCTTGTTAATTTCATCGGTAATGTCGTTGTATTTTTCGTTCAAAGGCTCTTGAAGTGTTCTTTGAATGTCCCATGAATTCATGTCACCGGGGAAATTCTTATCATATCGGGTTGCTTCAAAATCCTTAGTGATTTGTAGTAAATCCTTGAAGAGAGAAACCATAGAACCGTCTTTAACTTGAGAGTAAATGTATTCTTCCCACACCCAATTTTGTAAAGAATTCACTTGACTCATAGTGAAATTAGGGTAATTTTGCATAGTGGTATAAGTATTACTAAGAAGACAAAAGCGGTTTGAAAAGTTTTGAAGGCTGTCTTTAATGCTATTAACTTCAATGATGATTTGTCTTGCTTGATAACTGTTACCCTCCAAAACCTTCATCATGGTGTGCCGACTATCATTGTAATAATTATGTGGATGCAAAACCTTGTTAAGTTCTTCATCCTCAATTTTGACGAATGCTCGGTGGTTCAATGTGTCGGTTCGGATGGCTCGCTTGTTGCTCATGTTTTACCGACTGATAGAACAGGTTAATAAAGGTTTGGATTGAAACACTATCTAAAGAATCTAAAACGCTATACTGCGTATTTTCCAATAGTGTTTTGATTGTCTAAAACGCTAATTATAAAGCATCAATTCCTACTCCAATACCTTTTTATCTCCGCAAAATTTACAAATTCCCGATGGTTTTTCAAAATAAACATACTTTCTTCCTGTATCGGGTGCGTCATGTCTTGCCATGAACGGAATTTTTTCACTACCTTGTGTATAGCGTTTTCCGTTGCATGAGGAACAACGATAAAATGACATCCCTTGCCAATCATAAGCCGAGAAATTCCGATTCTTTTTAGTGTCCCGATAAGTCAAATTGGGATAGTCCTTTTCATAATCCTCAATCCATACTTTAGGAAGTGAGTTACCAATGGCTTCTTCATTAGCACTTATCATATCTATTGTTCCATCCCTCAACAATTGAGCATACTTAATGTTCCATTGACAACGAGGACAACGACAACCTACATCTTCAACATATCGGAAAACATTTATTTTAGGACTCTTTTTCATATTTTGCTCACCTTTGTTTCCAAATTCGTTAAGTGGTTGCCAATCATCGGGCGTTAATGAATCAAAACAACCGCCGCAAATGACGGGTGATTTGTCAGTTAATTTTGGTTTGAATTTTTTGTATGCAAGACCATAAAATGAATAGTCTAATTTTCCATTACACATAGAACATTCATCAGTCCCAATAACTTCAAATAATTGATTTTTAGTAGCGTAATGTCGGCCTACATCTTCCCATAATTCCGATTCTTTCGTTTCAGCGTTTTTTACTGATTTTTTGCCTTTCAGCAAAGAAAATCCGCCAACAAGTGCGATAATTGATGCAATACCAATCGTGGTATCATTCATTTCCTAATCCCCGACCCGAATAATTCTGTCCGAATGCGGCATTAGTATAAGCGGCGGCATTCATCCATGAAGCCCCATCAATTAATTGAGATAGGTTGTTTTGCGCCCCACCCATAGGATAAGCGATTTGTCCTACATATTGTCCTTCACCCGAAACAGGAGATGCAAGAGGGGTGATAACAGGAATGTCAGTTCCACCATTGTTAATAGGGATTTGATAAACACGGTTTCCACCAATTAGAACATCACCTTCTTCATTGACTCCATCGGCATTGAAAGCAAGGGATGGATGAATCTTTTCAGCCATTTCTTTTACTTTATTAACAACAGGTTGTAGTTCTTCATCAAAAATATAGAATAAAATTGTAGCGACACCTGCACCATAAAGCATATTCTTTAATGTAGCGTTCATACTCATTCACCCATTTTTCTTCCAATCAATTCAAGAGCGAGAACAACGCTTGATGCAATAAGACCGAATCCAACGAAACCTGCATAGCCGCCCATTCCGTAAGCCGCACCCTTCTTCATATTATCAGTAAATTCTCCTTCAAATTCCGAACCGTAGTCTTGGGTCGGTTGATAAGAAGTAGCATCCACTTCAACAGAATCAATTGGCTCATAATCAGCGAGATTGTCAGCACCATAGACTTCAGCACAATGACAACCCGATTCAGCCGCTTTACAACCTGCACAGTATGTTTCTTTGTTTTCAGCCCATGCGATTTCATTTGGAGGCATAGAAGCGGAGGATAGTCCGTTTCCATCTTCCCATGAAATATCAAAAGAGGAAGGAGAATGTAGTCCACCTGCGGTTGCTTCGGCAGTAGGTCCTTCAATTTCAGCAAGGGTTTCCGAACCGAATAAATCAGCGTTTGCATTTGTTGGTTCGGTTTGGATTTCATTAACCATATCGGGTTCATCCGAAGGAGTATAAGTAGCCGCACTACCTTCAGCATACCATTGAGCAACACCATGTCCCATAGGAGGTTCAACAACGACTGATTCCAAGCCATTGAAATCTTCTAAAGTAGGATATGCGCCACCCGGTGATTCAGCATTATGAGTAACCATGCGACCCGTTTTCTTTCGCATAACATAGGTCTTTCCATTCTTGCCCTTGACCCAACGGTTCTTTGCTTCGGCATCCATAGTCATAACATCATCATACTTGCGACCCATAGAGGAATGTCCCTTATCCATAGCGGAGGCTTCATCCCTGCGGTCTTTCATAGATTGTTCCATAGTGGATTCTCTTCCATTACGCATACCCATAGACTCATCCATTCTATCGTTGTAGCCTTGAGAACCGAAAAGGTCGGCTTCAGCGTTTGTTGGTTCGGTTTGGATTGAATTAACCATGTCGGGGTCGCTACTTGGAGAATAAGTAGCCGCATCCCCTTCAGCAAACAACACAGGGTTTTCGTTTGTAGGTTCTGTTTGAATTGCATTTGTCATATCGGGGTCGCTACTTGGGGAATAAGTAGCCGCTTCGGATTCAGCCCCGTAGTCTTGAGTAGGTTGATAAGAAGTTCTATCCACTTCAACAGAATCAATTGCTTGATAATCGGACAAATCCATTTCTTGACCTGTCATAGCATAAAAGTAAATCATATCATCTTCGGAAAGGAATGTTTCTTGAGATTCGGCTTGTAACTCATATTCTTTTGGACTTAGAGGCTTTCCGTATGTAGCATTACTGTTTCCATACTTAGCACATTCACCCTTTGGCTTAACCTTAGTGAACTTCAATTGACCCTTCTTTGAAGCGGAGGCATTAATTTTTCCGACTTCAACAGCACATGACATTAATTTAGTGCCGTCTTTTCCTTTCTTAGCCTTTCTTCGTTGTAAATCGGGCAAATACATTTCAGCCATGACGGTTGCGCCACCTGCTTTGTAAGGCTTGAGCCAAAATTCCACACGCTTTCCATCACGGTCATGCGTAACTAAATGATAACCTGCCGTGTGTGTAATACCGTCATACTTGATTCTTGAAGGCTTAGTTAATGCGTTTTTATAAATAACATCTTTTTCTCTTTTTGCTTCATAAGCATCTCTATCATCGGAATGCTTATTAGGATGATGTGCTTCAATACGGTATTTTCCGTAGCCCAAACGCTCACCCTTCTTAATAGGTGTCATGTAAAAGTCTTTCTTTCCTTGAGGAAATAGATTCATGAACTTTGCGGCAGATGAAAAAAGCATTCCCTTTGTCCCTGCGGTATGATGGGTATTATAATCTTTATCGTTAGAAAATACGAACTCTTTTGGTTTGACTGCCTTTGGTTTTCTTCCTCTTCTTGCCATGACGAAACACCTTGATGCTTCTTTGTTATCGGTTTAGTTATCTAAAGCCTCACATTATCCATGAAAAGGAGAATTAGAATCGGACTTCAAATTAATGTAATCATCTCTATTTTTGACGAGCATATCCAATGACTTCTCCATGTGCTTTTGACTAATTTTAGTATCGGAATTGTAGCCACTTTCTTCAAAGGCTTCAATGGTCGCAAGCGTTACAATCTCTTTCAAAAATGCACCCGAAAATCCTTCGGTTTTCTTGACAATTTCTTTCAAATCAATTTTCTTCGTTTTCACACTTGACAAATACTTTTCCAAAATGTGTTGTCGCAATTTATCATCGGGTAATCCAAAATCTAATTTTACATCAAAACGACCTGCTCTTGTCAATGCTTTGTCTAAGTGTTCGGGATAATTTGTTGTAGCAATAGTAATTACACCCTCATTCTTTTCCACGCCATTCAAACAATTCAAAAATTCTCCGAGTAGCGGGTGGTTTCCTATTTCCCTACGGTCTAATCCGCCGAGAGTATCAATATCTTCAACAATGACTATGGAGGGCGACAATCCATTGGCTAATGTATAAAGCGTATCAATTGTTCCTTGCTCATTAATATCGTCGGCAGTAATGTAAATGATGGTGGCTTCAATAGTGTTAATTAGGGCTTCACAGGTCAATGTTTTTCCTGTTCCCGGTGGGCCGACAATCAATGCACCCCTGTTTGTAGGCAATCCTCTTTCTTGATAAAATGAAAGGTTATTGATGTATTTAACAATGTTTTTATCAATCAATTCTCTTTGTTCTTTTGATAAGACTACATCATCAAAGGTGGTTTTAGGATTCTTTAAGAACTGATATTTAGCGTTGAATACATTGTTCTTCAATACTCCTTTTGACTTAATGTAATTATCAAATGATTTTCTCACTTCGTCAAGAGATGCGGCGGAGTCTTGAGAATTAGTGAAAAGAGTAGCCTCAATATGAACGCCATCAAGAGGTTGTATTTTCCAAACATATTTTGCGTCTGTCCCTTTATGATTCAAATAATAAGTGGCTCTTGTAGCGAACTTTTCTTTGCCGTGTGGATATTCAAAATTTTGATAAGTAATGTTGGATATTTTCTCGCCTCTATTTGAGTAGGACTTTACTTCCAAAATATCAAACGCTTCGGCCAACCAATTGTTGAAATCATAAATCATTACAGGAACTTTTGAGTCCTCCCAAAAAAGCCATTCCTCTTCTAATTCGCTGTAATCCTCCGCACCCAAAAATGAAAGGATTTCTTCATCGGATAATGAATTGTCTTGACTGTTTGTTTTATTTGCTTTCCTAATCAAATCAAGAACGGCTTCTTCGTTGTAGGGAATACTTACTTCACCCATTGGCGTTGCGATTTTAATTCGGGGCATAATCATTTATTGGACTAAGGGTTATCTAAAGGTTAGTCAATTTGGTTTCACGCATAACTCCTTTCGTTGTTTCCAAAAATCCATTTGGTGTCCCTTTCGGAAGTTCTTCAGCAAGCGGCTGTGGATGTATTTTACGGAATTTTCGCCCGTTTTCATTGAAGTATTCTTGAATGTCATTAGTAATCTCGGTTACACCACTTTGAGTTCCACGCTTTGTAGTGTTCTCTTCACCGATGTAATGATAGCCACCAACATAAGAAATAAAATGATAATGTTTCCTTTTATCCTCCGCTATATTTCTTGGGTCGCCAACAATTCTCAATAACAAATCGGTGTCTTCTATGATTCCTAATTCCTCATCATATCCGTTTGCTTCTTCAAACACATTCCTCTTGATAATCGTTCCCGTTGGGGCAGGGGGGTGTCCTAATAGCCAATAATAGGCAAAAGAAGGGTGTGATTCTAAAAAGGACAAGTATTCGGGGTAATATCCATAAACCCTATTGATTACAGACTTTCCCGATTTGCTACTAAATACAGGGAACTCACAGTCTAAAGCGCAAGTCCAAATACATACCTTATCATCGGCTTCGTTGGCTATCTCTTCGGCCATTTCACGCAAATATGAAGCATACCAATAATCATCACCATCTAAGAATGCTAAGTAGGGATTAGAACCTGCCGAAACACCTTGATTCCTTGCACCGCCTACTAATTTTCTTTCATGACTTTGAAGAATATAATTGAATCCATAAGAATTAACTAAGGATTCCGCATCATAGTCTTGATGATGAATGGGTGTCCCATCCACTACAAATACAGAATATAATTCTTTGCTTATTTCTTGATTTGAAATGCTGTCTAATGCTCGCTTTAAGAAATCTTCTTTGATTCTAAAAATCGGAACGATAATATCAAACATCAAGAATATAATTATATGAATCTTTATCTATAACTTCACTTCAAAAACCAAATGAATAACAAATAATTTATTGTTAATTGTTACTTTATGTGCGGTTTCAAATTTCCATTCTTGACCGTAAATAGGGCAGTCTTTAACCTTTAAGTCTTGAAGCCTTTCATTAACCATTCCGTTAATTTTATCCATGACTTCTTTTTTTATATCTCTTTGTTCAGTAAATCTCAAGTCCTCAAAACCTTCAATGATTTCTTCATATTGGTCATAAAATATGTCATAAAGGTAATCTTCGTCTTCTCTAAAAAAATAACAACCTTCTGTCCGTGTTTCGGCAGTTAAAGTAGCCTCTCCTGTCGTCATATTCTTCATTTTCAATGACATTTCAACATAATGGTCGGTATTGCACACATAATTCGCAAAAGTCCTAAAATTATCAAAATCAATCTCCATGTATTCAACAGGACTAATTTCACTTCCGTAAAAAGTATTAATGGACTTCTTTATTTCATCGGCATAAATAGAAGTATCATGTTCAATAGGAATGTTGCTTATTTTCAACGGTTTCCTTTCATCATCATATTCATAAAAAAGAGCAATCGCTAAATTATCGTCGCAAATAAAGCCCCAATGTGCGGCTTCTCTTTCCGAAGGTTTGACTTCTAATGCCCTGTTAATAGCATCCAAAAGTGCATTACGATGGATTTCTTTTGGAGGAATAGGGGGCATCAAGATTTTCTTTTTCATTCCGAACCCTCTTATAGATAGCCATGAGGCCACACTACTTAAGCATTATCGTTAGCAAAAACCGTTTCAAGAGCGTATTTTGAATACTTCATTGATAGCCTTTCGGCATCTCGGCATCAAAAACCCTACAACCTTTGGTTAAAATCCGTTAAGGACTTCAAGCCATTGGCGCAGGTGCGCTTTGCGACTGAATAAGTGTTCGCTTATACCAATCAACATTCCCCGGATTGATAGAAATACCCATCTCAAGGAGTTTGTTTGCGATAAGAGCATCAGGTCCGTCATACAAAGTGTATTTAGTGAAACACTTCATTTCAGCGAAAGCCGCCGAGTTAAAGAAGGTCACCAACACATCAAACACTTGGCCCGGTAGCACATAGACATCGGGGTAAAGGTTGAAACATGGTTGGAAGTTAATGCTTCTTGGGTAAGGACTTGCGGCACCCGGGATTCCATCGTTGCCCACATTGTCGGGGTCAAGGAAGTAATCGGTGGTGTTAATGCGAACTTGCACATAGGCACGAGGTCCTGAAACACCATTGGATGTGGTTAGACCACGATAAGATGCGGTTGCGTGAGCGACATTGAAAGCAGATGGGCTTGTAGCAATATCCTCAATAACAACGAACTGTGTTGCTGTGGTTTCAGCAGGTTTGGTAATGTTGTTACCGTAGCCACCGATGAAAACGGAGATTCTCTTACCCGCTTGTGTGGCTGTTAAAGCGTTACCGCCTGTATCTGTTCTGCTTCCTGTCCATTCATATACTTGACTTCTCATTGACATAATAATTCACCTCATTGTTTTTTGTTGTTGTAGGTTGCCCCTCAAACGCCTCCCTGCGCTTGTGCGGCAACACGACTGCGTGTTTGCTGTTCAATTAGAGTTCGCTTATACCAATCAACATTGTTTGGGTTGATAGTAACACCGAGTTCCAATAACTTGTTTGCGATGAGTGCGTCAGGTCCGTCATACAAAGTGTATTTGACGAATGCGGCAACGACTTCAGTAGCCGAGCCATCTGTTGCAGTTCTCAAAGAGAAAAGGATTTGAAACACTTGTCCCGGTAGCACATAGACATCGGGGTAAAGGTCAAAAGACTTCAAAAGGTTGTCACCTGCGGCAGTTCCCGCAACGGTGGTTGCAGAACCTCTTGGGTAAGGAGATGCGAGTCCCGGAATACCTGCTTGGTCTGTGACATCGGGATTTTGAAAGTAATCAGTAGTATTGATACGGATTTGAACTGCGCCACCGAGATAAGGGGTGGATGCAATATCTTCAATAACGATGAACTGCGTTGCTGTGGTTTCAGCAGGTTTGGTAATGTTGTTACCGATTCCGCCAATGAATACATCGTATTCACGGTTTGCGCCTACATAGACGGGAATATCGTTTGTTCCTCTTCTCATGCTTGATGTTGAACCCGCAGGTGCAAGGTTAGCCCATTCATATACTTGACTTCTCATTGACATATTTTTTCACTTCCAATTTTTGTTGAGAGCATATTGCTCTTAATGTAGTATTAGATTTTGAACTATCTAAAGGCTCGCATATTCATGCTGTAATTTTCTTGTAACTTGGTAAAATAAATTGATTATAAAACATACTTTTTCCTCATTTTTTGTTTATGACGCAAGATAACTTGCCGACAATATATAAAGAAAGCAAATTACTTTCTAAACCTTGTTATAACTTCAAAGAACTTCTTCTTCAATTGATAGTGGGTCAAATCCTGTAAGGACTGCAACACCGAGTAAAGTAGTAATTCCGCCCATGACCCTCATAAGAGTAATGTCAGCATTAAGAACAGGGAGAGTAAAGAGAACCTTGTTGAGCATTCTAAAGTTCGCACCGAAAGTAATAACAGCACCAACCAATACTAAAGAACCACCAATAGTGGTCTTATTCAATAACATTCCTTTAATATCCATAGTATTCACCTAATCTCACATACAAGCGACTAAACAGCAAGTCCCGCAAACAGCGAGGCCGAGTCCGAGAACGGTTTGAACTCCAACATCCTTACCCATAAGAGTAATAGTAGGAAGGTCAATCATTCCGAGAACAGGCTGATTTTCACTTAGAGTCATGTGTAGTCCACCAACAACCATCAAAACGGCGCAGGTCTTCTTCTTAGTAGCAACAGTATTACAAATTCCTTTCATATTCATCATTTTATTCACCTCAAATCATTTTCTTAACCGCAGGGATTAAGGTTGATGCGCCGATAAGAACACCG
>Ga0222716_10003953_pt1 | contig 11711 bp, 8 predicted proteins | sample C33_13DmetaG_FD_165044 | JGI IMG/M metagenome (GOLD analysis project Ga0222716, IMG submission 165044) | Estuarine water microbial communities from San Francisco Bay, California, United States - C33_13D | ecosystem: Environmental > Aquatic > Marine > Unclassified | place: USA: California... | reverse complement strand
AGTTTCGTTTGTCATTTCGGTGTTTCTATTTCTATGTTGTTAAGAGAGTGTTCGATCCAGCTGAATTCTTGCTGACTACCTCTTGAACCGAGACAATTCGTTAATCTAAACAGCCTTATGTATTTTTTAGGGAAAATAATATGTCTCCTTCAACGAAACACCCGATACAAGTCTTTCAAAATAACTGGGAACTTTTTTTTACGCCTAGACCATCTGAGGGCAGGTTGGGTAAAGTCTTGCAGAATGCATATCTATTAGGTCATATCCTTACTCTTTTTACCGAGCCTCGCCATGAGAATGGAAACCAGAGATGGCGCAGGCAATCTAGGATGGTAATTTCTGATCCACTCATATGAGTTCCCCAAACTACCTAAGTCCAACCGCTTTGCGTACCCGGCTAATCACTTTATTAGCTTCCTCACGAGCTTTATTTGCACCATTGGCGATGACCTCGTTGACGTAGTCCAGATTATTTTCCAACTGCTCACGTTTTTGGCGCACTGGGGTGAAAAATTCCCAGTAGGCGTCAAAGACGCGTTGTTTGAAGTCGCCATAGCCGAATCCACCGGCTTCGTGGTCAGTGATTATTTGGTTCACCGCGTCATCATCGGCAAAGAGTTTGTAAAGAGAGATCACCGTTGAGCCTTCAGTCGCTTTCGGGTCCTCGACCGGTGTGGAGTCAGTGACGATACGCATGATTGACTTGCGGATGGCTTTTTGCCCACCGGTAAGCGGGATAGTATTATTATAGCTTTTGGACATTTTCTGTCCGTCGATTCCGGGCACGATGGCAGTGGACTCCTTGATCTGTGATTCGGGAATGACAAGGGTGTTTTCGCCAAAACGATCGTTGATCTTGCCGGCGAGGTCGCGTGTCATTTCCAGATGTTGCTTTTGGTCCTTGCCGACGGGAACCAGTTCGGAGTCATAGAGCAAGATATCTGCAGCCATTAGAGTGGGGTAGGCAAATAGGGCGTGGTTAGCATCGAGCCCCTTGGCAACCTTATCTTTGTATGAGTGCGCTCGCTCGAGAAGCCCCATCGGGCAGACGGTAGAGAGGATCCAGGCGAGCTCGTTCACCTCGGGGATATCGGACTGCCGGAAAATCGTCGCTTTTTCAGGGTCGAGCCCACACGCCAGGAAATCGATGGCGAGGTCCTGGATATTGGCCCGTAGTGTATCGGCATCTGACATGCTGGTCATGGCATGGTAGTCGGCGATGAAATAGAATGCCTCCCCCTGGTCCTGTAGCTGGACGGCGGGCTGCATGGCGCCGAAGTAGTTGCCGATGTGAAGTTTGCCGCTTGGCTGGAGGCCGGTAAGAATGCGCATGTTTGTTTCTTAAAGGGAAAGCACAAGGAATCAAGAATCAAGACGGGTTATTAGTAATAACAACCATATGTCCAGCTACCCCAATAGAGGGTTAGACAAAAAAAGAAAAAACCCTTTGTTAGCAAGTTTTTACTTGAGAAGTAGCTGTTTGGATAGTTTGTATCGACTTATGCAAGTCGACACAAAGCTCTCCCAGCTTCGCACTGAAATGGTGAACGCGGGAGTGGATGCCATGGTTGTGGCAAACACGGACCCTCATAACAATGAATACGTCGCCGAGCGGTGGAGCGGTAGGCAGTGGTTAACAGGTATGAAAGGCTCTAATGGAACTGCAGTCGTGACGGCTGACTGGTGTGGGCTCTGGACAGATAGCCGATATTACGAAATCACTGAAGATGCAATCGAAGGCACGGAAATCGAGCTAATGCGCATGAGTGATATTGATGCCATTACCGTGGATGGCTGGCTGAAAGATAATCTGCCGCAAGATAGCACAGTGGCATTCAATGGTGCGGAGACTAGCCTCAAGCAGGCTAAGTCATGGATCAAGAGCTTTGAGTTGTCTGGCTTCAAAGTAAATGCGGCCGTTGATCCGATCGATATTATCTGGAAGGACCGACCAGCACCGCCGAAAGGCGAGTTGTTTGTTGTCGACGACGAGTATGCGGGCCAAACGATTGAGGACAAGGTATCCACCCTGCGTAGTAGGATGGAGCAATCCAAGGTTGATGCTTATTTATTAGGCAGAACTGATGAGTCCTGCTGGCTGCTCAACTTTCGTGGCACAGATATCGAGATTAGCCCCACAGCCTACTGCTGGACTTTGGTGACTCATGAGAAGTTATTGTTTTTTGTGGACGCTGAAAAGCTGACCCCCGAGGCGACAGCAAAGCTTGAAACAGCTGGGGTGACAATCAAGGCGTATGATGAGGTTGAAGCCTCTATGAAAGAGCTCACCGCAGGTGCACGCCTCCTCCTCGTGCCTGAATACATCAGCTACGGACTGGCAGAAGCTGCCAGTCACTGCACCATCGTGGATGATCGCCCGATCGTGACCGACCTGAAAGCGGTTAAAAACGAAACCGAAATCAAGCACACCAAGCAGGCGCTCATCGATGACGGCGCCGCTTTGGTCAAATTTTACACATGGCTCTACGCCAAGCTTGATAATGGTGAGTCAGTCACTGAGCTGAGCGCAAGCCGCAAGCTCGAAGAATGCCGCGCCGAGTTCGCTGGTTTCCGTCACCCGAGCTTCGAGTCGATCATGGGATTCGGTCCTGACGGCGCACTGAACCATTACTCGGTCGACGAGGAGTCGGACAAACCTGTGCAGCCCGACAATATTTTCCTCATCGATTCCGGGGGTAATTTTGTTCACGGCTCAACAGATACCACGCGTACGATTCCGATTGGAGAATCCACCCAGAAGCAAAGGGATGACTACACGCTAGTGCTGAGTTCGATGCTTGAGTTGCTGATGCTTGAGTTCGCGGAAGGAGCGAATGGTGCCCAGCTCGATGGAATTTGCCGTCAGGCGCTTTGGCGCCATGGTCGTAATTTCAAACACAGCACCGGGCACGGAATTGGTTTTGGTCTAGAGGTGCACGAAGGCCCGCAGGGGTTCTCTGCTGCCAGCAGTGAAGCAATCAAGCTTGGTATGCTCACCACCATTGAGCCTGGCTGTTACCGCCCAGGAGAGCACGGTGTGCGTATTGAAAATATCGTACACACAGTGCTTAGCCGTGAAACGGAATTTGGCCGATTCTTCAAGTTTGAGAACCTGACATTCTGCCCGATCAATACTGATCTGATTGAGCCGACACTACTTCCGGCGCATCAGATCGAGTGGCTCAATAACTACCATGTCGAGGTGCTTGAGAAGCTCTCACCATTGCTTAATGATGCCGAGCGTGCTTGGCTCGAGCATGAGTGTCGCCCACTGGCGATGCGCTGATACGATATTTCTTAAACGTTGTGTAAGGCCATACATAAAAATCACGTAACCATAGGCTAATGAAGAATATGTCTCGATCATCGATATGGAAGCGTATTTTCTTTTGGTTATCTGGAGCCGGCACCGAGACCCTTGAACAATGTCCTAGTTGGGAACAGCGAAAGTATGTTGCCTTTGGTGCTACGGTACTCGTGCCTTGTGCATTTGCATTTATCGCTTGCGCTTATGCCTTATCCACCCTCACTCAGAATAACTGGGTGATCTACCCCGTTGCCGGTGTCTGGTCATTGATTATAATGACTATTGATCGCGCCTTGCTCGCCAGCTACCGGCCATTTCTTTCCCCATTCAAAAAACTAGGTCAGTTTGCACTTCGTTTTGTGGTTGCTGGACTGATGGGACTGACCATCGCCCACCCGCTTGTGCTCTTGCTGTTTAATGACACCGTGAGCGGCGTCATTGAGGAAGCTCGCACAATTCAAATTGAGCAGACTAAGGCATCATTCAAAAAAGAGAAGGACGATCAGCTTGCAGGGATTCGTGTTCAGGAAGCAGCAATCGCTAAGCAACGTGACAAATGGAACGACAGCTTTAACGCCAAGTTTCTGATCGCTGAACAAAAGGATAACGATGAGGAGTTTGCTGGACTCACGCCCGAGCAACAGACAAAGCTTAAGAAGTCTATTGATGAGGCCACCCAAACATTCACCACGCGGGTGACCGCAATTGATGATGAGGTTGTAAAGGTTACTCCGCAATACGAGAAAATTCAGCAAGAACAAGCGTATTGGCAAGAGCAGTTTGAGAGAGAGGTCAACGGACAGCGCAGCGGTATTCGTGGACTTGGTCCACGTGCACGCAGTATCCGTGACGATCAGCTCGCATGGCGGCGCACTGAGGCAGCACGCCTTGGGGCATTGCTAAAATCATTATCCGAGGAAAAAAGCGCACTGCTCACAAACATCGCCGAGTCAAAAACAACCGCAATCTCTGCTTTTGAGAAAAAACTCGAAGCCGAACGTGCCGTTGCTGCTGTGGAAAAGGAGCGAGTGTCGGCCCTCCGGCGTAAGGTGCAGGCAGATCAGGCAGATCAATTTGTTACTCAGCAGAATCAAATTCGCTCCACACTTAAGGAACAAATCGATTCTATGCTTATCGAACTCAAGCGCATGCAGGGAGAGCTAGCTTCTACCGGAGCTGACGAACGTGCCAGCCTCACCGCGATAGCTAACGATACCCGCCGCGACATTCTAACTCAGACCCTTGCGCTTCATTCTCTCTTTAAGCAGGGCGAGCGTGGAGGTGAGTTCGCATTCATTACCTATTGGATATTGACCGCATTGTTCATGCTGGTGGACACCATTCCGCTGATGGTGAAGTTTTTCTGTAAGGCTGGGCCATATGATAAATTGTTAGACCGTGACGAGATTCAGTATGATTCAGATCATAAGGCTTTCCTGAAGAGCCATCGCCGCTATATGGAGCAGCTGGGTGAGGGTGACCTCATTGCTGTGACGCGGAACAAGACGCTTGAAAATGCCCTCGTCGATGGAGTCGAACACTCACGTGCGGCGCGTGCCTTCCTAGACTCGATGATCGATCTCGAACGTGCTTTTCATGAGAAAATGCTCGCTGAACAGGAGGGCATGGCAAATGCTGGTCCAGAAAAGACAGCCATCCTAGAAGCCATGAAAAAAGGTTTTTATGATGACATGCATCGGCGTATGGAACAGTTTTTCTCTCAGTCACATAGCGTTGCCCATTAAGGGTGCACAAGTGAAAATATTCCCATGAAAAAATCTATCCTTTATCTATTCTGTTGCCTTGCTGTTAGCCTCCCGGCTGTTGCAGAAAAGCCGATGAACATTCTGATTCTCTACGCGGACGACTGGCGGCATGATACGCTGGGAGTCGCGGGCAATCCGATCGTGAAAACCCCGCATATTGATAAGCTTGCCTCGCATGGGATGCGCTTCACCCACAACTGCGTGACCACCTCGATCTGCGGAGTTAGTCGTGCCTCACTATTCACCGGGCAGTGGATGTCACGCCACGGGAACCGGGGATTTAAGCCATGGAAGACACCATTTTCAAAAACTTTTCCCGGTATTCTCCGTGCGAACGGGTACTGGGTTGGGCAAGTCGGCAAATGGCATAACGGCAAGATCCCCTCCAAGGAATTTGACTTCAGCACCTCCTACTCGGGACGGCACTGGTATAAGCTCAAAGACGGACGCAAGATCCATGTGACCAAGCGCAACGAAGAGGACGCAATGAAGTTTCTCGCTAAACGACCAAAGGACAAACCGTTCTGTCTGACTGTTGCCTTTTTTGCTACTCACGCTGAAGACCCTCATCCGGACCAGTTCCTGCCCCAGCCGGAGAGTATGGAGCTATACAAGGACGTCACTATTCCCGTGCCGCCGAATGCCACTCAGAAGTCCTGGGACAACCTTCCGGACTTCTTTACCGAAAAGAACGAGGGCCGAGTCCGCTACAAATGGCGTTTTGATACGCCAGAGAAATACCAACGCATGATGAAAAACTACTACCGTCTCGCGACGGAGGTGGATGCCGTGTGCGGTAGGGTCGTTGCCGAGTTAAAAAAACAGGACGTGCTTGATAACACCCTCATTATTTTCACCACCGACAACGGCTACTACCATGCTGAGCACGGTCTTGCCGACAAGTGGTATCCGCACCAAGAAAGCATCCGCGTTCCCCTAATCATCAACGACCCCCGAATGGCAAAGAAGAAGCACGGCACCACCAATGATGATTTTACCCTTAATGTGGATTTGGCGCCGACGATTCTTAATGCGACAGGTAATAAGATTCCCAAAGGCATGCAGGGAACAGACGTTGCCCCACTCTACCTTGCAGAGAAAGCACCCGAATGGCGCGATGAATTCTATTACGAACACCCGACAATCAGTAATTCCGATCGTATCCCTACCTCTGAGGCACTTGTGCGCAAAGATCTGAAATATTTTTACTATCCTGAGCACAGCGTGGAACAGCTCTTTGATATCAGCAAAGACCCGCGCGAAGAAAACGACCTCATCAAGGATCCGGCTTACAAGGAGAAGCTCGTAGAAATGCGGAAACGATTCAAAGAGCTCAAAGCCGCAGCTAAATAAGCCCACCTCCTTGACAACTTCTTTCTAACATAATGAAGCATACTTGTTTCATTTCTGGCACTTACCGTAGCTTGCACGGCATCGCTTGGGAAATACTCACTCGTAGAAGGCCTCAAGGACCCGATGAAAGCAGCTATCGCTCGCGATGGTTAGCTTTATGTTGTTGAGCGGGAAGGCCGCTTCCTCCGAATCAATCCACAAACAGGAAGCATCTTCGAACTCGGTAATCTGCATGTCCAATGCGTTAACGCATCCGATCCCAAATGCAAGTATGGTAGAGAAAATGGCCTGCTGGGTATTGCCTTAGACCCGTTCGGCAGGAATCTCGAGTAGTTTTATTTCCGATGAGGGGCGAGGTGCCAATGCCGCCCCAAGCCGCCTTGAACGACGCCGATGCAGACAAAATTATCAGTGCCATCATCGGTCTATCCAAGGGCATATCAGAAAAAACTGGCACTCTGCAAGGCAAGATCAAGCTCTCTTCAGATGTTAGTTCGGAGCCAGGCGGAGCGTGGGAGCTTACTGACAAGTTAGAGGGCTATTCCCTCGCCATTATTCACATCCCAGCTAGGTGACTTTGACTCGCCAGCTGCCGTGATTTCTGGTAGCCGTGTTATATGAGCATATTCGCAGTTGATTTTGGAGGCACGCGTATCAAGGCGGGTGTCATTCAGGATGGAAAAGTACTCGCTCAAGATGTAATTGCATACAAATCCGGAACGTCGCTTGCGCAGTCAATACAGCATGTCAAACAACTCTGCGAGCGGTTGATTGTCTCAACAAAAACAAGTGCCGATGCCATGGTCTGCGCGCTGCCATGTATCGTATCACCCGACCGAAGCAAGGTAACACGCACGTTCGGAAAATATGATGATGCCCCGAACTTTGATCTAAACGCGTGGACGCAAGCCGAGATGGGAATACCTTGTTTGTTAGAAAATGACGCGCGTGCTGCCGCGATTGGTGAATGGCAATATGGCGCAGGTAAGGGAGCAGAAAACCTTGCTATGATCACCTTAGGCACCGGCATTGGCACCGCGGTGATTTGTGATGGAAGGCCATTGTTCGGCAAACATGGCGTGGCAGGAAACCTCTGCGGACATAACACCGTAGACATGGATGGGCGTCAGTGTATTTGCGGGTTGCGTGGATGTGTTGAGGCACACGCAGCGACTTGGGCCTTACCCGCCATTGCCCGCGAGTCAGAGTTGTATTCTAACAGCAGACTGTATTCTGCAGAAGTGATTGACTACCGTATAGTGTTCGCTGAGGCTGCTCAACATGATCAGCTTGCCTGCGAGCTCAGGGACAATGCTATCAACTGCTGGACAAATCTGGTCATGAATTTGATTTACCAGTACGACCCAGAGTGTGTTGTGCTCGGTGGTGGGATCATGGCTGGGAAAGACGTCATTTTACCTGCCATCCAGTCAAAGCTAGACAAAAGAATGCCTGAGCTTCATCGCAAAACTAAAATTCTAGCAGCTGAGCTAGGCGATGTTGCCGCGCTCGCAGGAGGGTGGAAAGTTTTTAAGCCTTAAAAATTAATCACCAAAGGACGCGAGGGGTTGCCAGCGCCTCTGGCTTCGCGTGTAGACACGGCGCACGCTTTGTGATGCGGCGAGCCGGATACTAGAAAGCCGCAAGAACTCGTACACTCAAAGAACTACGTAAAGCAATCGTCAGTATGGACCAGCATCATCGATGGTCTCTATCTACGGCCAACCTCCCTATCTAACATATTTTCAGGTTTTATTTTTTGTTGTCGAATGAAATTATGAACCTAGTCTATTTTATTAATTCAGCTAGTCGGCATTTTTGTTGTTTATTCATATACTGACATATCATTTACCTGTAAAAGTATGTTTCCTAGAATTGATAGATCCGAACTTAAATTTCTTATTCCACTGACAATGAGAGATGAGTTGATTCAAGAAATTGATAAACATACTGGTTACGATGACGATGCTGGAGGAAACTCACAATATCCTATTATCACGCAGTATTATGATAATGACTACAGGGACTGCTACTGGGAAAAACAACGCGGTCAAAAAAGCCGTCGTAAGCTACGAATTCGTGTTTATGGATCGATTGATGGTAAAATGCTGGCAACAACATTTATCGAGGTTAAACACAAATGTTATGGGCGAGGCGTGAAACGTCGTTTGCGGCTACCGATGGAGGACGCCCTTGATTTAGCTAATGGAAAGGTGGCTAAAATGTTAACTGATGGCGGGTCTCTTTCTCGATACGAACGAATGGTTGTTGATGAAATTCTTAGTCTAGTTCATGTTAGGAAATTTAAGTTTTTATGTACGATGCGTTATGACCGCCAAGCGTTTGTGGGCGGTGATCACGCGCCCGATTTGCGTGTTACGTTCGACACAGGCATCGCTTGCCGTTTTCAGGAGCTTGATTTACAGGCAGATGATCAACGCTTCGAACATTATTTGATACCTAATGATCGGTGTGTCATGGAAATAAAAACCTGCTCTGTCGTCCCTACATGGTTACGGAATTTAGCGGGATCAAAGGCACTAGTTCAAAGAGGTTTCAGCAAGTTTTGCTTGGCTTTGGAAAATCATGACCCCATTGTCAGAGCATCCATTTATGGCCCAGATTCCGTTCACTTCCAAACTGCCAAAACATAGATAACTAGCCATAGTGAAAAGGTGAAAACCACACAGGTCTAATCCTTTTCTCTTTTAACTTTTCAGCAATCACATCTCAATATTTAAGCCATGCTAGCTTTTCTAGATACTTTATTCTCTGAGGCGCCGTCTTCACCAAGCCCTATAGCCATAATTGTTGCCGTTGCTGTTAGCCTTGTATTAAATATGTTAGTAGCATGGCTTTACAAGACAACCTACCGGGGCAAGCGCTACTCACAAGATTATGCCCATACGCTAGTCATTATTGGCACATTGGTGACAATCATTATTTTAATCGTGCGTGGCGAAGGTGGCGGACAAATCGCCTTTGGTATGTTTGCTGCATTTTCGATTATCCGTTTTCGTAGAAATGTAACGCAATCACGGGATCTTGCATTCGTCTTTTGCTCCATGGCGACCGGGCTTTCTGTCGGTGCTCTGCCCCTTAATCAGGTTTGGCTAGCAGCAGTTGTAATGGCGATTGTTGCCCTGGCGGTACTTATCCTTGCCAAAGGAGATCTTTTTGCACCTACTCGCGTAAGTCATAATCTGCGGGTGCGGGTGACAAACGACATTAATTATGATGACGTGTTTGCGCCTATATTTGAGCAGTTTTTGGACGATGTGAACCTTCGCAGTGTGGAGTCATCACAAGCTGGAATGATGACGGAACTTCGTTATGGCATCACCTTGTCAAATGAATCTCACATTGCTGACTTCATGGAAAAAATGCAAGTAGCCTGTGGCAATAACCGTGTTCTTTTAACAACACTCCGTGGTAACGACCTCGGGGTTTAGTGAGGTTAAAAATATATACGAAAGGCCGTCCAAATCGTGGTGCCTGAGTAGACATCCTGGTTTCCGGACTTGAGCTCGTCATATTCTATTCCCGTCATTATCTTGGCGTTGTCTCCGCATAGATAACAGTTGAGCCCAAGGTAAGCACTATGATGCCTGTCACCACGACCGTTCGATAAATCATTTGGTCCTGTATAGTTGTATACTTCGCCCGCAATACGTGAATACCGTGAAGAAATACGGTATCCCTCTTTTCTGCTTGCTGTGACGTATTGATATCGAAAGACAGCTTCTAGGCGGTCTTCAATAAGCCAGTAAGACGGTAAAATGATAACACCCCAGAATGCTCCCTCTCGATCAGGGTTACCGCTAATCGGCCTGCCACTTGTAGTGTAGTCATAATCTATACCGTTGTCCCCGTAGATTAAGTCTGTGAGAAGGCTAAACATCCCTTTCTTTGATTTAGCACTCAGTGAAACAACCCATTTTTGATTAAATGCACCCCGACTACTTGGATAGCGCGAGGAATTTTTTTCCTCGTCACCATTCATGAAAACCCGCAGGTCAACGCGCGATTTATCCATGAATTTTGGATCTTTAAATTTATAACCCGCGTGAAGCGTGTAAAAGTAGCCGTTATCAAAGCTTGAAATTTCTCTATCCTCATCTCCCGAATACACCCCCAGTGCCAAATTCCATTGCCCCCACTCAGATGATAGTGAAAGACCGGTCAAACTCGGTGTGGAAATATAATTATGGAGAGAGGTTCGTTCTACCGTTTTGATATATCTCGATGAAATATCACCCTCAGAAGTGGGTGAAACCCTCTCTTTCCCAAGGGATAGATCAAATTCATCAACAGCATCAAGACCGAAAATTTCTTTGAAATCAATTCCTAAGGTAGCTGTATAGATATTGGCATATTCAATATGACGCGACCCGCCGATCGGCTTCAAGTCATTAGAGAAATTAACTCTAACTTTGGCTTCTAGGCAGTTCAAAAACTTCAGCCTCGCACCAAATCTAAAACGTCTGATTTCGGTAGTATTATAATTGAACCCTCGTGTCTGGTTTTTAAAAGAACCCTCGCCATCAATATCGGCATATTGCCAGTGAAATCGACCAAAAACCTGAAAGTTTTGGATGTAAGGGTTGTCATTATTATCATATAATTCACCTGGCTTATCCTCTAAAAATTTACACCAATCTCCCAAATTTTTACTTTCTTTCGCAATCCTATCGCCAGATCGTAATTCGGCAATTGTAAGACCACTCGACAGAGCCCAAGTAACAACAGAGATGGCGAGTGTGGATCGATAAGCTAACATGGTTGTTGATATTAGTAGTTCAATATGGTTACGGAAATATTTTTATTAAACATTCACCTCAGCCCTATCTAGGGATTTCCAAAACCTAAGTCAATTTCAAGCTTTCTCGGCACAACTAGTGGCCTTTCTTCTCAAAACCTTCAACCTACTGCGGAGCATTCAATGATAATGTAAAAGAGTTTGAACCCGAGCAGAGTTGATAACGTTATCCTGTATGATCCATCGACAAACAATTCTGCTGAACCGCCCCACGCTTCCACGCCCGCGACCTCACACTCGCTGATGTGAAGTTCAAGTCATGGGACACCGCCTTCAAAGACATCGACAAAACCATCGCACACCACAACCCATCCAGTGCGCTAGCCTGAGTTTTATAAGAAAAATACATAAGGCTGTTTAGATTAACGAATTGTCTCGGTTCAAGAGGTAGTCAGCAAGAATTCAGCTGGATCGAACACTCTCTTAACAACATAGAAATAGAAACACCGAAATGACAAACGAAACT
>Ga0222716_10003950_pt1 | contig 11714 bp, 15 predicted proteins | sample C33_13DmetaG_FD_165044 | JGI IMG/M metagenome (GOLD analysis project Ga0222716, IMG submission 165044) | Estuarine water microbial communities from San Francisco Bay, California, United States - C33_13D | ecosystem: Environmental > Aquatic > Marine > Unclassified | place: USA: California... | reverse complement strand
CACAGCTGAGTATCTTCGCAGCCCGTCCGCAAGTGACGCTTGGCACGCTAAAAAGGGTTATCGCAGCCCAAAGGCGGTGGAGGCATTCATTCACAGCTACGACAATGGCCAAGTTGCTCGGCTGACTCATTACGTTGACAGCGAGCAAAAGGTTTGCAAATGTGGGGTCAATCTTTACCACCATTACACCCGGGGCTGGATGTGCGAGCGGTGCGATGGATAATTTTTATGACAAACGAAATGAAAATAGACAAAACGACACGAGACCTTTATAGGCTCACCGAGCAACGAAACGAAACACAAAAGAGAGACTGAAAACGAATGAATTATTTGAATATCCACACCGACATTTTGCGCGGTGTTGAGTTTATCAGCGCCGACCCGGTAGAGCGAGCCACATGGCTGGCATTGCTTGGTTGGTGTGCGACACAGGAGAACAGCGGAACGATTGAAAATTGCAAATCTTGGAAGAGTAGGCAGTGGCAACAACTTGCTGGAGTGACAGAAGAGGAAGTGAAAACCATCACGCCGCTTTATGGTTTTGAAGGTGAAAATCTGGTTGTTGCATACTACCCGATTGAAGCAGAAGCGGCAGTAAAGGCTAAGCGTGAAAAAGGGAAACTTGGAGGGCGGCCAAAGAAAGTGAAACCCCAGGAAAACCCTGATGAAACCAAGGGAAAAAACCATATGGTTACCCATATGGCTAACCATCAGCAAAACGAAAAGGAAGGAAAGGGAAAGAAAAGGAAAGAAAATATACCTAAAAACTCCGCAAATGCGGAGGTGATAGATAAGGATTTGCTTCGCTCAGTTTGGAGTGCTGCACCGGAGCGAGCAAGGCGAAGAAGTAGCCGCAAACAAGTGGCTGATGAATGGAAAAAGATTAAGAAAAAAGACAGGCCGGAAAAGGCAAAAATCGTAAATGCAATTGAGGCATGGAAAAATTGCGAAGATTGGTCGAAAGATGGAGGGAGCTTTATCCCGGGACTTCATTTATGGATCAAAAACGAAAAATGGCTGGATCTGCCTGAGCAGCCAGAAAAAAAGAAAATGAGAATTTTAACTAAAGAAATGCTATGATTGATATTCAAAAACCAAATGCCCTTGAGGCTGAGAAATACGTGCTAAGCGTAGTGATGCAAAAGCTAACCGGATGGGATGAAAAACCAATTCAACCAGAATGGTTCTACTCGCAGCACTACCGTGATCTTTATGAATTTGCTACGAGCAACAACCTGCCAGCTGATGTGCATGGCGATTTATCGCTCACTATTGAAGCACTCAAGCAGCGGGAAATAATTTCTGGAACCGATGGAATGGCAGAGATTGCTCAAATTTTAGTAAACGCTCCAACGATTAGCCATTTCGGGCAAAGCGTGGATGCGATGCGAGATTGCCACAGCAGGAGGTTGGCGATTGATGCAGCTCAAAACCTTGCGGAAAAAGCCGCTGATTTAAATGATGAAAACGGCTTCATTGAAGCAACCGGGCAACCCATGACGGAGGTGGCCGAATCTGCAACTGATACGGAAACAACCCGAGATCGGGCGGCATTGCTTAAAGCGGTGGCCGATGAATTCGCTGATTTAGTAAATGGGAAGGCCCAGCCTAATGGTTTTGAAGTTTCGCTCGCTACACTTTCTGCAGCATTGCGCGGTTTTAAAACTCCTCGCTATTGCGTGATTTCTGGCTATCCCGGGAGCGGGAAAACATTGCTTGCCGGGCAGTTTCTTACAGATATTGCCAGCAAGGGAACGCCTTGCCTGATGATAAGCTGCGAGATGACGGCAAAGCAAATCATGCAAAGGTTCATCGGCACATTTGGCAGATTGCCCTCTGAACTTCTCTCAGATCCACTGACACACGCCCGAAAGCAAAATAGGGCAACGGTATCCAAGGAGGAGCTAAGTGCGTTCAAAAGAGCTTACATCGCAATTAAGGATATGCCGCTGCATTTTGAAGAGCCAGTTTCGCCTAGAATCAGCCAGATCATTACGATGATCAGAAGGGCGCACAAGCGGCACGGCGTGAAGGTGATCGGCATCGATTACTTGCAACTCATCCAAGTGGCTGATGCTTCCAGCAAAGAGCAAGAGCTAACTCAAATATCACACGCTTTGCAGGGTATCGCCAAGGAGTTAGATTTGTTGATTTTCGTTTTATCGCAGCAAAATAAAGAAGGGCATCTAAAATATGCCACCTCAATAAACGAAGATGCCGACTACGTGCTTTCGCTGGTTCAAGAAACAGATGAAAAATCAGATGATTATCTTTCTGTAATCGGAATCACCATAAAAAAAGATCGGCACACCGGAAGATCAGGGCTGGTTTTGCCAATAGTGAGAGATGCTGATAAAATCTATTTTAGGGAGTCTTAAAAAAACCTTGTAAAAATAATGAAAACGAAAACAATCAAACCGCAATGAAAAGAAAGCCGGATACAAAACTCGGTGAAATCCTTGAGATTCAGCCAGAAGAAGAATATGGAAGCGGATTCCGTAAAGTGCGCTTTATCATCGCAACTCCTGGCGCTTATTCCCAAGAGCTTATTTTTGAACTTCATCACGAAAAAGCAGATATTATTTCAGCTTACCAAACCGGGGATTTTGTAAAGGTGTTTTATGACATCAAAGGTAACCGGGGCAGCGATGGAAAACATTACACGAATCTCATTGCTTGGCGCCTAGAGTGCGCCGAGTAATAGAACTAAACCCAAAATAAAAAAACAAAAAATGAACAAGGGAGGAATATTACGTCTTTCGCTAGACGTTAGCAAAATCGATAAATCAAAACTGTATAAAGGCAAAAAAGGAACCTACCTAAATGCAGCAGTGCTTCTTAAAGATGAGGCCGATCAGTATGGGAATGACGGGATGATCGTGCAAGACGTATCAAAGGAAGAGCGTGAGCAAGGCATCAAAGGTGCCATTTTAGGAAATGGCAAGTGGGCTGGCCAGCGACCAACCGGGGAGCAGGTAGCTGCCGACATCGATGACGGGGACGAAATCCCGTTTTAAGATTTCATGGTGTGTATTCACGGGGTGGGGGAGAAATTCCCTGCCCCGTTTTTTTGTCGAATAGTATTGACGAAATTCAAGATTCTGAGTATTCTAAAAGAGTAATGAAACTAAACAACGCAATTAAGAAAGTAGAAAAAGCAGGTTATACAGTAACAAATGAAAAGAATTATTTGTTCACCGCCGAAAAAAATAATCGGTTGATCGAATGGTTCAACAATAAAGACGGCGATATTTTCTGCATCAGAGCTAGAGACGTAAATGATAAAGATGATCCATATTCTGATTACTCTGCCGGTGTGTTTTGCCGCAATTTAACTCACGCAATCAAAATTAGCTAAAGCTAATAAAATCAAGCCGGGGAGAAATCCCCGGTTTTCTAATCGAATGTCATCGACAAAATTCAAGATTTTAAGTATTATAAAAGAGTAATGAAAAACGATATGAAAAACGAAAAAGCCAAAGCAGAATTTGAGAAATCGAAAAAAGCTGCCTTAAAAAGCATTAAAGAAATCAAAGAAAAAATTGCTAATTTAAACGGCCCAATAAACTGGGGCCACGTTGGAGACATTAACTTTATCAAAGAAACCCTTAACAACATCACCCGATAGAAATATGAAAAAATTTGATAACTTCCCTACCCGCATCAAGCTCTTTGTTGAGGATGATGTGATTACTGAATTCCACGCTTCTTCTCTAAAAGACTACAAGGAACAGCTGTATGGCATTATTGAGGAAAGAGAATTGTATCACACTTTCATTGATACCTACGCCGTGGAAGGAAATAGATACAATCAGACCCTTAAAGAGGTCGAGTCGTTTCTTGTGGCCAGCCAAAAAACTTGGATCGAACGAAAAACAATAAAAGTAGAAAAAATAACAAATGAATGAACATGGAGGAAAACGAAAAGGGGCCGGGAGGCCCAAGGGCAGCGGCAAAGGCCGCACAGTTAAGACCAGTTCTATCAACCTGCCTCCAGCGGTGTGGGATAGGCTGGATGCTTTAAGAGGGCAAGATTCAAGAAGCAAATGGATCACCAATATGATCAAATTATCTTGACTAAATAAACCAAGCAAAGAAGATCAGCCAACCCAACGAACTGGAACTTGTTGGTTGAAGTTTTTTTTGCATCCAGCATATACTAAAGCCTCGTCCGGTATCCAGTTCCCGGGCGGGGCTTTTTAAATAAAAAGAACAATGAAAAACATTAAGATTAAACCAGAATTCAAATCGTTAATTCCTCCACTTGAAGAAGCAGAAGCAAAGCAATTAGAGCAAAACCTGATAAACGAAGGATGCCGTGACCCGTTAGTTGAATGGCAGGGCTTTCTTGTCGACGGGCATAACCGCTATGAGATATGCACAAAGCACAATCTGCCATTTGAGGTAATCAGCAAAGATTGCAAAACAGAGGCAGAAGCTCGCATTTGGATGAGGCATAACCAAATGGGAAGGCGTAACTTAACTAAGGCTTGGGCAATTGATCTTCAGCTTGAAAACAAAAAAGACCTGCTTAAAAAAGGCTCAAAAAAAATGAGCAATGAAAAAGCAGGTGTAAACAACCCAAAGGTTAAAAAAGATTCCACAAGTCTGTCAACAATTGACAGACTTGTAAAAAAAGAGCATAGCACTAGAACTGAAATGGCTAAAGCCGCTGGGGTTTCGGCTGGAACAGTTGCTATGGCCGAGCAGGTAAAAAAGAAATCACCGGAATTGTGGGAAAAGGCTAAAGAAGGAGAGGTTACAATTGGAACTGCTTATAAAGAAATAAAGAAAGAAGAGAAGAAAGCCGCACGGCTTGAAATGATTGAAGAGCAGAAGCAAGCCATTGAATCAGGTGAGGTTAAGCTGCCAGAGGGAGTTTTTGAGGTGATAGCACTAGACCCACCTTGGAATTATGGGAGGGAATACGACCCAGACTCAAGCAGGGTAGCCAACCCTTATCCTGAGATGACACAAGCGCAACTCCTGGAGCTTGCACCGCCTTTTGCTGACGACTCTGTTTGTATGCTTTGGACAACGCACGCCTTCCTGTTTGACGCTAAAGAACTTCTGGATCACTGGGGATTCACCTATAAAGCCACAATGGTATGGGATAAGGGAAAGATGGGGATGGGGCATTGGCTCCGTATGCAGTGCGAGTTCTGCCTTGTCGGGATCAAAGGAAAACCTAAATGGAACAATACTAAATGGCGCGACATTATAACCGAAGCAAGGCGAGAGCATAGCAGAAAGCCAGAAGCATTTTATGAAATGATTGAAGATGTCGTTACAGGCAGAAGGCTAGAGTTTTTTAGTAGAGAACAAAGAAAAGGATGGGCTACATATGGAAACGACACCGAGAAATTTTAACACGGCCTTAGAAAAGGGAGAGTATGGCGAGCAAATTGTTCGCTCTATTCTTGAGGAAAAGGGCTTTATTGTTTACAAACCCAACACAGAAGGCGCTCACGCTTTTGATATTCTTGCTATCAAAGACAAATCCAAGTGCATCGCTATGGACGTCAAAGCTAAAGCAAGGCGAAATAAATACGCCGACACTGGAATCAATCTAAGGCATTACAATGTTTACAAAAGGTTTGCGGACAAGCACGCAATGGATTTCTGGCTTATCTTCGTTGATGAGATGCTTGGCTCTATCTACGGAAACACTCTTGAAAAGTTAAATGAACCCAAGAAGGTGGATGGAATCAAATACCCTTATAATAGCAACAACAGCATAAGATATTGGCCAATCAGCTCAATGATCGTAATTCATCAACTAAATCAAAAAGAAAGGGCTGATCTTGCTTGTTTATCGCAAAGGAGCTATAATTACGAGCTTTCGGGGGTAAATGCTTGACGTCCAAGCTCCTAAGTGAGCTAGCAATAGGTTCTTCCAGTAGTAACCATGCCGAAGTCTTTCGCCATTGCGCGTTTTTCCTAGTCAAAACTTTTTCCGAGTGCTACTTTGTTTTTCAACATGAAAGCAACGAAAGCGAAGCCGCTGGAAATTGAAATGATAGAAACGCACAAGCTTGTGCCTTACGCTAAGAACAGCAGAACACACTCAAAAGATCAAATAACTCAAATAGCTACAAGCATTGGGGAGTTTGGATTTACTAACCCAGTTTTAATTGGAGAGAGTGAAGACATCATTGCCGGGCATGGAAGGGTGATGGCTGCTAAAGAATTAAAACTTAACAAAGTGCCTTGCATTAGGTTGGAGCATTTAACGAAGGAGCAAAAAAAAGCTTATGTAATTGCTGATAACAAGCTGGCACTAAACGCTGGCTGGAATGAAAACCTACTAAAACAAGAAATTGAAAGCCTACAAGAAAGCGACTATGACATCACCTTAACCGGTTTCAGTGAAATGGAAATTGATGAGCTTCTTGCAGCTGAAGAAATCATTGATGACGCAGATGAGATTTTACATGAGCAAAGTCTACAAGTTGAGCCAGCTAAAGAATACGTTTTAATTTTAGCTAAAGACAATGATGAATGGGATGAAATGGTCGATTACTTCAAACTCAAAAAAGTAAGAAGAGGAGGATACAAAGCTGGCTCTGCCTTTGATTCAATAGGAACAGAAAGAGTTTTAAAATTTGAAAGGGTAAAAAATGCTAATAGCAATTCCAAGTAAAGGCAGGGCAGGTCTCACAAAAAGCGACAAGCTTTTGCATTCAGCTGTTTTTTTTGTGCCTCAATCAGAAGTCGAGGACTACCGGAAATATACAAAGTGCAGAGTGGAAGCAGTTCCTAATGAAGTTAAAGGCATTACAAAAACCCGAAATTGGATTCTGAAAAACACAGATGAAAAAAGGGTTGTAATGATTGACGACGATTTGAAAAACCAAGGTTGGACAAAGCTTTACAAAGAAAACGGAAAGCAAAAAAAACTTAAAGAAACCGAATGGCTTTTTGAATTTGAAAAGCTCTTTGATGTTGTTGAAGATTTAAAATGGAAAATTTGGGGTGTTAAAACAGAAGCCGCGCTAAGATCGGTTTATCCATACAAGCCAATATTATTTAGGTCTTATATCACCGCTTCTTGTATGGGAATTATCAATGACGGCTCGTATTTGTTCGACGAATCTTTTCCGGTAAAAGAAGACTATGAAATATGTTTAAGGCATCTGGAACAATTTGGGGGAATTGTAGCTGCTAGATACTTATATTGGGAAAATAGCCACTGGGGAGATGATGGAGGATGCAAATCTTACAGAACCCAAAAAATGGAAGCAAAAGCAATTCGTGATTTGGTCAAGAAATATCCCGGAAGAATCAGGAAAATCACTAGAGGAGGATCTGACTATTCAATTGAATTGAACGTGTAAAATATTGATGGAAAAAAAAGAAAAACCATCTGGGAAAAACCCGAGCGTTACAGTTTCAACGTTGGCAAAGCTCTTTAACTTAACAAGCGTTAGAATCCAACAACTCGCAGCTGACGGCGTAGTAATAAGATCAGCCCGAGGCCGCTATGAGCTTTGGCAATCGGTAAAAAACTACATTGAATATTTGCAAGAGCGCAAAGTAAACCAATGGGACAGCGATGAAGAAAACCCAACGGAAATTAAAAAACACCAATTGAGAAGAACAAAAGAAGAAGCCGACAAACTAGAACTTGCCAATGCCCGAACCCGTGGCGAGCTTGTTGAAGTGGCCAAAGTCAAGCGATTAGGTGAGCAAGTAATGAGTGGAATCAAGACAAAGATCTTAAATATGCCGCTAACTGATGATGAAAAAGACAAATGCCTTCGTGACCTGTTAAGCATGAAGGATCTTGATTACAGTGACAAATGAACATCCAGCTCCAGGACATAGCTGAAGCATGGCTTTCAGTCTACGAACCACCGCCACGGGTAACTGTTTCGGAGTGGGCAGACAAATACAGATTTCTTTCACCAGAATCATCAGGGCAGCCCGGGAAATACTCTTCTGAAATGACGCCATACGCTCGCGAATGGATGGACTCAATTAACGACCCAGAAGCAACGGGAACCGTGTTAATGGTTGGGGCGCAACTCGGAAAAACAGAAGCTCTGAACAATATGATTGGCTACTTCGTGGATGTTGAGCCATCACCAATGTTAATGGTGCAGCCAACAATTGAGATGGGTGAAGCGTGGTCAAAAGAACGACTTGCGCCGATGTGCCGGGACACTCCAAGAATTAAAGATAAAATTGCAGATGTAAAATCGCGAACTAGCGGCAACACTATTTTGCATAAAACCTTTCCCGGAGGAAATCTCGCTATTGCTGGAGCCAATGCCCCGGCTGGTTTGGCTTCTCGACCAAGAAGGGTGGTGCTACTTGATGAAGTTGATCGCTACCCAGTAACCGCAGGAAGCGAGGGAGACCCTTCTAGCTTGGCTATACGTAGAACAGAAACTTTCTGGAACTCTGTCATCGTTATGACATCAACGCCAACGGTAAAAGGCCGAAGCCGAGTCGAAACTGAATTTGAAGCAAGCGACCAAAGAAGATTTCACGTTGAATGCCCAGAGTGCAAATATTCACAGAGCTTAAAATGGGTAAATATTAAATGGAAAGCCAAAGATGGGAGTGATGCATGGCTTCAATGTGAAGGGTGTAAAGCAAAACTAACCGATGAACAGCGCGTTGAAATGGTGCAAGAAGGCAAATGGATACCTTCTTACCCAGAGAGAACAAGTCGAGGTTACCACTTGCCGGGAATAGCATCGCTTTTTAGGCACAAAAGAGGTTATAAATCACGGCTGCATCAAATGGCGGCTGATAATATTAAAGCAAAAAAAGCCGGGAAAGAAACGCTTAGAACGTGGATAAATACTTTTCTTGCCGAAACTTGGGAAGATGAAGGTGAAAGCGTAGCATGGGAACCTTTAATGCAACGCCGAGAGGACTGGGGTGAGTTTCCAAAAGACGCTCTTATTCTTACCGCTGGCGTTGACATCCAAGGTGATCGCTTTGAGGTTGAAGTTGTTGGATGGGGCGAAGGAGAAGAAAGCTGGAGTATTGCGCATTTCAATGTGATGGGTGATTTCAACTCACCTGATACTCAGGTTGCTCTTGACGACATTTTACAAAAGAAATTTATTCACCCAAGCGGAGTCGAGTTGCCTATTACCTGCACGTTTATTGATTCAGGCCACAAAACAAAAGCGGTTTACTCATTCACAAAACCAAGAGAAGGCCGCAGAGTTTACGCTTGCAAGGGAATGGGGGGGCCGGGTGTTCCATTAGTTGGAAGGCCTACAAGAAGAGGAGCCGAGAGGGCCGCATTGTTTAGCGTTGGAACTGATACGGCTAAAGAGCTAATTTATTCAAGGCTTTCGCTCGGTGAGAAAGGAAGCGGTTTTATGCACTTTCCTAATGATAGGCCCGAAGATTGGTTTAGGCAGCTCGTTAGTGAAACAAAAGTTACCCGCTACAAAAACGGCGTGCCATTTACACGTTTTGAAAATCCTAGCAAAGCAAGAAATGAAGCTTTAGACATCCGGGTTTATGCAACTGCTGCACTGTCACTAATGCGAGTAAACTGGGATAGGCTTAAAAAAAGCATCCAAAACCCATCAAAGAAAAAAGCCGCTAAAGCCAAGAAAAATGCCCGTGGAAAAAAAGGTGGCTGGGTCAACGATTGGTAGAGTTTGACATTAGTCAAATTTCAATGGCCGACAAAACCAATGAGGAAAAGCTAACATCAGCGTTGGCTATGATTACAAAGATTGAGACAACCCTTGGAACTTTGTATGAAAAAACGGCTAGTGCCACTAGCTTTGGTGACCAGAGTTTGACACTTGCAAGTATCGCCGAATTAGAAAAAAGCCGTGACCGTTGGCGGCAAGAAGCAGAAACATTGAAAGCATCAGTCAACCGTCACCGAAAAACTTTGAAAATTCAATTCAGATGATTCAATATCTTAAGCGCAAATTCTCACCGCCAAAAACCGCCGTTCGCAGATTCAACGCCACCCAATCTAGCCGTTTGACGCTCGACTGGATTACTGCCTGCCTGTCGCAAGATGGTGAGCTTAAAGGCCAGCTTCCAATTCTTCGTGACCGCTCACGTGACCTTGAGCGAAATAATGAATGGGTAAAAGGTTTTTTGCGTAGCCTAGAAAACAACACGCTTGGAGAAAAGGGTGTGTCTTTACAGGTAAGAGCAAAAGAGCCGAGTGGACAACTTGACGAAATCGCCAACAATATCATTGAGAGGGCTTGGAAGCAATGGAGCAAGGTTGGCAACTGCGAAGTCACAGGACGGCACTCATGGGTTGACGTGCAACGCTTAATCCTTCGGTGCATTGCCCGTGATGGTGAAGTGCTGATTCGGATGATTAAGAAAAGCACCGGGCTATGCTTGCAGATTCTTGAAGCTGACCTGCTTGATGACAGTTACAACGCTCGGGCTGATAACGGCAATGAAATCCGTTTTGGTGTCGAGTTTGATTCATACCGCCGCCCGGTTGCATACCACTTACTTGGCAACCACCCCGGTGACTCACAATTCAACGCTGATTTCAAGCGCCGCATCAGAGTGCCAGCGGAAGAAATCATTCACCCGTTTAAGACAGAACGACCAGAGCAAAGCCGGGGAATCCCTTGGCTTGTAAGCTCAATGAACAGGCTTAAGATGTTAGACGGCTATGCAGAAGCCGAGCTTGTCGCAGCTAGAACCGGGGCTGCAAAAATGGGTTTCTTTACGAAGGCCACACCGGACGGGTGGACGGGTGAGATTGATGATGACGGAAATCTTCCTGTTGATTCGTCGCCCGGCACAATCGAAGAACTTCCTGCTGGTGTAGATTTCAAAAGCTGGGACACCAACCACCCAAATTCTGGATATGGAGATTTCGTTAAATCTTGCCTTCGTGGAGTCGCTACTTCTCTCGGAATTAGCTACAATGCTCTTAGTAATGACTTGGAAGGAGTAAATTACTCAAGCATCAGAGCCGGGTTGATTGAAGAGCGCGAAGTCTGGAAAGCAGTGCAGCGCATGATGATTGACCACGTTCTGGAACCAGTGTTTGAAGCATGGCTTGAAGTCGAGCTTCTTTCTGGTCGCCTTGGTTTGCCATTCGACAAGTTTTTCAAGTTCAACGCTCCAGAATTCCGGGGCCGCCGTTGGGCTTGGGTTGACCCCAAGAAAGACATGGAGGCGGCAGTGCTGGCAATGCGCAACCGAATTAAACCACTTCGCGACATCATTGCAGAAGCCGGGGATGACATATATGACGTTTTGGCTAAGGTCAAAGAAGACGAAGAGCTTGCTGCAAGCTATGGTCTAAGTTTATCAGAAGAAGTCGCATCTGAAACAGTCGTTTCAACCGACAACCCTGATAACGGAGACAGCCCAAGTTCAAACGAAGAAGCTGCGGAGTCTGGAGAAATCCAAAAGACTGGAATGAATGGTGCGCAAATTGCATCATTGATTAAACTTGCTTCTGAAGTTGGAGAAGGATTGATTCCGCTAAAATCAGCTAAAGCAATTGCAGCCGCCGCATTCCCGCTTTTGTCAGAAGCTGAAATCAATAAAATCTTCGCAAATACTACAGCCAAAAAACCAGCTAAAATTGACACTCCAAAAAAGGTCAATGAGTCGCAAGAAAGTTGAAGAACTGTCGCACCGCTCGTTTGAGTTAAATCAAAGGGCTATCAACGAAGAAGACCGCACAATTGAAATTGCGTTTTCTTCTGAAGCAGAAGTAGAACGTGGCTACGGCACTGAAG
>Ga0222716_10003949_pt1 | contig 11715 bp, 7 predicted proteins | sample C33_13DmetaG_FD_165044 | JGI IMG/M metagenome (GOLD analysis project Ga0222716, IMG submission 165044) | Estuarine water microbial communities from San Francisco Bay, California, United States - C33_13D | ecosystem: Environmental > Aquatic > Marine > Unclassified | place: USA: California... | reverse complement strand
ATCGAGCGAGACGAGACGCGAAGGAGAAAGAAAGAAAGAAAGAAAACGCGAACGCGAAGACTGACGCTCAGACGTTTCGTTTCGACGATGGTTAAACAGTACGAAAATGCGGTGATGCAAAAGCGTTTGGAAGAGATGCCGGCGAGCGAGCTGGAGAAGATGATGGAAGAATTGGACGAGAAGTGAGTAGTGTTCTATTGCAGTGTAAATGCGGCGCTTTTTTTATCAGTTTATCCTCTCGCCTTGGCGCGGCGCGCCTCCTCTTCCCCGGCTAAACGATCGCTCACGCTCACCATCCCACGACGATCGAGGAACGGATACTCGCCCACCCAGACGTTAAGGAACGGGAAATACGCCTCGCGAACGGCTTGAAACGTGTAAAAGTACGGGTCGTCTGACGTCACGATGAGCTCGACGTCGTCGCCTACGTTGATATCCGCATACTCCGCTTTTAAAGGAACTTTCAGCGGTACTCGCGCCCCGGATCTATCTCCGACGACTAGGTTAAACATCCAATCTACGCTCGACGTCCCGCGCGTCTCCACGGGCTCGACCGAGATGACTCTGGCGCGCCACAGGCCAGCGTATCTAGCGCTTCGCACCTTTGAGTTACGTCGCGCCGCCAACGCCACGGGCGCCCACAAAAAAAACGTGCTCGCGGGCACGGCGAGCGCCGGCGCCGCATTCGCGGTCAACACCGTCGTCAACAGCGACAATCCCACGCGTTGAAACGCGGTATCGTTATCCCCCCAAAAGTACCCGTACTGCTCCCCCGTCGCCGCGATGGGCAGCACGCGTTCGTAATCCCGCTGCGTCAGCACCAGCACGTTCGGTCGCGCGCCGCCTCGATCCCGTCGCTCGTTTCGTCGCTCTCGCGGTTCCCTTCGCCCCGCTCGCCGTCGTCGCGACGCCGACGCCGTCGCCCCTCGCGCGCGTCGCGACTCGTCCTCGTCCAGCCACCGCGCGTCCTCGGCCGCGCGTCCCGACGCGCTCGCGCTCGCGTCCTCGTCATCGTCGTCATCCATCATCGCGTCGTCCGCGTCCGCACCGCGTCGAGCGACGCCGTGCGCGCGTCCGCGGCGCGTCATCGAACCGCCGCCGGAATTGAATGCCCGCGCGATTCCCTCGCGATTCCTTCGCCGCGCGCGCGTCGACGCGCGCGTCGACGCGCGCGGCGTCGCGCGCGGCGTCCACCGCGTCGTCGGCGCGCGCGCGCGCGCGTCGACCGTCGCGGACATGGCGCGACGCCGCAGACGCCGGCGCGCGGCGCTGTGTCGCGCGACCGACGACGATGCGCGCGCGAATCGTCGCGCGCGCGCTCGCGCGGTCGTCCGCGGCGCGACGCGGGATGTCCGCGACGTCGTCGACGCGCGCGGACGCGCTGCGCGAGCGCAGGACGTTCACGGCGGACGACTGCGCGGCGTTCGCGCGGTTGACGGGCGATGGGAATCCGATTCACTTTGACGACGGCGGCGCGGGTGATCGCGAGAATCGATTGCGAGGACGCGCGGTGCACGGGATGCTGGCGGCGAGCGCGTTCGGGGCGCTGCTGGCGCGCGCGAGGCCGGGGACGGTGTACGCGAGTCAAGAGTTGAAATTTAGGGAACCGGTGCGCGTGGACGAGGAGATGGAGATTGAGTTGAAATTGGTGAAACGATCGGGGACGAGGGCGCGGTACGAGACGGTGGTGCGGAAAGTGAAGTGCGGGACGGTGTGCGTCGATGGGCACGCGCTGGCGCTGTTGCCGGAGGAGTAGGTCGACGTAGAGTGGTGTGTAATTTTATCTAGGCGCGCGAGCGATGTTACAACAAAATATTCATTCGTCCGAGAACGATCCGCCACCGCTGCTGCGGCGACCGAGGTTCGAGAACATGGAGTCGAGTTGACTCACTTTGTCTCGACCAGCTCGCGAGAGCGGCGACGCGCGCGGGACGGGAGCTCTGGCGGCGCTCGCTTGCGTGGCTTGGGCGAGACGGGCTTTTTGCGTCTCCCACCGAGCGCTCGCGGACTCCGGATCGGGATTTGTCGATAGCAGACCTCCTCGAGCGTCGTGCTCGACGTCGTTCCACTCGTTACTACTCGAAGCAATCGGCGGAAGCCTTTGCTCGCGAGGCGCAGTCTCGGAGACGAACGATTCGTGAGAGCTTCCGATTTCAGCGCCGTCCATGACTTCGGCGCGTTCTCTGTCTACGATTGACTTTCCAGTTTCCATGCTTTCATTCGCGTCTTTGTCGCTATCGAATTTGAACCCCTCCACGTTGAGCACGTTTGCGATGCGGTCGAACCAGCCGAAGGCGATGGCGACGCAGTACAAGCCCAAAAACGTGGGCATGATGATGTTCAGCTCACCCGCGAGCTCTGGGACGTTGTTGGCCATCTTCCGTGAGAAGGTTGTCATCTTGCCACTCGCGCGAATAATGGGCAAGAGCATGAGGAAGTTGAAACTCAGCGGCGCTGAGTAACGGCACACTAGACTCGCGTTCACCAAGAGCGAAAACGCATCCGTGTGTCGAGGCACGAGCGTGTAAAACGAAAACATGCCCAGTTTGCTGAGGGAATGAAACGTGCAAAGACACATGTAGGCGAGCGGAAACGCCACGACGACGTGCACGGAGGTCAAACCCGATGTCGAATCTTCAGCGTTTTCCAGCATCATACTCAAAAGAGATATTTGATCAGCCTCTTCCCATACTTTCCCGATCCAAATACTGCTCTCGGCGATGATGATGGATACCGAAAAAAAAGCCAAACCAGTGGCGATGACTCTCAAGAGGACGGGCACGATGACGATCGACCACGTGTACTGCACATCATCCATACACTTGCCGAGCGAGCCGCTACGAGAGACCGAGTTTGGCGGGCGATGCAATCGTCGAGTCGGCGATGCCCTCGATTGCTCGGCGGCTTCCGCTTCAAACGCATCCTTCACCGCTATCACGTACTGCGCCTTCGTGCGATCGTACTGCCTCAAAGAACGCTTCACGGTGCGACGTAGCGCAACTAAATCGTTCAACTCGTCGTAATCGTAATCCAGTAAGTCTTCCTCTGTCGCGTCCAACGCTTCGTCTAAGCTTCCTCGGTGCATGTCCGAGAACTCTGGCGTCTCGTTTTCGATGACGCTCATCGCCCAGCGCAAACTATGTCGCCGTGGCATCACTCGACTCGTCGTCGTCACCGCCACAACTTGCCGCGCCAAGCGCGCGTGGGCGTTCCCGAGCGCCCGAGACACTCCGGCGACGCGCTTGTACGCCCGCGTGAGCCGATTGTTAAACGCCGCTCGCCGCCAAATCGCCCGCGGCACGTCCACCAAACCGAACCCCATGAGCAACACCCCCGTCGAGATCCCCCACACGTTCGCCACCACGATCCCGTACGCGCGCATCGCGTCCAGCGACAGCGACTCGGTCGCCAACAGCGCCGCCGCGCCGACGAACGTCGCCGTCGCCGCGATTCCCAAAAACGTCGCGTTCTCCCGCGCCGCGCGCCTCAACCGTCCCGCGCGCGTGAAATCCGCCGCGTCCACGTAGCACTGGTGCAGCGGCAGCACGATCCACGTCAGCGCGTACGCGCTCCAGTACGCGACGTCCCACGTCAAGCTCAACCCGGGCGCCTCGCCCGCGCCGTCGCCGCGCAGCGTCCACGCGACGTCCGTCGGCACGAGCCCGACCACGATCAGCGCGAGCGTCCACGCGACGAAGCAGTGCGCGCGCGCGCCCGCGCCGACGCGACGATCGGCGAACAGCGCCACGGCGCACGCCGCGACGCACGCCGCGACGGCGAACACCGGCGTCGACCACGACGCGAAGCGTCCATCGCGCGCGCCGCGCGCCGACATGTGCGGCCGGGACACCTCGACGCGCGACGCGCGCGCGGACGACGCGCGCGATGGCGAGCGCGACGGCGACGACCGCGTCGACGCCGGGACGCGCGACGCGCGACGCGACGCCGGGACGACGACGCGCGACGACGCGACGACGCGACGCGACGACCGCGCGGTCGGGACGACGACGACGCGTCGAGACGCGCGCGGGCGAGGACGAGTGGGGCGCGAAACCGTGGGACGACGCGCGCGATGGGCCGGACCCGCTGTCGAACGAGGTGCTGCTGTCGATCGTGCGCTCGGAGCTCGCGGACGAGGAGGTGAACCGGCTGGTGTGGAACGCGCTGGGCTATCGCTCGCGCGTGGAGCTGGACGCGGAGACGCTCACGGCGAGCGAGGTGTGGACGCCGGATGAGGTGTTTCCGAATTGGGTGAAAAGTTATCCCGAACCACCGGACGTGATCGGGGTGACGAGGAAGTACGATCCGAAGATTGACGCGCCGGTGAAGGCGGCGTGCGCGGCGTTGACGCGGTCGGTGCCGGAGGAACACAAGCAAGGGATCAAGACGACGCTCACGCCGTTGGGATGGAAAGGGTTTAAGATGGAAGGGTTGACGCCGAACATGACGCGTCGAGCGCAGGTGGCGAATTGGTTGTTGTTTTACAGGCGCGAGCTTCGAGGGGTGAGCATCGAAGAGTTGAGAGCGCGGCGCGACGCCCGCAAGGCGAAGGAAATCGCCGAGGGCAAGCAGGATCGCCCAACGGGGACGACGAAACAAGGGGTGATTTAGATTTTTTGACGTTATATTAATACGTAAACTCGCCGTACTCGCTCTTCACCACGACTTCAGACTTGCCGTCCTTGGCTTCGACTCTGCCGACGACGCGGGCGTCGATGTTAAAGCTCTGGCTAATATCGATAATCTTTTGCGCGTGTTCGGGGGAGCAGTAAAACTCGAGACGATGTCCGCAGTTGAACACTTTGTACATTTCGCTCCATTCGGTGTTCGAGCACTCCTGGATCAAGCGGAAGAGCGGGGGAATGGGGAACATGTTGTCCTTGACGACGCGCAAGCCGTCGAGGAGAAAGTGTCCAACCTTGGACTGCGCGCCGCCGCTGCAGTGTACCATGCCGTGAATATCCTTCACGTCCATGGCATCGAGCACGGCTTTCACCACGGGGGCGTATGTTCGCGTCGGACTCAGCACCAACTTGCCAACCGTCACGCCGGTTTCCGGCTCGACGTCGGTGAGCTGATACTTGCCGCTGTACACCAACGACTCGGGAACGTTCGGATCGAACGTTTCCGGATATTTTTCCGCCAAATTCTTCGCGAACACGTCGTGTCGAGCAGACGTCAATCCGTTGCTTCCCATGCCGCCGTTGTACTCGCTCTCGTACGTCGCTTGACCGAACGACGCCAAACCGACGACGACGTCTCCGGCGCGAATGTTATCGTTACTCACCACCGCGTCTCTTCGCATGCGCGCCGTGACCGTGGTATCCACCACCACCGTGCGCACTAAATCGCCCAAATCCGCGGTTTCTCCTCCCGTGGACTTCACCCCGACCCCACACTCGCGCAAAGTCTCCAGAACCTCCTCCGTCCCGTTGATGAGCGCGCTCAGCACCTCCCCCGGAATCAAAGCCTTATTCCTCCCGATCGTGCTCGAGACGAATATGTTATCCACGCACCCGACGCACAACAAATCATCCGTGTTCATCACGATCGAATCCTGCGCGATTCCTCGCCACACCCCCAAATCTCCCGTCTCTCTCCAGTACGCGTACGCCAGGCTCGTCTTCGTCCCCGCGCCGTCCGCGTGCATGCACGTGCAGTACGCCTCGTCCCCCGCGATGTCCTCCACGATCTTACAGAACGCCTTCGGAAACAATCCCTTATCGACTCTTTTTATCGCCGCGTGCACGTCCTCCTTGGACGCGCTCACGCCGCGCATCGCGTACCGCTCGTCCGCCGCCGCGCTCGCCTTCGTCTTCGCTCGCGCCTTCGTCGTCGCTCGCGCCGCGCCGATCGACGGCATCGCGCGCGCCGTCGTCGTCGCCATCGTCGCCGTCGTCGCCGTCGCGCGCGTCGGTGTCGCGCCGCGCTCGACGCCGCGCTCGACGTCGTCGCGCGGGCGTCGATTTCGAAATCACAGAAATCACACCCGCGCGCGGCGCTCGTGCGCGACCGACCGACCGCACCGTCGCACTGTTTGCCCATGCGAAACCGCGCGGCGTCGGATAGCGCGGACGTCGGATGGCGCGCGCGCGCACACGCCGACGCGACGCGACGCGCGACATGGCGAAGACGATCACGAAGAGTGCGTGGCGACGCGAACGACGCGACGACCGGCGGCGCGCGCGACGCGGCGCGCGACGCGACGCGCGACGACGACGATCGCGAACCGCCGGAAAGATGTCCGGAATCGATCGCGACGACCGGGGACGCGCGCGCGGCGACGGGACGCGCGCGCGAGGGCGCGAGACGACGCGGATGGACGGCGCGCGAGGACGAAGGACTGACGACGGGCGCGGTTTCGGGGAGGACGCAGTATGTTGCATCGGCGCGGGGTACGTGGGCGGGCCGACGATGGCGATGATCGCGAAGAAGTGCCCGGGGATCTCGGTCACGGTGGTGGACATCTCGCAACCGAGGATCGACGCGTGGAACTCGAGCGAGCTGCCGATTTATGAACCCGGGTTGGACGAGATCGTGTTCGAGTGCAGAGGGAAGAACTTGTTCTTTTCGACGGATGTTGAAGGGGCTATTCGAGAGTGCGAGATGATTTTCGTCTCCGTGAACACGCCGACGAAGAAGGCTGGTTTAGGGAAAGGTAAGGCGGCGGATTTGACGTACTGGGAGTTGGCGGCGCGCACCATCGCGGCGTGCTCCGAGAGTGATAAGATTATTGTTGAGAAGTCTACGGTGCCCGTGCGAACGGCGGAGGCCATCGAAAAGGTGCTCCAACGCAACTGCCCGCACAACGGCGTGCGATTCGATATCTTATCCAACCCAGAATTCTTGGCCGAAGGTACGGCCATCGTAGATTTGGATGCGCCCGATCGCGTGTTGATCGGGGGTAAGATTGAAAACGCCGAAGGTCAGGCGGCGGTGGACGCGCTCGTAGGCGTGTACTCCAACTGGGTACCAAAAGAGAACATTCTGACCGCTAACTTATGGTCTGCCGAGCTCTCAAAGCTCGCTGCGAACGCGTTCTTAGCGCAGCGCATTTCTTCCATCAACGCCATGAGCGCGCTTTGCGAAGCGACCGGCGCGGATGTCCAGCAAGTTTCGCACGCCATTGGCACCGACTCGCGCATCGGCGCCAAATTTTTGAACGCCTCTGTCGGTTTCGGTGGTTCGTGCTTCCAAAAGGACATCTTGAACTTGGCGTACATTTGTGAGTGCCACGGTTTGCCGGAGGTGGCGGATTACTGGCACAGCGTTGTCGGCATGAACGACTACCAAAAGAGCCGCTTTGTCAAGCGCATGATTTCCGCCATGTTCAACACGATCAGCGGCAAGAAGATTTCCATGCTCGGTTACGCTTTTAAGAAAGACACGGGTGATACTCGCGAGTCTCCAGCTATTGACGTCGGTCACGGCCTCATCGAAGACGGTGCAAAGCTCAACATTTACGACCCGAAGGTCGCCGCGGCGCAAATCGCCATGGACATGGGCGAGGAAGCGATGAAGTCCATCACGTGCTGCAAGACTCACACTGAGTCTTTGACTGGTGCGCACGCCGTGTGCATTATGACGGAATGGGATGAGTTCAAGACGTACGACTGGGAAGCGATATACGGCGTCATGCAAAAGCCAGCCTTCGTGTTCGACGGCCGCCTCATCTTGGACCACCAAAAGTTGAAGGACATTGGTTTCATAGTGTATGCGCTTGGCAAGCCTTTAGATCCTTTCCTTTGCTCCGCTGAAGGCGCACCGTAAGTATCTGCATCGTGTGTCAAGTAGCACGCCGCTAGTGATTGTAACGTTGCTACCTAAAATATCTGCTTCTAAGAATACAAAGATTGCTGTCCTATTTGCTACCTCTAATTTCAGCATCGACCGCCGCTACGTAGTCTTGGATTTGAAACTTTCTCTTGCACCCGGCGTAATTCATATACCGCACTTTACCGAACACCGCGCGCTCTTTCCATCCTTGATCGTGCACACCGGCAATGCTCCACATACAACCAACGTAGCCGTTGGGATCGAGACCGTCTAACGCGTAAGCGTCGTTGAGTTGAATCGCCGTCTGCAGGGCCACCTCCGGCGACGGCGTCCACTCAAGAATCTTCTTCGCCCAGTACATTCTCATGAACCCATGCATTCGTCCGAGATGATATAATTCTTTCTGAGCCGCGTTCCAAAGCTCGTCGTGCGTGTTGCCACGCTCGAGCGTTTTGTAATCGTACACGTACTCGCGAACGTCTCGGGCGTGCAAACTCAGCGAATCTTGCGCCCATTGACTCGCACCTTGCAAAGAGTCGTAATGCGGATTAAACAGACAATAGTTGTCTGATAATTCCCTTCGAACGATGAGCTCTTCCAAGTAGCTATCGATCGCCTCGTCGTCTACGATTCCCCGAAGTTGCGCAGCTTCCCACGCGGCGCGACGTGGCGACAGCTGTCCGTGATTCAAGTACGGCGACAGACGCGACACGGCGCGCGGTGACGTCGGCTTGTTTCGCTCTCCATAGAGTGCCAATCGCTGTGGAAGGAAGGAGTCGACATTCGGATCGAGCAGCGCGGCCAAGGCGGCGCGTTCACCCGGTTTGATCCAGTCAACCTCTGGGACGTGCGCGCCCTTGACGCGCGCGGTGTCAATCAATGCGTCCCAATCCGTCTCACTCGGCGTCAACGCGTCGGGCGCGGCGATCAGATCATCTAATGCTTGCGGTGCGGTGAGAAACTCCCCGAGATTTCGATGAATCTTCGGCCGAATCGTTCTCGCCGCGTACTCTTGCTTATCGCTCGTCACCCACGCCGGCACGACGTTGTGCGCGTCCACTTCAATCACCGGAACCTCCACCGCACGCGCCACCGCTTCCCTCGCCGCGCGCCCCTCTCGCAATGGCGAAAAGTCACACACGACCGCACTCGCGTTCAGCGTCTCGCACGTCTCCACGATGCCTCCCGCGACGTCTCTTCCCGTCGTCGTTCGCGTCGACACTCCTCGCGCTCGCAGATCCTCATCCAATTCCTTCAACCCCTTCAGCGCGAACACCGCCCTGCGCGCGCCTCCGACGCCGCTACCACTCAAATCTGTCCCCACGTGCATCGCCACCACGAGCGGGACGCGCTTTTCGTTCGCCAATTCCATCGCTCGTCCCAGCGCGTCGTTATTCGCGCACCGCCTGTCCCGGTCGCACCAGTACACCACCGGCCCCGCGCTCGCGCTCGCGCGCGCGCGCGCCGACGAATCCAACGCCGCCTTCGCCGCGTCGTTCATCCCTCGGCACCGCCGCGCGTCCACGCCATCGCGCGCGCCGCGCGTCTCCGTCTCCCTCGCCGTCGCCGTCGTCGTCGTCGTCGTCGTCGCACCGCGCGCGCCCGTCGTCGTCGCGCCCGCGCGCCGGCGCGCGAGCGCGCGCGCGAGTCGCGCGCGAGCGCCGTGCGCGCGCGCGACGTCTCGAATCGCGACTCGAGACGCCATCGCGCGTCGTCTCGCGCGCGCCGCCGTCGCGCTCTGACGAAAGGTCGCGGTGCGCTGCGGTCGTCACACCGACGCGTCGTTCGCGCGCGAACGCATGGCACCGCGCGATGGAAACCTGCGCGTGAGCGTGCCCGCGCACGTGCGCGACGCGCGACCGCGAACGCGGCGGTACCGCGTCGCGAACGCGGTCGGATTGATTCATCTGCCGTTCTTCGTGCTGTATGCGATCTCGCTGAAAAAGTGCTACGAAACGTCTGGAAACCCGTACAGGGCGGCGCTGGCGCATCACGTCGACGCTGGATACGATCCCGCGGTGTTCGATGCGGTCGGGGTGGAGAAGACGAGGGTTGGCGAGGGGCGAGTGCGAGACGAGTGGACGAGCGGGGATGGCGCGGAGGACGCGAGCGGGGCGTGGGACGCGGGGGAGCCGGAAGCGAGCGAGGACGACGCTGGGGCCAAGATGGATGAAGAGGTGAAGTATGAAGTACCGCCGACGCTTCCAGCGCGATGGTTGCCGGACTTTCCCACGGTTTTGGCGTTTGCGTCCATCGCGACGGCGCACGCGCTGTTGCTCTTCGCGCAACACTGGAGCGTTCGTATTCGGTGCTTCGTGCAGTACAAACCCATCAACCGCGTGACCGAGGGGTCTAACTTTATCATCACGCCGCACGCGCATCAAGGGAAACCAGAAATCGTGCCAGTGTCGCGCTTGCGAGTGTTTGACGCGGATGGTAGTTTACGAACGATGCTTTGGTGCGTGTTTCAGCGCCAGCGGTACGAGTACGTGGAGATTGAGTGGGACGAAGCTCGCGGCAAAGGTCAAGGTGAACTTCGCGAAATCGAGACGCCAAAAGATTTGCCGCTTTCCCATTACGTCAAGTCGAGAGGTCTCTCTGCAGAAGAGGTGCACCACAGTCATGAACGATACGGCGACAACGCGCTCCAAGTCAACATTCCCACGTTTTGGAACTTGTACAAAGAGCAACTCACGGGTCCGGTGACTGTTTTCCAAATCTTTACCGTACTCCTTTGGCTCATGGATGAGTACTGGAAGTACGCCCTGTTCAGCGCGTTGAGCTTGTTAATCTTCGAAGGCACTACAGCGTTTTCTCGACAAAGAAACATCGCCACTTTGCGGGGTATGGGTCAAAAAGCTGGGCGCATCCTCGTACGACGTGGTGGTGTGTGGGAAGATCATTCAACTGAAGAGCTGTATCCTGGCGATATCATCTCCATCAAGCGTGACGGAGGCGAAGAAGTCCTGGTTCCTTGCGACTGCGTGCTCCTTGCCGGATCTGCTGTTGTCAACGAAGCGAGCTTGACCGGCGAAAGTGTCCCGCAAATGAAAGAGCATATCAGCCCGGAGGTGTCGAAGGATGAAAGACTTGATATGAATGGCTTGCACAAAGTACACATTCTCTACAGCGGCACGACGTTGATGCAACACACCTCAAAGACGGAAAGCGAATCGTCGGCGCTCCAAGTGACCACGCCGGACGGCGGATGCTTGTGCTACGTCCTTCAAACGGGTTTCGCGTCTACGCAAGGTAAATTAATGCGTATGATGGAATTTAGCAGTGAGCAAGTCACTGGAGACACAAAGGAAACGCTCGTTTTACTCTTCATTCTCCTCATCTTTGCTTTGGCGGCGAGTTACAATGTATACGTCAAAGGCATTGCAGATGGGAAAAGGAGTCAGTATGAGCTCATCCTGCGATGCATTATGATCGTCACAAGTGTTGTGCCTCCAGATCTTCCGATGCAAACAGCAATGGCGGTAAACACTGCTCTCATTGCTTTGGTAAAAGCTTCTGTTTACTGCACAGAGCCGTTCCGCGTTCCCGTCGCCGGTAAGGTGGACTGCTGCTTATTCGACAAGACTGGTACCATTACGAGCGATCGTCTCGTTGCCGAGGGAGTCCTCAGTGACTTGACTAAGGGTGCTCCGCTCAAACAACCCGTAGAAGCGGATAAGAACGTATCCATTGTCATCGGTGGTTGTCACGCACTGCTTGAAATCGACGGAAAAACGTTTGGTGACCCTCTCGAAAAGGCTGCTCTTTTGGGAATCAAATGGAAGTACGATCCCGCCACTCAGTTAGGAACGCCAAAACTTGATGATAAGATTACTCGATCGTGGACTGGCGCTGAGAATACTTCTGTGAAGATCTTGGTGCGCAATCACTTTGCGTCAGCATTGCAGCGAATGAGCGTCATCGCAGACGTCTCGAGTA
>Ga0222716_10003947_pt1 | contig 11718 bp, 13 predicted proteins | sample C33_13DmetaG_FD_165044 | JGI IMG/M metagenome (GOLD analysis project Ga0222716, IMG submission 165044) | Estuarine water microbial communities from San Francisco Bay, California, United States - C33_13D | ecosystem: Environmental > Aquatic > Marine > Unclassified | place: USA: California... | reverse complement strand
TATTACTTAATACCGAAACATTTGCGTCATCAACAAGTCTAGTAACTTGAGAATGTCTAAACAACTTTTCAAATTCACCAAGATTGTTTGTATCATATGATGTTATTGCAGAAACTACTTCAGATTCCACTTCATTTAAAGTTGATGTTGTCTTATTAGAATCATATTTAAATTGTACATTTAAAATTATAAAAATTGTATCTGGATCAATAATAACTGGAGTAATAGATGCGACAGTATACTTGGAAAAATCAGCTACGAGTTGTTTCTTTTCTGATGCAGTTAAATTTAATCCTGTTGTTGAGATAATTGAAATAAATACTTTGCCATATTCAGCTGTGCTTACTACACCAAGACTAGAATCAAATGAACCATTTTCTCCACCAAACACTTGCACCGACTGTGCGTTAGCATAAAGTTTTTTAGCATACACTTTATAATCTTCAGTAGTTACGCATCTTCCTTGAGATGCATAATCTAATGGAGCATTATATTTTATAGACGTAATAGTTTCTGGTTCTGAACCACCATTTGCAACATCTACAACTTCAACCGATACATCAGAAACACTTGCAATTCCAGCATTTGATTTGAAAATAGATGCGCCATTTGCGTCCGTAGTATTACTAACAACGTAAGTCAGTATTACAATATTTCCATCAACCAGTGCATTGCCAATAACCCCATCACCAAAATATACCTCAAACTTTCCGTTCTCTACTTCCTGTAGAAAATAAACATCACTTTCAGCAGTGACTTGTGTTATGTCTGTTGCTTGTGTGAACGTAGTGGTGGTGCTATCCGAGCTTGAATTCTGTACTACAACTTTTAATGTAGAAGTATCTGCTCGTCTGTTAGGAACAAGAAATCTTTGTTCGACATCTGTAGAATCCACAGTATATCTGGTTGTTACAAAAGTCCCCTCATAGATTTTAGTCAAAACAAAAGGTATTGATGAACCAATGTTAGATGATGTTACTGCATCAGATGTAACAAACTGATAATCTGTTCCATTTACAGTAGAGTTAAATATCGTCCCAGCTGGCATAGTTGCACTAGTCACAGAAGTTGTATTTAATACAACATTAACTGTTGCAACCGCAGCCCTAGCAGAGTTAGGAATATACCCTAAAGTTTTTGCATGAGAAACTACACTTGACCTAAGAGATGCGCTGTCTAGAAACATCTCGTTTGCTAACATGTTTGCATTGAAACCCAAATAGTGAGTATTGTATGCGAGAACATCTAGTAGTGCGTTCATTCCAGAACCTTCGAAATCATAATCCGTAAATTCTGTTTGTCCAGATAAAAAAACTTTAAGGTTATTTTTGACTTCATCAAAGTCAAACTCTGTTACATTTAATCTTTTTGTGTTTATTGCCATTATCGCAATCTCTCTAATAGTATGGTTAGGTCTACTAACTCAGTTGGAGCATTTAAAACATAAAATTCTATAGTCAACTCATACGCATTACGATCTATGTCTGGTGTTGCTCTAACACCAACTAATTGTGCTCTTGGTTCATATTCGGCTATAACATCTTCTACCTTTCTGGTTAAAAGATGTGCAGAAATAGGAGTCATTAGTTCAAACAATATCTCTCTTACCCCACAACCGATTTCTGGGTGAAAAGGTTTTTCGTAATGATTAGTTAATACTAGATTTCGGATAGAACGCTTTACAGCTGTAATGTCTGTTACCTTATCAATATCAGATTTTGCACCGCTTACTGTTACTGCACCATCACTATCTTTCGAAGACAATTTCTTTTTAACAAAGAATAAGTCCAAGTCTTTATATTGACGAACATTACGTTCAATATCGTTAAGAGCTTGAGCGTCTTTGAATGATGTTGGTGTGGGCATATGATACTCCTTTATCTATTTATAACAATACTTCACCGATTGTTTATCTAACTTAATATTTTTTAAAAGTCAGTAAGTTCATTATAATCTGGCTGATCTTGAGCATCGCTAATCATCTCATTGAAAAGATCATCTACTGTAATGTTGTATGATGCACCAGCCTGTGCTACAACAGTATATTGGTTGCCGTTTATATGTTTATAAACACCTTCCCTTTGATTTAATCTGCCCCCATCTACATTAACGATACCAGCCTTGCTCACAGATATTCCCTCTACAACTCCACTTGCACCATAGTCGTTGTTCTCATCGTCAATCAATTTGTTTAAAAGAATAAGGTCTATTTTATTTTTGTCCTCTTGTTTAGGACTTCCTTTATCTTTAACTCTTTCTTCATTTCCATCAAATGTTGGGTCATAGTTGTCGTTGTATTGGTAATCTATTTTATAAATAGCCCCATCTCTTTTCCCTGTTATTTTATCTTTTTTTGCTCCTGATGCATCGTATTTTGTCCGTCTAGTCCAAATACCATTTGCAAAAGTGCCATCTTCTAAAGGCGCATTTCCGTTTGAGTCTGCCCAACCTATTAAAATTCTACCATTTTTATCTATCGAATATCTATCAAGTCTTGAGTTACTCACACTTCCTGCAGCTGCGATTTTCTTAAATCCTTTTGAACCTGACTTGCGCCCCTTAACACCTATAAGTTTAGCAGGTTTATCAGATAATGTAATAATATCAATTTCAACTGACCCCTGCGACACAGCATCCACCCACCCTCTAATTTCTGTTTTTATTGTACTTGGACTATCTTTTGTTGCAGATTTAGTTACTCTTTCTTTTTTGTGAGTAGGCCTTCTAGAGAATCCATGTGGAGTGACATTTGATCTTAAAATTGTTTCTCCGCCTCCAGATGTAGTGACCGTTGTGACAGAATTTTCTGCTGTTGTTTGAGTTGAAGTAACAGTTGCACCGTCTTCTTGAAATTCTTTTGGCTCGTTAGCAGATGAACTTACTGTGCCTTCATCGGGAATATGCGTGATAGTAATTTTCTTTGATTTCTTTGTCACCGCATACGCACCAGCATTTGATGATGGAAGAACTTTTGGTGTATCTCTTTCAAACTCTTCCAAAGTTTTCTCTAGTTCTACATTTGCCTCTTCAAGTTTTTTATTTAACTCTACTGTGGATACTTCTTCTTTTACAGTATCTACAGTTGGTTGTAAAACCGCAGATGCTTTTTCAAATGCAACTCCACCAGCTGCTGGTAATTCAAAGTTTGGAACAACGTCTTGAATTCTTGTTCCAGCTCCTCTTGCATCTGTAAGAGATTGGAATGATGATGCTTGAGATGAAAGTGCAGCTACCGCTGAATCAGTTGATGCAGATACATCATTAATGAGTGCTGTTGGATTTGGAACATTACTTCTATCTAATTTAAGAGATGCGTCAAACGCAGTATCTAAAGAAGATGTTACCTCTCCTCTTGCATCAGATAACGCTGTAGTTGCAGAGGTGATATCTGTAGTCGCAGTTAACGCCGCAGCTTTAGCTGCAGTTGCGTTGGTAGTTAATGTATCTAAATCATAACCACCAGCAGTAAGTCCATCTCCAAACTGAAATTCTAATGCTGCTTTTTTATTTGCAAACTCTTGTTGTCCTGCTAGAGTACTTTGATCGATATCAAGAAGTGAGGACATTTCTGATTGTAAATTTACATTTGGCAACTCTGGAAGCTCAGGAACTAAATCCCCAAGTTTAGATACCAAATCTCCTACAACAGAAACGGTTAGAGTAGCAACAAGATCAGCTGCATCTGCTTCAAGTCCAGAAACAACTTCACTTTTTATAGAATCAAATGTACTGAGAACTGAATTGAACTGTGCGTTTGTTCCTGCTAAATTTGGGGTTTTAAAATCTGCCATACTTATCCCTTACTGATTATTAACTGTTGTTGAGGTGGTATCAGCACTACCTGTTCTTGTTGCAGATACCGCATTAGTATGATCAACTTTACCAGTGGTTTTGAATACAAAAGTATCTTCACCAATATGTTTATAGTAATCGTCATCGTATCTAATATGTGCATCTCCATTGTAATCAACATTAGCAATATTTGCAATTTTAAGATTATAATTATTTTCAGAAACAATTGTCATAACATTTGATGACTTCATATTTAATTTTCCACCAGACTTATAAGACATAATTCCAGAAACAGTAGTTGCTGATAAATGGTCTGATGCTATTAAGTCTATACTTTTAAGAGATGTTATTGCGTAGTCATCAATAATGTTAAGAGTACTTGTTCCGTTAACAATCCTAGTTTCATTTTTATCAATGACAATATCCACATCTTCTTTGACTCTGCCTTTGACGTTGTTCATTATCTGAAAAGAATGGTTGCCGTTAATTTCTTCTTCGCGATTACCACCACCTGTTCCAGCTCCAACTTTAACTCTGTGGTTCTTATGTATCTTCTGTGTGTAATTGCCTTCTACCTCAAGATGGTAGTCTCCCTTTATAAGTTCTCGTACTGTTCCAAGTGTTGTAATATTAACATCACCTTGTATATGTATCTGAGACTTTCCAACAACAATCTCATAGTTGTCACCAACAATTTTTACAACCTTTGAACCGTCTGGATGTATTTCTTCAAACGTGCCTGCGCTGTGTTGTGTAAACAATCGTTCAGCGCCTGGGCTATCATCTATTTCTTTTATATGTCCAGCTTCACTTTCAAAGACATGGTTGAATGGATAGGCTGCGGAGATGTATGGGTTCTCATCTTTTTGAATTGACTTGGGTTGTGGTTCTTCCCAGAAACCGCGTTCTTCTTGAACTGCAAAATCAGATGTGGCTAAAAGATATGGTTGTGTCGCAGTAGGAATGCCTGTTCCCTTTTGATCTGTTTCTTCACTGTCATCATCAACTCCAACTGTAGGGTCAACAATTGCTGGGTCGCCACGCAAACGATTACGTCTTCGTGCTAAAAGGGAGTTGTGTGACTCTGATGCTCTGCCTCTACCTAGTCTGCTAGTATCGGGTTCTCCAACTTCGTGACCAGACTTAGTAGTGTAAAACTCTCCGTCAGCAGGATAAGAGCCATAGATCGGATGACCAAGATATTCTGTTTGTGGACTTTCTGGAGAACGAGGATCGTTAAATCCAAGTTGGGGGTCAGCAGGTGCTTGAGGTGTGCCGGGCAAAGAACCTATAATTACTGGTTGTTGTTTTTCAACTGCATCTCTAAAGAAACCAATTACCCAACTACCTTCAACGAGAAAAGACGGAGAGTTGCCAAGACCATGCATCGCTGCATCTGTGACAGGATGCATAACGTGAGCCCACGGCAAGTCTGTTGTTGGGAGTTCAACTATGCTATCTGAATGAAAACCCAAACAGCGAACTCTAGCTCTGCCAAGTTGGTCTGGGTCGTTTCTATCCTCTACAACACCTACGAACCACACGAAACCATCTTGGCCCATAAAATAACTTTGTTCCGACATAATAATCCTTTACTAACAGTTTTAACTATTTATAAGGAATATATGAAAAGGTTATTTTGGTTCTTGAATATTATTGTAAACAGTCTTGGCAATCAGTTTGTATTTCTTCGCAACTTCTTGACCACTAGTTTTATGTCGCTCGACCATCCAATAAGGATTAAGTCCTAGATTGCCAGCGATAACAATTCTTTCATGGTCGCATTGATGTTTGGGTACAGAATGTTTTGCCCAGCCGGGAAACATTATCATTGTGTTTTTCTTAGGAACAACTTCTTGTTTAGCATCTGGAAACACTAACGGCGCACACGAATCACAACAATCAACATTGTATACCCAACTCCAAATAGATGGCCAATGATCGTGTGGTTTTGTCCAATCACCTTTTGTATAACTTGCAACCCAACAGTCATACGGCATCAACTCAACTTTGCTAGGTGAGTTCTCTGTTCCAAGATGTACTGCGTAGTCGCACAGTTTTAAAAACTCTGAATTGTGTTCGAGCATAAACCACGAACTCATGTTTGCTTTTACATTGGTTTCTTTGTTTTGTATGTCTTCAAAGTTATGACAAAAATCTATCAACTCTTTTGTTGCACTTGATTTAGGAACAACAGATTTGATAATAGGAAGATTAGATGTAAATGAAACTGAGAATGGGTTAGTAGAAAGATGGCGTTGTTTTTTTTCTTCTACTTCCTTCTCTTCTTTTAAACTATTTGCAAGTGATTTTAATAAACTCATTTTATAGGTCTTTCTTGGGGATACCAATACCAACCTGTTGTTATATACTTATCGTGGGTGTGTACAGGATTGCCTCTATGTTGATACATCCACGCAGAAGGAAATATAGCACCCATTCCTTTCTTTGGTTGTATTCTTATTTTCTCATATAGAAACTCTGTCTCACCTTCACCAGCTGGTAAGTCATTTAAATAGATTGTCCATACAAGAGCTCTGTTTGCATCTGCACAGTGAGAAATCTCTGCGTGAAAATTATGAAACCCACCACCCATAGGTCTTGTTCTTTGCACTTTAGTTTCTGGTGATATAAGACTTCGCGCTCCACGATATACAATAGGAAACTCTAAAAGATATTCTCGCAACATATCCATCTTTACTCTTTGAATGGATTTGTATAACTCATCTTTTTCATCCATCCACATTTGTTTGTCTTTGCGTGTAATACGATTTGCAATCGTAGTCTTGCCGATATGGTCATCACGCTCAAACCATTCTATAAGGTTATCGCATTCTTTGTCTGTTAGTGCGTTTTCAAATCCTCTAACAAAATTACTTAACATTTAAGTTGCCCGCAACCATAACTCTTTGATGTTCACATTCTTGTTTTGACACCATATGATTTATCCATGCTGGGAAAACAATCAGTTGTCCTGTCTCTGGAAATATGTGAAATGGAGTACCCTCATTATCACGATCATTACTGTCATTAAATATTAATGGAGCACACTCCTTACATGCTTCTACACAATATGTGTAAGACCAAAGAGAGGGCCAATGATTGTGTTCTTCACAAGTATGTCCTTTGCCGTATACTAATCCCCAGCTCTCTTTTATATAAAGAGGAATGTCATCTGGACTTCCATCAGGTTTAGTTCGTTTTGCAACTGGACATAAGTTTGCAACTTCAATTGCTTCTTCTCCTACCATACAAAAAGTTTTATATTCATCATGCATGTTCCACTTAGTCATCAAACATTTAGCAGCTGTGCGTTTTTGTAACGCATCGCCCGCCTCAAGAATATTTTCTTTAATTGTTTTGGTAAAACTTGTAGGTGGGTTTACTTGTTTTACCTTAACAGGATATTTTTCAGTAAACCATCTCCATGGCTCAGGTTTGCCAACTAACTTAGACAATGCACTCATACTAAAATTTCTTGTATGCTTTGTTCGTCTGGATGCCTACCATCAAACTTAGGCTCTCCAGATGGTAATGTATAAAACCAACCTGTCGCAATATACTTAACGCCTTCGTTTGGAGTTACACCTTTGTGTGGGTGTGTCCAGCCTGCGGGCCAGATAACAGTTCTTCCTTCTTTGGGTGTTACAGTCATTTCTTGATAGGGAAACTCTGTACCTGACTTTGCGTCATTAAGATAAACCATCCATGCAAGTAGTCTATATGGATAGGAGCCAGACTGTTCGTTGTGTAAAGAAAAGAAACCTTCTCCCTGTTCATATTTTTGAAGATTATATACAGGACACAATCTCCAATACGAACTTTTGTTTAGTTTGTTAAGGTAGTCATATTTTTTACAGTAGTTTGCTAATGAATTATTTACAAAGGTATAGATGCTTACATTAATAGGATTGTCATCACTAAAGTTAAAAGACTTTGTGACACAAACTTTTTTACGACTTTTGTTGAAGTAAGGAAGCCCACCCTTACTTTTGTTTGGAACATTTTCAAAATATTCTATAATATCTTTACATGTATTCAGTTCACCATACGCTCTGCGTTTAGCCCATAAGCCTGTCGTGTCATCAACTATCTCAATAAAATTCATTTACTCACTCATAAAATTATCTTCAAATAATATATAGTCAGTTTTATCTTGAGAAGTTTTAATCGTTAAGTAAACTGTACTCATATTTTTTGGTTTAACAGGAACAAACTTGCTGAGTTTCTTAGAGTAGTAAAGTGGAACTCCATCTTTCAAACGCATTTCTTCATACGAGTCCATGTCAGAACAGACTTCCATGATTTCGCCAACTTGTTTCTCGTTGTATATGTTTGAGTACGAAACCTTGTCACCAATATTAATTATGTTCATTTTCTTTTTCCTTTTACTGTAAAATCAATTCCAAATCTTGTTGAACTTCTCTCTGCAATACCTTTCATCATTTCTAGGTATTGTGGAGAACAACAATTCTCAATCACCCGAAGCATATCTAAACTCCTTATTTGCAGCCTCATCTAATTGTTTCATAACATCTTCAGTAAAGTATGTTAGTGGATCATTTAAAATAGTTTTACCAAACTGTTTGCTTCCATCTGGAAGTTCAAATCGTGTCGATACCTTTTTAAAGATATCATACTTTTCAGCCAACTCTAACAGTCCGTAGTATTTGTCAAGTCCCTTATCATAAGTAAGTCGCACATCAACCATCTTGTTCTCTTTAGTCAAACGAGACTTGTGGTTCTTACAGTGAATGATGTTGCCGATAACTTCAGTGCCATCTTTCTCTTTCTTTTTACTTAAATAGATAATAGAACTAGCTGCGTACTTGAGTCCAGAACCACCACCCATTTCTTTCTGTGGGAACATAGAACCTACAACATCATAAGTGTGATTGGTTACAACCATAGGAACTTTTGCCCGACCAAGTTTCAACGTCAATACACGAAATGCAGCTTTGAGAACTTGAGCTCTTGTCATGTCTCTTGTCTCTTTGCCGTCTGCGGTATCCTCAACTTCTTTGGTGGTGCTTAACATACCAAGACTGTCCAAACATAGAAACAAAGGTTGACGATCTGATTCGGGTTGTTCTAGGTATCCGTCTAATACCTTTAGAGATTGTGTTCTAAATTCTTGCACCGTAGTGACAGGCAATATAACCATTCTCTCTGGGTCAATTCCTCTGTCGATAACCATTTGTTTAGTAATTGCAGATTCACTCTCAAAATACAAAACACCAGCGTTTGGATTCTTATCAAGAAAGTTCTTGACAATACCCATCAGAAAGAATGTTTTGCCTGTTGCAGATTCACCTGCGATTGCGGTAATCTTATTTGACGGCAAACCCCCATAGATACTTCCACTGAGTAACGCATTGAATACATGACTGCCTGTGTCGATAAACGAATCAACGTCACCAGCCTCCACTCCATCACTTACCATAGATGCGTATTCATTCCCCACATCTTTGATAATGTTCTTTAAAAAATCATTGTCAGCCATATTTGTTTTTCTCCTAATTCTTTAGCTACAGTATACTACATGCATACCAAATTGTCAAGTTTAATCTCAAACATAGTGTAGATAACTTCCTATAATATACTTGGGAGATATTACTGGTCTAGCTCCTCCATGTATGTGTGTCCACAGTGGAGGGAACATCATACAAGAACCTTTCTTACATTCTACCTCTAAATCCATTGTAGGAAAAAAGGTATGTCCGCCTATGTTATCAGACAGATAAAAGAACACAACAAGAAATCGTTTTGCGGTTGCGTAATCCAACACATCAACATGAGGTGGAAACTCATCAGTAGTGTCAGGCAAATACCTTTTCATCTTAGGGGGTTCAAGTGCAAACTTGTCTGGCCATTGATAGGGTGTAATCTCATGTTCCATTTTATAAGACTCAACACATTTGCTGATATTGGTCATAAGAAAATTAACATCTTCTTTCCATAACGTATCAGGTGAATGTAACATATTAATTTGAGTCAGGGTTGCGGTTTTTTCTCCCATCTCGGTATAGTGAGAATTGTTCTGTACTTCTTGTGCAGAAGTATCTTTCTCAAACTTATCAATAAAATATTGACATCGTTCATCAGAAAGAACTTCATCAAATACAGTGATATAAGAATTGTTCATTATACCTTGAACCCATCAAAGTTTCCACCAAAATTAGACTTGTCAAATGTAGGCGTATCAAAGTCATCTTTGTCTATAATCTCACCTGTAGTTTTGTCTACAGTCTGGTTTGCGTCTGCGAGACTGTGTTGTTCAGAGATATCAATATCATACAGTCGCATCTTTGCTCGGTCGATACCAACTACAAATCGTTTGTTCATGGATGGATCATTGTATCGGTTCTTCAATTGTTTGACTGCAATCTGGTTAAGCCCGTCAAGCTCTTCGTTACTGATAAGCGCAAACATGAGGTCAGCAGTCGCAGGCAAACCAAAACTCTCACTTGTATCTTCCAACCCAACGTCTGAGTTTGAGAACCCTGATCGAGTGGTCTGTGTTGCACTCATGATCGGTACGTTAGTCTCTACTGCAAGTCCCCTCAGTTCTTCTGCAATTGATTTAATGTAGAAATAAGAACCAACATTTGCGTTCCCCTTGAATCGTGATGACGCACAGATATTTAAATAATCAATGAATATAATATCTGGTTTGAATGTTTTCTTGATTGCGAGTTCTTTAATCAATCCACGAAAGTGTGCGGAGTGAGCGCTTGCGGTAGGATACTCTTTGACAATCAACTTACCAGAGGTAGACTTAATGATTTTATTAATCTTGTTGTCAAACATTTGTTTGGGTAAATCATGCAAGTCTTCCATAGAGATATTCATCAGGTTCGCGTCAATCCGTTCTGCGATACGTTCCTCTGCCATCTCCAACGTCACATACAATACATTCTTTCCTTGAGACAAGCAGTTCGCAGCTACATGGCACATAAACAAAGACTTACCGACACCAGTACCAGCTAACGCAATGTTTAAGGTCTTCGGAGGTAATCCCCCTTTCGTAATCTTATTGAAGAACTCCAAGTCAAACGGAATTTTTTCCTCTACCGTATGGTAGTAGTCAAATCGACTTTCATGGTCTTCCAGATAGTCATGACCTACATGATTATCGAATCCTACTGCGAGAGCATCCGTAAGTATACTCGGAATGGAATCCGCGCTTCGCGCCTTATCCTTTCCGTCTATGATTGAGATACCCTCAACGATTGCGTTATAGACTGCTCGGTCTTTGCACCACTTCTCTGTGGTTTCGACTAGCCAATCATAGTTAATCTCTTTGTCTGCTTTCAACGACTTGACTGTTTCCAGTATACGAGAAATATCAGTTTCGTTTAAATCTCTGCGAGTGTCTATCTCTATCTCCAGAGTAGACTGCGTAGGGAGTGCGTTATACTTCTCTACAAACTTTTGTATTTCTTCGAATACTATTCGTTCTGTTCTATCTGAGAAGTATTCACTCTTTATGAAAGGTAATACTTTACGAGCATACTGTTCGTTAGAGACAAGCTCGGATAATGTTGTTCGTTCAATCGTCTGGTCTGTACTCAAGGTTTTCTTCCTGTAGTTGTTCGTCAATGATATCCACTAATATATCACCAATAATTTTGAAGAAGTCTTCTCCGAATTCCTCTCTATTGATATTTGCATTATCTAGTATACTATACTCAAACTTAAAAGGCAAGTCTCCTTTGCCATTCATTTCATGCTCTACGGGCAATACTACCTTACCGTATGAATAGACCACTCCTTCGAACTTACCCTCAGAGATACGAAGAGAAGCTTGTTTGTCACCTTCACGAGATACCCAACTCCACTTAATAGACATTTTCACATTCCTTAAATGTTCTGCGAGACTTATAGAAACTCATTGGTTTCTTGAACCAGCTCGGTTTCGTTTCC
>Ga0222716_10003937_pt1 | contig 11737 bp, 5 predicted proteins | sample C33_13DmetaG_FD_165044 | JGI IMG/M metagenome (GOLD analysis project Ga0222716, IMG submission 165044) | Estuarine water microbial communities from San Francisco Bay, California, United States - C33_13D | ecosystem: Environmental > Aquatic > Marine > Unclassified | place: USA: California... | reverse complement strand
TTGCGAATCGAGAGGCGGAGATTTTGCGAGATGAGGAGGCGGCGACGAGGATTCAAGCGACGGAGGCGCTGGGCGCGGTCGAGGCGTTGGCGCTGCGAGAGAAAGCGGCCAAGCAGTCCAAGCGTCTGTTCGAAGACGCGCTCGCGCTGCGATTAGAGTACGACAGCCCGGCTGCGATGAAAGCTGCGGAGCGCGAGGGGAAGATGGCGCGGAAGAGGCTCGTGACGGCGAACTTGGCGTTCGCCGCGAGCATCGCGCGAAAGCTGTACGATAGAATTCCCGCCATGGAAAAGGCGGGGATGAGCAGGCAAGACATGATTCACGAGGGCGCCACCGGTCTCGTTCGCGCGAGTGAGCTATTCGATCCTTCTAAAGGATTCAGATTCACGACGTACGCTCACGCGTGGGTTCGTCAGGCAATCGTACGCGGCGTCCACGCCAACGGCAGAACGATTCGCGTCCCTTCGCACGCTCACGTTCTCAAGAAGGCGGCGTACGAGAAGCAGCTCGAGATGCAAAGCGAACTCGGTCGTAGCGCGACGAGAGAAGAAATTGCAGATTCTTCGTCGCGCTTCACCGTGGAGATGCTGGAGAAGTTCAAGGATTTGAGCATGGATCCTCTGAGCCTCGACGCGAACGCCTCGCAGGAAACGGACGAGCTCGATCTCGCAAGTCCCGACGACGCCGCGGAACTCGGTCCATCCGATGCCGTGGCTCGAGAGATTGAGAGAGAATTCCTTCGAAACGAGATCAGAGCGAGTTTGGATCGACTACCCACGTCGCAAGCGTACGTCCTCCGACACCGTTTCGGCCTCGTCGGCGACGGTCCGATGACGCTCGCCGAAATCGGCGCCGCGCTCAACAAGAGCGGTGAAGGCGTCCGCTACCTCGAGAAGAAAGCGCTCGAAAACCTAAAAAAACAGGATGGCGTCACCGTCGGTGGCGTCACCGTCTCGCTCGCGCAGCATTTGGATACGTCCAACGACGCGAGGGCGTCGCCCGCGACGGCGCCCGCGAAACCAAAACGCAGACGCGCCAAGACCAAGTCCACGACGACCACGCCATCCGCGCTGGATCTCGTGCGCTCGGTCGATTTAGCATAGCATAGACAGTCTCACTCGAAGCGCTTCGAGCGGAGACGCGCAGCACATAGTCCAATTTTTTAACGCATTCTTCGCAGAGCCGCGCAACCGACGACTGGATAACAACCTCCTCACTCCCCAGCGCGCGTTCCCATGCGCGTCCTCGCCGCCGCGCCCGCGGTCGGGCCCGCGCGCGAGACGAAGGCGTCCGCGGCGTCCGCGCCGACGCGCCGCGCCGCGCTCGCGATGTTCCTCGCGCCCGTCGTCGCTCGAAACGACGCCGCGATGGCCAAGACTGATTACGAAACCGACGCCAAAGCCGTGCTCGACGGCCAGCGCAAGCTTCTGCGCGACGGCAAGGGCGACGCGTACGCGTCGTACCGCAAAGCGGCGGACGAGTTTTTCTCGACGTACAAGTTCGATCACAAAGGGCACACGAATTCGTTTTCGCAGACGACGAACCTGGACGTCATCGTCGAGACGCAGCGCGAGTATTTAGACGCGAAGGGGTTGAAGTGGGATAAAACGCAAGTGCCGCCGTCGAACAGTAATAAGGGAGCGATGCTCGATGCGTACCTGTCGAACGGGGAGCGATGCTTGGTGAAGGAGGCGTACCCGCCTTTTGGGGAGATTCGCAAAGACGAGTCGATGCTCGCCGAATGGAAGGCGATCGAGTGCACGCAAGGTTTAGTGAAGCCGAAGTAGGGAAGAGACGCGTGTTTGTCATCGTACGTGGTTTGTTATTTCTATCATCGTCACATGTGACGCTTGTCACCCTTGCTCGCCGCGGACTTTTTCGCGTTCTCCGCGTTGTACACCGGGAGGCGGATGTCGTACGTGTCCGCCGCCACGCGAAGGCCGATACCTGCGCTCACGCCCGCGATGATCCGCAAAGACGGCGGCGCACCGACTTGGCGCGCAACGATGTACGCCAACGCCCCAGCGGCGGCGGTCGTGGCGTAGATATCGGCGTACGAGTGAAAGATTCTCGTCGGCCGTTGCACTAAAATATCGCGCACGATGCCCCCAAACGTAGCCGTCATTATCCCGCACAACACCTGCGCGATCATGGGCACGCCCGCGCGTATGCCATTTTGCGCGCCGATGACGCAAAACGCCCCCACCCCCAACGCATCGCTCGCCTCGATCCAATAATCATCATCGGTAAATCCAAACTGCTTCTTCGCGCGCTCCCAGCCGCAAAACGTCGCCAACGCCGTGCCCGCCGCGATCCACAAGTACTCCTGCTCCTCCATCCAAAACGCCCGGCGTCCTTGACCGAGCAAAATATCTCTCACCGTACCCCCGCCCACCGCGGTGATGGTGCCGACCGCGGTGCATCCGAACGCGTCCATCCCGCTCGCCGCCGCGAGCAGGCTCCCCGTCATCGCGAACGAGCTCGTGCCAAAGTAATCCGCCAACCGCAGCGCTCCCGGGACGGTAAAGTTCGGATAGCGAGGCATGCCGTCTGGATGCATCTTAGGGGCGCCCGCCTGCGCGTTCGCGGCGAACGAGCGCGCGTGCGCGCGCGTCGGCGGTCGTTTGTTCGCGAGCGATGACTTGATGCGTCCCGACGCGTCGAAGGTTTTGCACGCGCCTGTGTTGAACGACGCGCGCGCCGTGGACACCGTCGACGCGGAAGCGGACGACGCGAACGATGCGCGAGCGAATCCCGCGGACGCGAGGTCGGCGAGACGCTTGCGAGTGGACATGACGAGCGGCGCTGTGCGGGCGGGACGGGGCCAGCGCGAACGGACGACGCGAACACGAGCGGATTCGACGAGGCGAGATGCGCGCTATGGCGGTGATTAAATCAATTCTAGCGAAATAAATGTCAACGGTCGTGCGCACGCAGCGGCGAGACTGTTTGCGACCGAACGCGTATCGAACGCGGGGCTCGATTAAAACGTGTCACGCCTCGTCCACGTTGACGCCGAGCAAGGTCACCTTGAAGAACACGTCCGCTCCCGCGAAGGGGTGATTGGCGTCCAAAACAACTTTCTCGGCGTCCATCGCGCGCACCACCGCGGGTTCCCCGTTGACGAGCGTCACCGTCAATCCTTCGACCAAACCTCCCTTATCCGACCACTCGGCGCGCAGGCGCGCGATTTCCTCGTGATTCGCCGGCACGCTAAACAACAAGTTCGGATCGTAATCACCCCCGCTCGCGCTCACCACCGCACTACTTCCAACGTTCAGCTTCCGCACCGCCTCGTCGAACGCCTTAAACAGCGGATTTCCCATGACGTCGCTCGCGCCGACCTCGAACGTCACCGCCTCCGTCGCCGCCGCGTCTTGCAAAACCTCCCCTTCCCCCGTCTCCACGCCGAACTGAATCTTCACGATGTCACCGGTCGCAGGAAACCCTTCGCTCGCGTCCGCGCGCGCGTCCTCGTGCACGCTCATGCGCGTGGCGAATCCCTTTTGACCTTTTCGCACGTCTTGGAGAATGGTGCCGATGAAATCGACGTCAGGCATTTCAAACGTCTCGTCCTCGGCGCTCGCGCGACGCCGCGCCGCGCGCCCGCGCGCCGACTTCCCGCGCGTCGAGCGCTTCCCCGTCGCCGCCGCGCGCGGCGCCTGGGCGCGCGCGGCGCTCGACGCCGTCGTCGCGAACATGCCGAGCGTCGAACAGTGCGGTCTCGCGCCGCAGAGCGCGCCTCGCGGCGGCATGCCGTCGCGCGTGGCGCGCGTCCTCGACGCGCTCGACGCGCTCGACGCCGACGTCGAGCTCACGCGCCCCGGGGACGTGGACGCCGCGCGGTTTTGCGACGTCATGGATGCCATGCTCGAAGTCATCGCCGCGCTCGGATTCGCGTTCGAGCTCGCGAAGGCGGACGTCTCCAAGAACGTGCGACGGATTCGAGACGTGATTCAGGAGCAGGCGCGCGGCGAGGCGCGGGCGTCGCTGTTCGATGCGATCGTGCGCGACCGCGAGGCGGGCGGACGGGTCTGGGTGCCGGCGCTCTGGTTGCGGCGGTTCGGCGGCTTCGTCGTGGGTTTGCTCGGGGAACTCACGCGAGACGCGAGCTTGGATCTCGGGACGTGCGGGGCGCGGTCGTACGAGCGCGCGTTGAAGCCGTATCACGGGTTCGTGTTGCGAGGGGTTTTCGCGGCGGCGTTGGCGATGCCGCCGAGCAGAGCGCAGTTCATCGCGGTGGCGGGGAGCGAGGAGGAGATGCGCGCGTGCGTGGCGAAGTTTGAGCCCGTCATGGACGCGCTCGACGGATTCTTAACGGCGGAAGGGTTGAACGACCCGACTCCGGTGTAAAATATGTGCGCTCTGAGCGCGTTAGAGTAGAAGTGTATTTGAAGAACAGAACGTTAGGTTCGATTGCAAGGATTTTAGTCATCCATCGTGTTGTACATGGAGAAGTCTGGCATCGATGCCGACGATACCAGACCCTTCTTCATTCGTCGCATAGACGGCGGCGCGCGCAAGCCCTTGTCAAGGCCAAGCTCGGCGATTTTGTCGCGCTCTTCTTCGGCTTCGCGAGCGTCGTCGTCGTCCGACTGGCCCGCGGCTTCTCGAATCTGTGATAAATCCGGTACAGAGCTAATCTTGACGAACTTACCCTTGACGCGCGGGCGGTTGTCAGCGCACGCTTTGCGCGATTGATACCGAATCACCTTGTTGAAGTTTCGATTCTTCCTCTTTTCCTTCCATCGTTTCAATCGCTCGAGACGCGTCTGCGGCTGCGGCAACCCGGCGTACGTATCCGATCCCGACGGTGGGCCTTCTGGAATCGCGCGCAACGCGTCTGGCATCGTAGAATGTCCATTCGCGTCCCCTACGCCGCTCGATGCGCCCGTGTGATTGTCCCAATCGCTCTCGGGTTCGCGTTTGACAGCCACCGCGCTCAGCTTCCCCGTGAGAGATTCAAAACCCAAATCGCTAGACTCAGGCGATGGCGAGCCAAACGCGCCGTACGATGGATTCGATTCCAACCATTGCACCGCAGAATCGTCCAAAATCGGACCTAAAAAACCGCTCGACGAGGCATACTCGCCGACCCGACTCAACGCCTCGATTTCGCTCTCCGACATCCCCCGATCGCTGCCTCCCGATCGCTGCCCATCGATTTCTCGCTTCACCACCCTGTGCTTCACCGCGGCGTCATCGTCGAGCGGGTCCCTCAAGAAGCTCTCCGGATCGATTCGATCAACGTCAAGCTCGCCCAAATTCTCGTCCCAAAACGCTCCGTCCAACGTCTCCACCGGGAACGACGACGACGGCATCATGGGATTACTCAAGTACTCATCGCATATCCCGATCACATCATCCGTCGTCACCTCAACCTCGTCACCGTCACCGTACGCGTCGCTCATCCGTCTCGAATCCGCGTCCTCCGCGCCGTGCGCGCCGCCCCCTCTCCCGTTCGTCCCGAGCGCCGTTCGCTCGTGCTTACTCGCGATCGCGTTCGCCGCGTGCACGCGCGCATCGCACGCGTCGCACAGATACGCCTGCGTCACCATCGCGCGCGTCGCCGTCAGTCGTCGCTCGCGTCCTCGTCGCCGTCCGTCGCCCGCGCGTCCCCGTCCGTCGCGTCGTCTTATCGTTATCCGAAGCGCCATCCTCTCCGACCGCGCCTCGCCGCCGCGCGTCGCGCGCGCGCGTCCCGCGCGTCGTCGACGCGTCGCGAGCGCGTCGTCTCCCGGTCACCGCGCGCGCCGTCGCGCGCACCTCGTCCTGCGCGCAGTACCATCGCGCGGCGCGCCGCGCGCCTTCGGGACACGATTCGCACGCGGCGCCCGTCGCGTCGCGCGTCGCGTCCTCGGCGCGCGCGCGATCGGACGCGCTCGCGCGCGCGTCGCTCGGCGCCATGCGTCGCGCGAGCGCCGCGCGCGCGCGTGTGCGCGGCGCGCGCGGCGCTCGCGCGCGTAACGACTCGAGACCCGGGAGTCGGGCATCGGCGCGCGGTCCGACCGACCGCCGACCGACCGCCGAGCGAGAGTGGGGGGGGTGTTGCGACCCAGGATGCGCCGCCTGCACTCGTCGCCGCGCGCGCCGACGCCGACGAAGCGTAGCGAACGTCGTGAACGTCGCGCTCCGCGCCCCCGCGCGCCGTCGTCGCGGCCCCGGTTCGACGTCGCGACGCGCGACGCGCGCGATCAGTTGACGGTTAAAAAAAGTCGCGCTTTGGCGGCGATGCGCGCCCGGTTCGCGCGCGGCGCGTCGATGTCGGCGCTTCTGCTCGCGCTGTGCGCTTTGGCGTCGCTCTTAGGCGTCGCTCGGGGCGGTGGTTCGCCGTCGCCGTCCCCCGTGCACTGTTCGGCGAGGTGGGTCGCCAACAGAGGCGGCTGCCCAAGCTGCGGACCAGGCACGTTTAGTATTCGATACGAAATCCTTCGCTATCCCGCACACGGTGGACGGGGGTGTGGCCTCGGCAACGGGTATGTGTCTTATGGACATGATTGCGGGGCACCGCCATGTCCGCCGCCGCCATCGCCGCCGCCATCGCCGCCGCCGCCGTCGCCGCCGCCGGGACAGTTTGTTCCCGTGCAGGTATCCATCAACGATCCCGTGCCGAGAGTGGCAGATGCGTACGACTTTCACATTCTCACCTCACATCCTTCGTGCGATTCACAAAACGATTGTTTTGAGAGTCACATCGAGGCGGACGTGAGCGAGCATCACGTCGGACTCAGGTGCGACGTCACCGTGCGAAAGAAGGACCAAGTTTGTGCGACATTCGGTCGTCACATGCCTTGCAGGCAGTGGAATGACTTTTATCCAACAACTTTAACCGTCACGGATGAGCATGGTGGCATCGTCGAAGGCGATTACGTCATTGAGTATGAATGCTACTTTGAACTCGCAAACGGCGAGCTCGTACCTGAGCCGACTAAGGTGAAGAAGAAGTTGCACGAGTTCAGCGTATCCAAAGGGTGCGATTTGAAAATGAATTTGAATCGAGATTCCAAAGCAGAGCTCGCGGCGTATCTCCTCAGTGGCGCCAATGAATTCAATATCGCTGACTGCTCGAGTTTGAAGAGTATTTACGCCGCGAAGGAGGCCGTGTTCCGTATTTTCGATTCAAACCCGTCAGATGGCCGACTCGATCACGAAGAAATCCTCATCGGTGTTGAGGCACACAGCATGGATACACAGATAGTGAATCATTGGAAGGACATCGTCGACGCTGAGGGTGGCGATGGACTGTTCCTCACACTTTCGAACTTCATGTCGGCAGACATCGCGCCTCGCGGTTGTCAATCCGGCACCGGTGACGTCGTGACGTTCACGGAGGCGACGTATCCAACGAGTGATCCTGGACGTGAAACGGGATCCAGGCAATGCAGAGAGATGGCGGGATCAATGAAGACCACGTGGTCGTTTCCTCGATCAATGCAACTCGGCGATTGGTCGTGCGTATACATCGACGGGCTTTTGTACAGTCAATTGCTCGCCCAAACGAGCCAAAACGCCGTATCGATGCAGAACAGCGTGACAGATATTCGCCCTGTCATTGGCTCTTTTCATGATGCAGAGCAATCTCTCGCTGCGCATTTCACGTTCGCAGGCGTGTCAAACGCAAGGCTGATTTCTTCAGAATCGCCGCGGGCGGATGGCCAAGAAGTGGTTCCAACCCTCTCCATCGATGATACGTATACAGGTCGTCTGCGAGTCTTCACGGCTTCTCAACGCGGTAAACACGGGGCGTGCCTGAACAGCTGCCAAGGTTGTACCTTGCATTCGTACAAGTACATTGGGGAACCGTTCAAGAATGATTTTGCCGTGTCGATGCAAATATTCATTTCTGAACAGCTTTCGAGCAATTCTGGCTTTCGGACGAAGTCGGAACCTCTCATGAGCTTCACTTCAGATGCATCTGGTAGTATGCAGCACAGCATCAAGTTACGATTGGGCACCGAGGTTACGATTGGGCACGTAGCCTCGAGGTTTTCACTTGAATTTATACATGAAAAAGTAAACAGCGTGACGGGTCAACGAGATGAGCTACCAGCACGCATTCCTCTGGGCACTGCGTTTGGACGCTGGACGTCAATTGGATTTTCTTTCCACCCAAAAGATGGTCTCACGTTGTACAGGTTCAGCGTTGAGGGAGGTAGGGAAACACGCGAAATCAAGGTGCCGAGCAATAACGATGAGTGGAAATCGAGACTGCGAGACACGTTGCATTTGATGCACCGTCGTGAATTTTTCAAAGAGAATCGAATAGAATACGACGATCTGCGCGTGTACACTGGCCGAGTAAAGAACAACACATTCATAGACGCGTATGAGTGCGACGCGTTGGGTGCTCAGTGTGCACCTCGAGCACACGCAACGCCAAACTCACGTCGCGTCGTATGTGTCATGCTGGATGTCCACGACAGTAGTGGAGGAGACGCCCGTGCGCCGTATTCCTGCACCGGTGCCCTGTACTACGACGGCGGCGCCATTGAAGTGCGCGCGAAAATGGATCTCACTGGAGTCGCATTCGAATTCCGCGACACGGCTTGGCACGAATCATCTTTTGAAATTTTGCGGCGCACGCACGATCCAAGTGGCGATAACACGTTTGATACAGTCGTACTCGTTGACGGTGGTTTGAACGGCTGTGCGTCGATGTTTTCGTCGATTACGTATCTCGACCGAGAGGCTGGTCAGCAGCCCAACTCTCGCTGGCAGTACAAGATCAAAACAAAGACGGACGATGTCGATGTAAGCTTTGTGTCGCTCACTACTCATTTTAAAACGCCTTGGATTGGTCAAATTGTGGGCGAAGTGATGGCCGGTAAGTCGGTTGTTCCTGTTGGCGAAGTCCGCATTTGCGCAGACTTCGTGAAGCCCGACGGTACTTTTCTGACGTATCGCAGTCACAATCACTCTAATCTGGCTTTGCACATGCCCGTCGTTCACACATCTAATCTCACTATCTCAGCAGAACAACAGGCGCATCGAGCTACGGATGGCTTACACTTGAAGTCTGACTCGATTCGCGTTGCAAGAGGACAGTATTTGCGCGTCAACCTCGTCTATTGGAGCGCAATACAAGAGGTCGAAGTGTGCACCGCAACCGGAGAGAACAATTTCAGAACTTTCGTGCGGGAGTTTGATCCGGGATACTCTGTGAATCACGGTCACGAGTGCAAATTACGAGAAACTAAAGCAACCCAAACTTTCAGCGCATCGCGCGTGACTTGCTTCTTCTTCACCTGTCGGGGCTCAAAGCTTACGACATTGCATGGTCAGTTCGTAACCGCAGCCGTCGAAGAAGGCGACGACGTGAGAATGACGCAAATTCGTGTTGTTGGTCAGCGTGGCAGATGCACGTTCACGGCGATAAGTGATGATGATGGGCGCTATGCAATCGATGTACTCGATCGCTCCGGGAATGTCCCCGTCAAGGCGAATATGCTCATCGGCGCGTATAAGGAAGAAGTTTTTGGTGAAGAATTCGAAGTTCCTCTCCTGGATACGAGCGATTCAGATGGCGATGATGATTCGCTAAACGTTCCGACGCGAGTGTTACTCGTACTTCGTCGAAAGAACAGTTCGCTTGCGGCGCGTCTCGGGCATGAAGTCCCGGATTACAGCAGCTCCTACTACGACGGCGAAACGCATCAGTATCCGGATCAACATCGATATAGTCCACCGTTCGGCAACACGCCATATGTACACACTATTTACGATAACGCCTACGATTCGGGCGTTCCTGCAGCCAAAGTAGAGTTCCAAAGTTTGACGAATTTACGTCTGGAAAACACAACTCTTATGAAGAAAGATGGAGTTGCTGATGGTTGGAATGCAGGGGGGTCCTCGAATCAATCAATGTTCAATGTCACGGGTCGTTTTACTGGAATGGACGCGGTTGAGGGTATCAGGGTCGAATGCTCCTGCGATGATGGCGAATATGTCGTTGGTTTGAGCTACGCAGAGCACATAGCTAACTTTTCCAAAGCAGCGACCGAATTTGCCATTCACTGTCGTGGTAAAGGCTATGAGCCTGCCATCATTTCAGGTGGTCGCTCTTACGCAAATTCAAATAACTATCGGATGGCCATGGAGACGAGACCATCGCATCACATGACGGATCTATACGATGTGTACCAGTCAACTGACATCACATCTTCGCCACCCATCTCCACGGCGAATGATTTCTCATATGCAGCAGCGCAGAGGCGACTACTGGCTCCAACGAGTTCGTACCCTGCAACAAGCCCGACGTCAAACGAGTATCCAACGACGAGCCCGACGCCAAGCAGTCAATTATTGAACTCTTATCCTCAGTCGCATGATGCGCAAACGAATGAGTATCCTCAGTCGCATGATGCGCAAACGAATGAGTATCCTCAGTCGTATGATGCGCAAACGAATGAGTATCCTCAGTCGTATGATGCGCAAACGAATGAGTATCCTCAGTCGTATGATGCGACGACGTCTACTTATTCTTCACCCTACCACATCGATGACTATCTCGATCGAGACTATCGTTCAAACATGTGTCTGAAGAAGACATTCACCATTAAACTTACACGCAGTGGGCGTGTTGTGTTTTATGAAACGCAAGGCCATTGGCTGTACGATCGTCCGGTGCAGCATGAAAATTTTCACCATACTCAGACGTTGCAAACTGGTGGACAGTCGCCGCCGTACGGCTACACGGAGCAAACGCCACCGTACGGCTACACGGAGCAAACGCCACCGTACGGCTACACGGAGCAAACGCCACCGTACGGCTACGCGGAGCAAACGCCGCCGTACTCTGCGCGCGAAAAGTCTTCCCTGGGCGCACATGCCGACGTTTCGCACACGGGCCAAGCTTTGCATGAGTACCATGAACCTGCTCAACTCATAGTACCGGTCGCGTACGCAGAAAGAGCACACAGCCCCTTGTTTGTGCGAATGGTAGTAATTTCACAAAATGTGACGCTGAGCGACGCTGACATACGTTGGATAGTGCCGACTCCCTCACCGCCGCCATCACCGCCACCATCACCACCGCCACCCTCACCGCCGCCATCACCACCACCCCCGCCGCCGCCGCCGTCCCCGCCGCCGCCGCCGCCTTCACCGCCGCCGCCGCCGCCGTCGTCGCCGCCGCCGCCGCCGCCGCCGCCGTCGCCGCCGCCGCCGCCCCCTGCGAAAGCTATCAGTGGTAACAGCGTCGATTGGACGGTGAAGAAGAGCGTCGATAGTACCTCATCGGGGGGAGTTTTCTTGGTCGGGTGGAATTCGAAGGGTGCTGCAGTGAGCGCGCGGGCGATCCATTCGTCCTCAGATGTCACTCGAGGGATATCTGCAACTTTGGAACGTGGGCGTTATTCACTGGGTCGCACTTGCGTAGGTCTGACGAGCTCTGCGGATCGCGAGACGGTTGATAGTTCTAACATCGATTTCGCCATGTGTTGCGAATGGGGTCATCTTGGTGTTTTTGAAAAGGGATCGCGCAAATGGAGGCCTAGTGGAAACTTGTGGCTGCTGAATAGTTGTTCACAAAAGGACACGCTACAAATCGTGGTGAACGATGATGGCGCGATCGAGTACTTCAAGAATAGGCGTCGCGTGTATACCAGTCAACAGACACCTCAGTATCCGCTTCACGCAGACGCTGAAGTCCATTTCGGAAGACTGGGTGAAGTTGTTTGGATTGAACGAATTCCATCACCGCCTCCTTCTCCTCCTCCACCGCCTTCACCGCCGCCGC
>Ga0222716_10003929_pt1 | contig 11751 bp, 10 predicted proteins | sample C33_13DmetaG_FD_165044 | JGI IMG/M metagenome (GOLD analysis project Ga0222716, IMG submission 165044) | Estuarine water microbial communities from San Francisco Bay, California, United States - C33_13D | ecosystem: Environmental > Aquatic > Marine > Unclassified | place: USA: California... | reverse complement strand
CCGCTTTATCTCCGAGGTTTGGATTAAAATTAGTATCATAACCCATTAGACTTGCAAGCTTATCCATTCCCATTCCAGGTAAACTAAGTAAATCTCCAGTAAGACTTGCGCCTGAAATAGCAGTAGCACCTATTGGATTTATTTGTCTTAAATAATTACTACTTGCAATATCTCTTGTTATATCGTTTGCTAAAAGAGCAGGACCTCCTATTCTTAAAGCAGCATCTGCAGTTTGAATAAACCCTATTCCAAGTTTTGCGGCTATTTGTCTAGTCATAGCACTTCTTGATATCGGAGCTTTTTTAACAGAAGTTAAATCAACCATGACTGCTCTTCGAACTTCATTGGTTACCATTCCACCTTTAGGTGTTTGAATTACTACTTTCTTATCAGGAGTAGAAGAAAGTTTTATGTTATGCTTAGTTTCAACATCAATTATTTGTTGTTTTATTTCAGGGTCACTCGTTAAAGCCGCAACTCTAGTATATCCCTGTGTTTTTATTGTAGCGATTTTATCAAGCAAATCATCGGCTAGCATTAAAGGCTGTCCTGTTTTTGGAATTGCAGAACTAGTAACTACGGGTTCAATTCTTCCACCGATAGTAGGTGAAGCTTCACCAGAAACGGGTTTAAACCCTTGAGTTAAGTAACCGCTTGGAACTCTTGGAGCTTTTTGCAAGTATTTAGCTGCAAAATTAGATTGCGATACGCTTCCAGCTGCTCCAGGAATAAAGCCTCTACCTCTATCAACACGACTAAAGCCGGCCCTTCCACTAAAATCTGTGATATCGTCGGGTGTAATCCCAAGAGCTGTAGGAGCAAACCCTCGAGTTGCTCTTATTCTTCTGGCTTCATCTAGCCCGGCGTCTCCTGCTCTTGGAGGGGCATATTTTCTAATACTAGTTTTTTCTGAAGCGGAAGCGGCCATGTTTTTTGCCACACGATCGACCGTTTTTAAACCTGCTAAACCTGCAGCAATTGTTGCAGCTTTTTTTATAAATCCAAGGCCGAAACCGCCGCCACCTCCGTCACCGTCGCCCAAAGCTGTCGAAGCCCCCGCTATACCTAAACCTCCTATAGCAGCACCACCCATTCCGCCTCTTTTTTTAGATTCTCGGGCTTTTTCTTTCTCATCTAACTGCTGTCGTTTTTGATCTTTAAACCAGGCAGTAAAGTTTTTATTGATAGAAGTCGTATCAGACTTTATATCTTTTAGGTTTTGGTTAACTTGCTTAAGTATCATTTAACTTCCTTGCCTATCGGCTTCTTGTTTCTTAAGATCTTCCATCAATAAAGTTATATAAATTTCTCTTTCCCACGGCATCATTCTTTCAAGATCATCTAAGTTATAATTATAATTTTGCAGTAGTTGATAATTAATTCTATAATGATTCACCAGATTCTCATGAGAAAGAGCTATTAAAAAAAATCAGATAATCCTTCTAGTGTATATTTATTCTCTTCACCGCAACTTTCGCATTTATATTCTACATCTTGAGATAGCTTTGGTAAATCTTGTACAAATTCCATCATCTTTGCGTACTGATCAGATGAAAGATTATTAATAAACTCTTCGATTTCTTCTCTTGATTCATCCGTAAAATCTAAGAGCTCATCCGGAGTATGTAATTTATCTAGACACATAATCAGCATCTGAAAAACTAACTCATTGATATTATCAACTTCAAGTGTTTCTTTATTATCAATGATTTGTTTATATCCTGGAAATTTTAAATCTATGGTATATTCTTCGTTTATCTTTATTCTCTTTTCAGGAAAAGAATTAGGATCAATATTGATTTCTTCTAATTTAACTACAACTTGATTTTGCTGCTCGCATGATTGACATGCCATAGCAATATTACTTGTTTCTCCTACAGCCTTTGATCTAATTTGTAAGAAAAGATATTCAACATCAAATACAGTAAGACTATCGGGATCAAGCTTTTCTTCTATGCAATCTAAAACTGTATCAAGTATAGCTTCTGCGATATGAGCTCGATCATCGCTTTCAAAAGCTATAAGAAGAATCTTCTCTTCTCCTACATTGAAAGGCCTAAATCTAATTTGTTGTTGAGTTGATGGCACGGTTGTGCTATACATTGGAAATGTATTAATTTTTGGTAAAGCCATAATAAGTTATCCATTTTAAATAGTTCGAGTTGTTTCCCAATTCGTATATGTTAGTGAAACGTTTAAATCTGATACTGCATCAGTGCTAGCATCGCTAAATGCAATACCATTCATAGTATTTGGAAATGCGTCAATAAGAGTACATTCATGCACTACATCAGTGCTAGTATTAATTGAAACATTAAAATTAAATATGCCCAAACTTAAATCTGCTATAGATTGCGATTGATATACGGGCAAATCTGTACCATGCTTTAGTTGTCTAATTCTAACGGATTTGGCATATTCATTTTTAAATCCAACTTCTTTTGTCTGTTGGTTAAATGCCTTGTTCTGCCAAAACTCAAAATACTTGCGAACTCCATAGTCATTCATTAATCTAAATGTCATTGAAATTTCTTGAGTTAAATATCCATAAGCCATCGGCTGAGTTACGGGTCCGATAGTCTTTTCTCTAGTAGTAATCTGTCTACCTGGCATAGTTACTTCAGTACAAAATAAAGAAATATTATCACTTCCAAATTCAGCTATTCCAAATGAAGGGAGTATTACTTGAAATACATTAGGCTTTGCAAAGCCTTTATGTTGTCTAGCTTTTGATTTTAAATCATCAATAGAGATTCCCATTAGATAGCCTTTCTAGAAGCTTGGTAAACACTTGATGCGCTACCCTTTTGCCAATCTGCGGTCGGAAGAAATGTTGCAATCTCCCACTCAGGCGCGGGCACGCGGGCGAATCTACTTTTGACATGATCTGTTAAGTAGTGTTTCACACAAGGTTTGAAGTATTTCATTTTAGTTGAAGCTTTTAACATTCTATAAGTTACCATAAATCTGGCATCGTCAGTGTACATTTTATTGTTTACAGTATCCATTAACCCGTCTAAAAATTTAGCTCTGAGAGTTGGTGGCAAGTAATGCAAATTTAAACCTAAAAAACCGCCAGGTGCTTTATCAATAACAATGCTTAAAGGAAAGCTATCATAGTAAGGCAACTTATCCTTATGTTTAGGTTGATAAAAAAACATATACATCGATCCAATGATCTGACGATTCTGCAAATCAATCGGTTCTTCTCGCATCAATTGATTACGATTGACACGTCTTAATGCTTGTGCTTTTCTACGAAACCAATCTCTGGATTCTTTTGTTCTAGGTGTAATCCCAGCTCTAAAAGCTTGTAGTTCTAAGTTTTGAAATAAATTGCTCATACTTCTATTTATTCACTTTCTTACGCAACGGTTTAAGAGGTTTAATAGTTTTTCTGGGATTAGGTAATATGCCCATAGACTTTAGTGTATTCTCGGTCCATATCTGGAACTCATAACCGTTATCCTGAGCATATTTTTGAGCTGCTGACCATTTATTCATATTCTTAACGTATGTCATACCTTCATTAATATATCTCTTAGTTTTTCTTCCTTTAAAACTTGGCGGCTTAGTTTCTTTATCCGGTTTAATTTCAACTAAAATAGTTTTACCGTCTTTAAAATTAATTTTAAGATCCATAAAATATCTATGGTATTTCTTATCTACTTCATAAAAATAAGGAATTACTGTTTCTTCGCTTGACCACCCTACTACTTTAGGGTTATCATCACACCATTTAAAACAATGTCTTTCCCATAAAGACCTAAATATAACACCATCCGGATCTCCACGGTATTTATTTCTGTGTTTTACTTTATATCGACCAGAATAAGCCACCTAAAATCCTTATAAATAGTTTCAATATTTCTATTTATTAAGGCTTAAAAATATGGCGAAACCGTGGATAGACCCAGATAGACCAGACACAGAACCTAAAACGTTTGAAACAGAAATCACTGGGCCAGTACGAAGACAAGTTTTAAGATTTCCTAGAGATAATCAATTAGACTATCCTGGCACTATACAGTTTGATTTATTACAGGCTCTCGAATTAAACACTAGTAATATCAAAGGTTTTTGGAGTACGGCCAAGAGCATGGGTTCAGCTTTTGGAAATGCATTTAATGCAGCTTATAATGATGATACTGATCTAGATAAGTTAGAAAAGCAAAAATTGTTTGATGAACAAGGGATAGATGATGAGGGATTGGCTGCAGCACAAAATGCTTCTAACTTTGTAACTGAAAGAGAAGTTAATAGAGTCAATAGAATTGATAGACAAACATTATCTGTTGGAAAGTGTACTTTGTATTTACCACAGCAGATTGTAATTCAAGACGGAGTTTCTTACGGCGATATTGATTTAGGTAGAATAGGCCAAGCAGCTTTCCAAGCTTTGCAACAAACCGGTGATATAACAGAAGCTGGTAATGTAGCAGCTGCTCAAGCTGGAAGAAATACTGTAGAATTTTTAAAAGGTTTTAGTCCTGATAATTTATCAAAGATGTCTTCGAGCAGAGCGGCGTTTATTGTCGATCAAGTTCAAAGAAAAACATTAGGAAGGGGCGGTAGTGCTGGAGGTTTTAGGCAATCTACTTCTGGTGCCATTAGTGCAGGATTAGGTGTTAGTGTTAATCCTAATAAATTATCATTATTTAGATCTGTTAATTTAAGAAGATTTCAACTAAATTTTAAACTAATTCCTAATAGTAGATTAGAAGCACAAGAGATAGAAAAAATAATTAAATTCTTTAGATCCGAGCTTTACCCTGAAGGGATTTATATAGGTGGGGTTTCTGTTGGTTATAAGCATCCTAAAAAATTTAGAATTACGATGGCTTATCGCGATAAAGAAGTAGCTACTCGTCTATTGCCAGTGTATTTAGAAAGATTTGATACTAATTATAATCCGTCTACTATGTCTATGCATTATGACGGAGAAAGACCTTATTTCCCGGAGATTGATATATCCATGGCATTTGTAGAAGAAAGAGCATTAGTCAAACAAGATATTACAGATGATCTAAATAATGGTGGAGGACACTAATGAGTTATTTTAGAAATTTCCCGCTATATCCATATAAATTTGGAAATGAAGCCGAAGCCAACCTTATTCAGAACTTAAGTGTTTATGTTGATTTAGTTGAAGAACTAACCAGCGATGATATGAACGTATACGAGATTCAATACGTTAAGGACGGAGAAAGACCCGACCAGATGTCTCAAAGGATATATGATACTCCAAATTATTATTGGACATTCTTTTTTGCAAATGAAAAGTTGAGAATAAGCGGTTGGCCATTAGATGAAAACGAAGTTTTTGATGTAGCCAAGAAACATTATCCTAATATCGTTTTAACTACTGAAGGCGCGATGAGTGAAAAATTTAATGTAGGCAATGTGGTAATTCAAGAACCAACTCAATCATCTGATGTATTTTCTGGACCAATATCTATTGGTAAAATTATAGAGAAAAATTTAGATATGGGCCAATTGGTAATCGAACCCTACAACGAAGTAAATGGATTTACAATTACTAATCCAGGTAAAGGATATGTTAAAGCTCCTTTAGTTACACTTTCAGGTGGAGGCGGAACAGGAGCCACCGCTGTTGCAGGAGTAACTAATGGAATAATTACTTCTATTACTGTTTCAGATGGAGGTACTGGATATACTTCAAGACCTACTGTTGCTATCTCAGATCCAGATGTAATTAACTGGAGTTCATTTAGCCAGTACGTGTCTAATTATCAATTAGCTAAATTACCTGACACCATTAGGGGAATGGCGCAATATCTTTTAGAGTATATAGTTAATATAGGTGGTAATCCAAATCGAATAATATTTTGGGAAGAAGAAGTTTCCAGCGGTAGAAAGCGCGGTGATTTAAATGGCAGCGGAAGTATAACTCTTACTGATGTTATACTGCTATTACAGATCGCCGTAGGAATATCTGTTCCGACATCAGTTAATAATCATTATAATGCCCATATTGCCCCTCAACTTGACGGTGAAGTAGGCTCTCTTACAGGAGTTTATTATGATTTTATTAAGCAAGTAGTAAATGGATATGAAATAGCAGACATTGATATGGATGGAACGGTTTCAAAAAAAGATGTTAATATTATAAGTAGGTATAATGTCAATAAAGCTGATCCTAGAATATCTGAAGCTATTAGACTTAGATTTGAAGTTATACAAAATACAATTGTACAAAACTCTGCGACTTATCCACAATGGAATCCAGGCGGAGGTATTGAAAAGGCAACAGCAACATCTGGTATAACTAATACGTCATTTAAAATAGATCAAACGATATATTCAAGTAATACTAGTACTGAATATAGGAATTGGGATGTTTCAGATGTTAAGACTTTAGCAGTCGAAAACGCACAGAAACAATATGATGCCATTCATCATTATGAAGATGCAAATGGAGATTATTTAGATTTAGAAATTACAAATGATGATGGCGGTGTATTAATTCCTACGGTCTTTTCTTCAGCTATTACAAACTTAAATAGATTAAAAACTTTAAACGACGATCTTAAACAAATTAAAGTTTTAAAGCCCAGCGCTATATCAAAATTAAATACAGAATTCCAAAAGCTTTTGAAAAATGGATAAATTAATTACTCCTTATGATTTTAGAATTAAAGAAGTTCTTATTACGTCAGATCGTTTTAGGAATAAACCCCCTTTAAACGTAACCCCTATTACTTTTGGTTTTGAAGTCTTTGAAGATATTAATATCCCATATTTAACAGGAACATTGGGATTAGTTGACGATAACGATTTGCAAAATATATATGGTTTTACTGGCACTGAGAGAGTTTCAATAACAGTAGCTCTTCCTGGATTAGATCAGGAAATAACTAATAACTTTATTATGATGAGTTTTAAAGATAAAAAAAGATCAGGTAATACTGACGTAATATATTTTAATCTTGTTGAAGAGCATGCATTCTTAAGTAATTCAATTGAATTTAGTAAGTTTTATGACGGAACTGCTGGATCTATAATTAAAAAGATATGTAGAGATAAATTAAATATAGAAGTAAATACTTCAAAAGCAAAAAAGACTTATCAGACAAAGTTTAGATATATCGTCCCATATCAAAATCCTTTACAAGCAGCTTTACAGGTATTAAAAAAAGCTACAACAGAAAATGGATTACCATACTTTTTTTATTCAACCTTTTTAGATGATGGGTTATGCTATAAAGATTTAGAAACTATGATTAGTGAAGAACCATTTGAAGAATTCATATATTCTCAAGCTTTTTCTTCTGCAGCAACGACATATGAACCCAGAATCAGAGGTAAGGCTATTGAGAAAGTAAAATTAGATAGCAATAAAGATACTCTTCTTCTTGCTCAAATGGGCGTATACGGTTCAGATTATAGTTATTTTGATATACAAACTGGTAAAAGCCAAAATACTCATATAAACGTATATCAAGTTTATGAAAATCTTAATTATCAAAGGATATTTCCGAAAGGACAAAATCAACCTCCTTTTCCAAAAAATGTTTCACCAGATAGAAGTCTAAAATTAAACAAAACTCTAGATCAATATGACTCAAAATATATACACCAAATAAGTAGTTCTACCTATCCATTTGAAGGCGGGGTAAATAACTTTTCTGAAGAAGAAAATGACGTCTCATATTATTCTGGAAGAGTAACTTCTGAATCTATGAGACAAATTTTATATCATAACGAAATAGGAATAAGAATTCCTGGTTTTCATTTTTGTTATGGTTCTAATAGAGGGGTGGGAAATGCACTACAAGTTGATATATACAAAAACGCGCCAGATGTTCAAGATGAACTAGATAACGAAAAATCAGGTAATTATATAATTACATCTAAAAAGCATACGTTTGATACTCTTAAAAATGAAAGTACTGTAGATTTAGGAATTTCTAAAATTGCAAATCTTGAGGTAACAATATGAAAAAGATGATAGAATCTAAATTTTATGGCGATAACTATAGATGGTTCTTTGCTACGGTTTTAGATAGAAACGACCCTGATATGCTAGGTAGAGTACAAATAAGAATTCACGGCATTCATTCAAATACTGAAGCAGATATCCCAAGAGTTGCATTACCGTGGGCGCCTGTAGTAATATCTACAGAGCATGGCGCAACGTCTGGTTATGCTACTCCTCCTCAAATTTTACCAGGCGCAACAGTATATGGTTTTTTTGTAGATGGCAAACAGTCGCAATCTCCCATTGTAATAGGTTCCCTGCCTAAAATAGAAAAGCCAACTTCTCAACAAACCACTCAGTTAATCACGAGTAATTCAGTTATTCCTAATAATGAATATTCAACTTCGCCTGATATAGATCAAGATATTAATGATGAATTAGTATCTCCGGAAGTAACTGCTTCCAGAAGATTAAACGCCATGAAATACTTTATTGATCAGGGATTTAATGAGAATCAAGCTGCAGGAATAGTTGGAAATTTAGATCATATTTCAAATGGATTTAATACTACAATTAAAGAAGAAGGGAACGTCTCGACCTTTGGTATCGCCCAATGGAAAAAAACAGGAAGACGATATGCGGCATTAGTTGCATACGCTAAATCTGAAAATAGAAACGTACGATTCTTTAAAGTTCAATTAGATTTTATTATGCAAGAATTAAATGGTAAAACTACATATTCTGATTTTATATCAGTTAAAAATTTATTAAAAACCTCTACTAGTTTTTATGGTAAAGCTAATTCAAAAAACGCCAGCTGGGTGTTTATGAATAAATATGAGCAAGCGCAAGATAATAGTACTCTTTTTATTCGAGTAGGTTTAGCTAGACTTGCCTATAACGTTTATATGAATAATTATATTACTAGTTCAGGAGCTGGATAATGCCATACCCAAGAGATCTTCATGGCGGTACTAATAGCGTAACCCAATCGATACATAAAGCTCATATGGATGCGTTTAGAGAAAGTACATCAGAGCCTCAGTGGAAGAAGGATTTTGCCGCTGCTAAAGCTGCCGCTAAGGCTGCTAAAAAAGCCAAAAAGAAAGCCGCAAAGGCCGCAGAGGTAGATATTCCAGTAGAACTTAAATCACCAGTAATTCCTATAGTTATAGAAGAGGATCTTGCTGTTTCAAAGGAAAAAGTTTTAACTTCTGCAGATAGACTTAAATCTGCAATGGGTCTTTCAAATATTGATGCTAAAAATTTAAATATAAGTGCTTCTTTGCCTACAGCGCCGGCGGTAGCGGCAGGTTTAAAAGTTTCTTTTGCGGCAGATCCTAGAAAGTATGAAACCTATTTAAAAAATGTGAGTGGTATTGATAATTCAGATGACCTATTTAATGCTATAGAAAAAAAGGATCAATTGGTTTCAAATATAGGTAATTCTGTAACCTCTGATATTTCTGAGACATTAATAAAATTTAATTTTGGTTTCGACGATATATTAAGTAATATTATAGAATCAGTTAATCACAGTGCTCGTAATGCTATTAATGGCATTGTAAAAGATGTTTCTTCTATTACGGCATTAGAAAGTGCAGAAATAGTTAAATTACTAAGTGAAGGTAATATTAATGCAGCTACATCAATTTTAGTTAAAAAGTCAGACCTAGATGCTAAAACAATTTTTGATACTCTTAGCGATATCGATACTGGTGCAAGTAGCCAATTAAATAATATTTCGGGTCCTAAAACTATTTTAAGAAATACTAATCAAAATGTTAAAGCGTGGAAAGAATCAGCTACTTCAAACGATTATAAATTTAATTATATAGAAAACGGAGAAGAGTTAGAAATAGAATTAAAATCTATAAAAAGAGAAATAACAGAAATAGTATTTCATTGGACTAAAACTCCTAATGATCAAAATTATTCAGCCGAAGATTTGCAAGGAGCCTGGGCTCAACAAAGGGGTATAGGCATTCCATTTCATTATATAATCAGAAGAGATGGTAGACTTCAAAAAGCGAGACCGGTTGAAATAAAAACTCCAGTAATTCCAACAATAACGCCAAATGGTCATGATAACTATGCAATTCATATAGCGTATGTAGGAGGATACAATGCTCCAGCCGGAACTAAAAATATACAAAATTATGAAGATAGACTATCACTTACAGATAATCAGAAATATATAGCTGATAGATTTATGGCAACCTTTTTAAGAGCATATCCTGGAGGGCAGATATTGGGTATAAACGATTTATTATCAGATGAAGTGTGCCCAGGCCTTGATACCAGAGAATTTATAGAATTAAGGTTTGGTAGAAAATCTTTATTTACAAATCCTCTTATTCAACCGCCATTTAGCCCAATACAAATTTTAAATACAAGGATTCCAAATGGCTAATCCAGATGTAGAACTTGCAACTAAATCGAACGATCATGGTTTTGAAGATCCTAACTCTTCTTATCCATCTTCCGTTAATTGGTTTAAGCCCGTTTATGGTGATGAAACAGAAGAGTTAGATTTGGGTGGCAGTAAACCCGGTTTCCCATTAGATGTACCAAATAGCGGAAATAGTGTTTATCCAAACTATCATAAAATTAAAACTTCTACTGGTCATGTGATATCATTAGATGATACAGAAGATAATAAAAGAATTTTAATTAGACATGCTGAAGGCGCTGGGATAGAATTAAAACCGGATGGCAGTGTATGTATTTTAGCAAAGAAAAATATAGTAACAGTTGCAAATGGAGATCAAACTGTTATCATTGAAGGTGAAGGAAAACTATCTTTTGGTAAGTTAAAAATTGAAACAAATGATCTGGACATTGACGTAAAAGGAACCTATACGCTTAATGCTCAAAAGAAAATAGAAAACATTACTGAAGACGTAGTTTTAAATTATGGTAACACTACTCAAACTATCAACGGTACATATCTTGAGACACGCACAGGCGCGTCTACAGAACAAAAACTTGGAGGTGTTACTGAATACATCAAAGGGAATCATAAGATATACACTCAAGGAAACTTAGAGTTTTCTAATACCGGAGACTTAATTATTACTTCTGATGATATTACTGTGGCTGGTGATAATATTAATATCGCAGGATCGGATGTATCAGTGTTTGGTTCTAGTGGAATGATAGGCGGCGATAACGTAGAATTTAAAGGTAAAACTGCAACACTTACTACAATTCATGGCGATTTGAACGGAACAGCTTTAAAGGCTAATGCGACATCATCTCAAAATTATGCACAATCGGTAACATCTGGTACAGCGTATAGTTTTACAAATACTGCAGCAACTCGTATATCTCTTACACCCGAAGATATCAATGCCTTATTAGAAAATAGCGAGAAAGGCATTCGCAAAGTTTCAGTTGATCCTGGTGATTTTACTAAAAATCTCATAAACAAAGAAGAGGAAACCGGTGGGGTTTCAAAGGCCGAATTAACTACAGAAAAATATAGATCTAAATTTAGAGATCAGAGTAATTTGGCGAATAGTGTTTTGATGGGCAATGCAATCCTTTCTGATAAAATTAGTAGTGGAGCTGGCACACCGATCCCTCCAGCTATAGGAAGATCTAAGCCCGGAACTGTTACTCCAAAATTTGGCCAAACGCCGATAGGAAATTTAACAATTGCCAAACAGAGTAATTTATTTGAACCAAAGGAATTAAGCGATGTCATTTTACCGGCGCCGCAGTTTAATCCTAATTTCAAAGAAACAATTGATGAAAATACTCTTTTAGCTCCAGGCGTTAGAATATCTGATTTCTTAGGAGGTAAT
>Ga0222716_10003928_pt1 | contig 11753 bp, 6 predicted proteins | sample C33_13DmetaG_FD_165044 | JGI IMG/M metagenome (GOLD analysis project Ga0222716, IMG submission 165044) | Estuarine water microbial communities from San Francisco Bay, California, United States - C33_13D | ecosystem: Environmental > Aquatic > Marine > Unclassified | place: USA: California... | reverse complement strand
ACAGGTGTTCACGAAGTACCCGAGGTAGTAAAACAGGCCTTCGGCAGATTCAAACTTGTCAAACATCTTCACGACGGACTGAATCTCGAGTTGTTCCGTGTACTCCCTAGCGATGTTCACCGCCATCTGAAGGTTTTGACGCATGTTGAACGTGAGAAGTTCCTTTAGGCAGTCCAAAGCCCACTCGCGGCTCAGTGTGCCGAAGAATTCAGTGAGCGCTTGCGGGTCCATCGAGTGCGTGTTGACGACGCAACGCTTCAAGTCGGAGAGCTCCGTGTAGTGCTCCATCGCTCGAATGTAAAGACCAGCCTTCTCGCAGAGCTGCGCGATGCGCGGTCGGTCGTAGTGCGTGAGCTTTCCTTGCGCCATGATGGCGTCAGCGACGTTCGGATACGTCACTAAGTTGATCTCAAGAACCTTGGTCTGCAGCGCCGCTTGGCTCTCGTCGTCGCCCTTGAGCAAATCGAGCAAGATTGATGTTGCCTCACGAATCATGTTGCGCTGCAAGAAGAGATCGGCGATGGCCCCCATGTCGCACGGTGGCGGTGTCATCTGACTCATCTTTTGCGCCAACTGCACCGCGCTCGCGGGATCCTTCATCATAAGAGCTTGCAACATGTACATGTAGTCTGGCTTGTAATCGACGGCGGCGCAGTATTGCGCCATCTTGTCGAATTCGCCACGCTGGGCGAACGCAGCGGTTACCTTCGGACTCGCGCGCGCTTTGACATAAATCTTAAGCGCGGTGTCGGAGTCAGTCGGCGCTAGCATGTCGCCGAGTTCTTCGCTCGCCTCAAGCTTGTCCTCGCTCAGCCATGTGTCGAGAAGCTGCTTCTTGTTTTGCGCAAGCACGAGCTTTGCGAGTTCAACTGATTCCAGCTTATTCAACTTTCCGCGCTGCAAGCACGCGCCAAAGTACTGTAACAAAGGAGAACTTTGACCCGGTTGAGTCGGGACGCTGCGAAAGCGGGCGATGGTCTGATCCGTGCGCAACGAGCTCATGCTCGCCGCGAGCTCTGCCGCCCCCTTGTAGTCGGCAGAGTTGAAGAGCATATCAAACTTGGGCATCACGAGCGCATCGGCGCCGGGAAGATTCCCTCTCGACGCGACCGAAAGCGCAAGCTCCAGGTTGTTGAGCTGTCCGCTGATGAACGGCACAACGGCGGCTTCGTTCAGGGTGATCAACAAAACTTGGCCGGCTCTGTTGACAACATACAAACCGCCGACGCTCGTCGCGGACGCGCCGACGAAGACGGGATCTTGCGAAATGCGGCTTCGGTAGATCGGCGACGCGGTTTCCACGTCGTAGACGAACAGTAGACCGCTCTTGGTGACGATGTAAATGACGCCGTATTTCTCGCTCACTTGCATCACGACGGGGAAGTCGTCGGCAAACTCGGGCGGGAAAAACAACTCGCTCGTGCGCTTCGTGAACGGCGTTTGCCCCGCCGGCGCACCGAGTTCAATCACATGAAGCTTGGAAGCCACCGATCCATCGGCTTGAACCATCTTTTGAGCGAAAACTACCAACTGACTCTTTTGCGCGTTGCCCGGCACTTGGTGCGTCGTGAACGCCGCCATGTGCGCCTCGAGCGGCTGCGAGCGCTGTTGCGCCACCGAGTACAGCTGCATGTTACCCTTCACTAACGCCGGTCTCGACGCGTCGCCTTGCGCGATACCGACCAGCGTGAACCACTGCATGTCCTCTGACGCTTTATAGCTGATGATCTGATTCCCGTTCAGGTTTGCCGTCCTGTCGAACACCTTCACCGGTGCGTTCGCGTCATCGATCGACCAGTGAAACACCGAGGTGTTGGTCACGATCCCCAACATTTTCGGCGTGATCCACTTCCAAAACACCACCGGCTCCATGTCGTGCCCCTTGATTTTCGCCTTTTGATCAATGTTGAAAATCTGCAACGAATCCTCCACGCCATTCTCGTTCTCCACTCTCGCCTTGAGCGCAATCACGTTCTGCGTCGGGTTCATCAGCGCGCTATCCGCCGTGATCGGTTTCTTCATCGGCTGCAGCGGGTTATTCACCTCGACGATCACCACATTATTCGTCGTCCCGCTCTCCCGAGCGCACACGTACTTCTCGCTCTCCATGGTGAGATTCGTAAACGAAATACATTGCGGGTTCACTCCGCACGATTTCAACTGCGCACCGTTCAAAACCGCGCGATTCTCGTCAGTCACCACCGTTCACATCATTTCGCGTCCTTTCGCTCGCGTCCTCTCGCGTCCTTTCGCGTCCACGGCGCGTTTTCTTTCGAGATTGATTGACCCAACGAGATCTCTTCGCCAATCCCGTCGCGTTCCGTCGTCTCTTTCCGCTTCGAGCGTCGCTTTCGCGCCGCGCGGCCGCGGTTCGCGGACGCACCTGTATCGCTTCTTTCACCGCGACCGGCGCCGCGTGCGTCGCCATCGTGCGCGCTTCGTCGCGCGCGCGATCGTGCGGTCAATCGCGCATTCGCCGATGGCGCACGCGCCCTTAGGGTTGAGAGATTGGGCGCCCGGCGCGCGTCGCCGCGCCACACGGCGACGCTCGACGACGCGCGCGCGCGATGACGCGCGCGGCGTCGACGATGACGCGCGCGACCGCGGTGGCGCGCGCGGCGCGCGTCCCGCGCGGCGGTCGCGCGAAAGCGAGGACGCGGATGCCGACGGATAAGTCGACGACGCGACGCGACGCGCGCGCGAACGCGAGCGATGACGCGGAGGCGGGGACGACGACGGCGGGGAGGAAGGCGGCGACGATTCGCGGCGCGGCGACGACGACGGGAGAGGCGGTGAGCGATGGACCGCGGCCGATGTTGATGGTGGACCTGTCGGCGGGGACGGTGAAGTTCGCGCCGACGCGGCGGCAGAAGAGTCAGGCGACGGCGAAGAAGGATCAGGCGGTGAAGCGGGTTTCGGTGGAGATGAAAACGAAAGGGAACGTCGTGATCGGGGTGCTGGAGGAGGAGGATGTGGATGATGCGACGAATTTGGTGATGGACTTGTTTTTCAAGGTGAGGCCGCAGGATATCTTGGCGAAGAACCGGTTGCGAGGCGAGCAAGCGAAGCGCGTGCGCATGGGACTTTTGGACGGCGTGAAGACGGCGGAGGATCGTATTTTGATATCCGCCAAGGTTGGGAACGTGTTGGTGGGGATTTCGGAGGTGTCGTTGCCGAACGGCAATAGATACGGGGCGGACAAGCTGCAGCCGAGGGCACCGAGGGACAAGGCGTACTTGTCGGACGTGTGCGTGAGCCCGACGCAGCGCGGGCGTGGGATCGGACGACAACTCGTGCTCGCGGCCGAGCGCGCGATGGCAAACATGGGCGAAACCATCTTGTACACGCACACTAAGGTTGACAACGAGGCTGCGCAGATTCTGTTTGAAAAGTGCGGATACGAGGAGCCGCCTGAGGTCAAGGCGAAGCTCACCGCGGCGCAAATTGCGCAGCGTTCGAGCAAGAACAACCCTTTCGCGAAGCTCGGTCTCGTCGAGGTCGGGCACATTTTGCTCGCGAAACCACTCGCAAACTCTGACCTGCCGCCGTAGAGACGAACGATGACTTTGCAATATTATTCACAAGACTTGTCTCGTCGTGATATGCTACGCTCTAACTCTATCTAATAATCAGCTAGGACACCTCTTTCTTCTCTTTCTTCTCTTTCTTCTCTTTCTTCTCTTTCTTCTCTTTCTTCTCTTTCTTCTCTTTCTTCGCCTTCTTCTCCTTTTTTTCATCTTTACTCGACGACTTTCTCTTCTTGTCGCCGCGCGGACGAAACACGTGAATGACGCAATTCCCGGCGCCAGTACGTTGAAAGTCGGAGTGTAACGCCGTCACTGGTAGCTCCGTTCGCTCAAAATCGTTCACCGTTGACTCGGTGTAAAACTTTGTCTCCGCGAGCGGATGGTGTACAGGGTACCGCTGAATGTTTGCGATCAAAATGAGCGTGTTCGGCCCAGCCAAGTCGCGCATCGTGCGCACGAGATTCGTCCACTTGGCCGGGTCGTTGCCGTACACGACGTCGCTCGCCAAGACGAGATCCGGCTGACTTTTCAACCCGAGAGCTTTTAGCGGCTTTTCGTCGCCCCAAACAAGTTTCTCTACGCGCGCATCCTTCGCCGCGTTTGCTTCGACGTTCTCTCGCAGTAGCGTCAAGACGTCTTCGTCGCCTGCGTGGAATGAAAAGGAACTCGTCAGTTAGATGTGCGATACGCGCGATGAATGTGCGAGAGCTACTATCAGATGACACTCATGGCCCGCCGAAACGCGCGAGTGCTGTCAGCGAAACTCCCGAGTTGATGTGTGCCACATTTGAAACTCCAAGGACATGGACAGTCCAATGAAGGGATTAACAGTGGCGAAGGACGAACAAGTCGAAAGAAGACGCGCGAAACGTACCGTCGGTAGCGACAACGTGCGCGCCAAGTTTGGAAGCGACTATGGACGGTAACCCTAAACCAGCACCGAGTTCAACGCATACTTTACCCTTCCAATCGTCGTCCCAAGTTCCACCGAGCGCCTTCGCGACGCCCTCAGTCGCGAGCGGCGATTTCTGTCGAGACAACCACTCGGCTAAAACAAAACTTCCTTCCCACAGTGCCACACCCGTGTTTCCTCTTCCCCATCCCCCACAGCTATCGTCGACGCGGACACGATCGGTACCTTTGTAACTCTGCGGTGTCGCCGCGGTGAGCTCGATGGTGGCGTTCATTGACGGAAACTCGTACGACAGCGTGCGCCGCGACGACACGGCTTCGGCGAGTGAAGCGTCTTCAACGCCGAGTCGCTCGTACGACCCTAGGAACTTTAAAAGCTCCTGCGAATTAAAGTCATTGAGCTTCGTTCGAGCGCACGCGCCCAGCGCTTTGATTAATTCCTTGTCCTCGCATCCGAGCGCGGCGAGCGCCCACGCCGTGTTCGTTAAATCTCGCGGATTGAACTCGTCGATCATGGACTTCATCGCCCGCACGATGTATGGCAAAACCTCTTGCGTATTTTCGTTGAGCATGGCGAACGACCACAACACCATCGTCAAGTGATGTGGCGAAAAGGTTTGAAACTCGACGTCGAACAACATCTCACACACCACGGCGCTAAACATTTCAAAGAGTTCTGGCGCCTTGATGTCGAGTTTTGCGAATGACCACGCCAAGAACGCAATGTCGCGCGGCTGAAATTCATCTCTTCGCGCCGCGGCATGATCCTTGTAAGCCTTCATTATCTGTGAGTTATAAATCCCGAGCTTTGCCATCGCATGCGCTGACGTCGCGATTTGCTGCGCCGACGATTCGTCCGCTTTCCTTGCCATCGACTTTGCGAGCGCGTGCATGACTTTGTGATCGTCGACGGCGAGATTCGCGAGCGCCCACAGCACCATCGAGAGTTCGTGCGCGTTGAACTTGTTCGCGTACTCGTTTGCCGCCTCGACGAATACAGCGATCAACTCTGCATCATCGCTCATGTTTAACTTCGCGCACGCCCAAATAACGTTGGACACGTGCTGGCACTGAAACTCGCCGCCGGAGAACCACGCGCGTTCTCGCTTCAATCGCGAGCACAACGCCTTGACCCCCACTTCTGCGTCTTCTCGCACGCTCGACCCACACTTCGCGAACCCAGACAACGTATTCGCACATTCTTGCGGATTGAACATCTCAACTCGTTCTTCCACCGCCACCGCGATCCCACGCGCGAGCTCGCGTCCCAGCGCGCTCTCCTCGAACATGCCTCGTCGCGTCGTCTCCGTCATCGCCCCCAAGCTCCACGCCGCGTTCGACACCCCTTGCGGCGTCCATCCGTTCTGATGATCCGTCCCTTTATCCACCATCAACGACGCTCGTATCAAATCTCCCAATATCAACCACAATCCCACGGTATCGCTCTTCGCCTTGGCCAATCCCCAAAACGCGTTCGACAGTTCCTGCGGCTTGAACATTCGCGCGCGCGCCTCCACCATCGCCTCGATCGCGCGTTCCATCGCCTCATCTCGCGCGTTCGCGCGTCCACACGCCCAAAGCATCGCCGCGCACTGCCGCGGCCACCACTCGCGCGGCGCGCGTTCCAGCGACGCGCGCGCGACGTTCGCGATGGTTTTCACCACCGCGCGCGCCTCCCCGGCGGCGGCGCCATCGTCGCGTTTCTCCGCCAGCGCGTGCATCTTCGCCGCCTTGCCCGCGATCGCGGCGCAGTTAATCGCGTTCAGCAGCGCGTCGTTGCCCTCGACGAGCGCGACGAGCTCGCGCGGCGCGCGCGCGGCGACGACGGCGCGGTTGAGCGACTGCGCGTCGGCGCAACGCGTCGACATGACGACGGACAGCGTCGCCGCGCGCGCGTCTCGCGCTTCCGTCTCGTGCGTGTGCGCGCGCGATATCGCGTTACGTCATCTCAGCGCGTCGCGAGCGTCGAAGACCGCGCGCGACGTCGCGCGCGCGCGCGAATGCGGCGACTCTGGCGACTGCGCGCGAGCGATCGACCGCACAATCAGTCGTGATGTTTACCGTGCGCGCCCCCGCGCGCGCGACGCGCGTCGCGGCGCGTCAAACGTACGCTCAGCGATCGTCCGCGCCGGCGCCGCGTCGCGCGGCGCTCGAACGACGACGCGCGCGCGTGATTTCAAACGGATTGTTCGGGCTCGGGCTTCCCGAAATCGTCGTCATCGGTGGCGTCGCCGCGGTGCTGTTCGGCCCGAGCAAGCTTCCCGAGCTCGGAAAGTCGCTCGGGAAGACGGTGAAGAGCTTTCAAGAGGCGGCCAAGGTGCGCGGCGAGGGCGGTGATCGAGCGAGCGCGCGAGACGGACGCGCGAGGGCAAAGAGTATCTCGAAGGCGACGCGCGACGAGGGCGAGCGAACGCGACGACTGACGGATCGTGACGGTTGGTTTGCGACGCGAATAGGAGTTTAAGGATGAACTCACGGAGGAAATGACCGAAGAAGGCGAGGCAAAGGCGATCGAGGGCGATAAGAAGGAGGAGTAGAGGCGCGAGGAATCGCTGAGACGTTGTATTGCGCAGCATCAAGACCACAAAATCTAAGTTAGTTACGTCCCGCCGCCGCGGATGCCTTGGCTTTGGCCTTGCGCGCCGCCACTGCGGGGCGCTTTCCTGATCGTTTCGCCGCCTTCGCGATGCCGGCTTTAGTCGAAGTTTGCTTCCCGCCTGGGGCGCCGCGCGGCGCCTCGCCGCCGCGATGCGCGCTCTTGGACGATTTTCCACCGGGGCGAGATCTTGACCCTTCCCAAGCGTTCGTGCCACGCGACGTCGACGCATCGCCGCCTTCGTCGCGAAGCTTTGGATTCCGTCGTTCGGCACCGGTGGCGACCTTCGGCTCGGCACGCGCCTTGCTCGGCGTGCCGGGTTTCGGCGCCTTGGATCGAGCGGCTTTGCTCACGCGAATTTCTCTATCGCCGAGCTTACTCCCGTCAAGCAAAAGCGCCGTGCGCGCCTGCGCCGGTGTTTTGAACAACACGAACCCGATGCCCTTACCCATGGTCGTCTTTCTGTCTCGCACCACACGCACCGCCTCGACGCTCTTGCGCAAATCGGGATACTCTTTATTCTTGTTGAACAAGCGAATCACGTCCTCATCGTCGACGTTAAACGGTAAGTGCCCCAAGAACACGCTTCGCGTGTGATCGTACACCACTTCACTTCGTATGATCGACGGCTGACTCGCTAAATCAACGCGAATGTGCCGTCCCTCAAACTCCTTCATATTCATCGCCGCCGTCGCCGCTCGCGCCGACGCCGCGTCTTCGTACACCACGAACGCCGTCGCGTTCGCCCGCTCCGCGTTCAATTTCCCCTTCAACACTTTAATTTTCCTAGGTTCGTTTCCATCCGCTTCCACGGGCACGTTTCTCAACCGTACGCTCACCACCTTGCCGTGTTCGCCGAATTTCGCCTTCAACTTTTTCAGCTTCGTCTTCGCCGGGACGTTCCCGACGAACACCGTCCGCGCCAGCTCCTCCGCCGTCGCGTCCGCCGATCGATCGCGATATCCCGACCCCGACGGTTTCGCTCTCGCCGCTCCCTCATCGCTGTCGCTGTCGCCGTCGTCATCGCCGCTCGGTTTCCCGTCCGAAACCGCCGCCGCCGCCGGCGCATCGTCCTCGCTTTCGCCCTCATCCTCGCTCGACGCCTCGTCCGACGACGACGACGACGCGCTCGCTTCGCGCGCGTTCGGCGTTTCTCGCGCTCGCTTCGCGCGCGCGCCCGTCGCGTCCGCGCGCGCGTCGCGTCGCGCCCGTTTCTTCGCCGACGCCGACGCCGGCGCGCGCGCCGTCGGCGCGTCCGCCGCGCGCGCGGCGTGAAACGCCGACCGCGCGTCGAACAGCGCGGACGCGCCGCTCGACGCGCGCGTCGCGTCGCCGAAGACGCCGTCGAAGATGCCCATGGCGACGCGCGGCGCGTCGCGAAGTACCGCCGCGCGCGACGCGCATCACATCGCGCCGTTCGGCGCGCCGGCGTCGCGCGCGCGCGCCGCGCCGCGACGCGCGCGCCGCGGCGATGTCCGCGCCGTGGTCGTCGCGGTCCAAGTATTACGTCGGGCAGGAGACGGCGTTCAAGCGCGACGTGGAGAAGCGCTGTCGAGAGTTCTTTTCGCACTGCAGCGTGGAGGAGTTCGACCGCGCGCTCGCGGAGACGCTCGCGGCGCAGGGCGGCGGCGCGGGGGCGAGCGATGCGAAGTGTGGGCTGGAGGCGCACTGCGTGAAGCGCATGATCGCGTGCGCGCTGGACCGAGGGGCGAGAGAGCGGGAGATGTGCGCGCAGGCGCTCGCGGCGACGAGGGCGAGCGGGACGCTGGACGCGGAGGATTTCGAACGCGGGTTCGATCGCGTGCTCGCGGAGGTGGCGGATTTGAAAATCGATTTTCCAGACGCCGTGGGCGAGTGCGTGACGTTTCTGGCGCGCGCGGTGGCGGATGATGTGGTGTCGGTGACGTACCTGGAGACGGCGTGCTCGAGGGACGGTTACGGCGAAGGAAGAGACGTGGCCAAGTCGGCGAAAATGACGCTGGCCGATGCGAGTGGGGAGTCGCGCGTGCGTAAGGCGTGGGGCGGACCCGAGGGATACAGCGCGGATAACGCCAAGATGGAGATGCGGGATATCATCGATGAGTATTTGATGTCGCGAGACGGCGCCGAGGCGGAGCGGCGCTTGCGTCGGTTGAATATGCCTTTTTACCATCACGAGCTCGTCAAGAAAGCGCTGACGCTGGCGATCGAGCAGTCAATCTTGACTCCTAACGTCATCGAAAAGGTGGTAGATTTATTGAAATACATCGGGCGGAGCTCTGTGGTGAACGGAAGTCAAATGGCGAAAGGTTTCGCGCGCACCGCCACGGCGCTCAAGGACGTGTCCATAGACGTTCCCAAGGCGCCTGAAATTTTTGGCGAGCTTATTGAGCGAGCGAAACGCGCGGGTTTACTACCTGTCGGTCTCAGCGCGTGGGCATCGGTGAAACCCGCGTCTTACGGAGGGAAAACTGCGCGTGGTCACGCACAGTTGCTTCGGTTGGACAGCGCGCCGGATCTCGCCGCGCTCGCGAAGGCGACGAAGTCTCCAGGTGAGTCTCCAGGAGGCTCGCGAAGCGCGTCTCCGGCACCGTTCGTAAGCGAGCGTATGCACGCTATGACTTTGGAGCGCAAGAACTCTGCCGGTTTGACTCGAATGGGGAGCGCGACGAAGAGGCAAATCAACACTGGTTGGAGTGGCTTGCGCGCTCAAGCGATGCCGAACAATTTGAAGAATTCGCAACGACCGCAGGGATTCGACACCGAAGGATTACTGGTGAAGGCTATGCCTAGCTATCGTTTAGCGCACTTGTTCGCCAAACGCATCGAACATAAGCCCGAAGGTCGAACGCGAAACAAGCTTGGGCTGAAACGGACGAATTCCGCGCCGGGAGGTTTGGACGATCTCGACACATCGCGTTTTGTTCGCCCAGTCGGGTTAGTGCACGATTATATGCCTTTCCTAGACAAGTATGAAGTTTTAGAAACTCTCGGTACCGGTGGTTTTGCCGTTGTGCGCAAGGCGAAGCATCGTAACACGGGTGAAATCGTCGCCGTGAAGACGCTTCGCGTCGAAGGTTTGGGCGGCGACAGCGACGACGAAGGTGGAAGTGAGTCATCGAGCGATGAAGACAGCGACGATGAGGATAAGCTTCAATCTATGACGCTTCACGAAGTCAAGCGCGAACTCGTCATGATGCAGCAGCTCTCAGCGCACCCGCATATCGTCACCATACGCGAGTTTTTCACTGAACAAAACGATGAAGTGGTGCACGTCGTCATGGATTGCTTGCAAGGCGAGGAACTCGACGATTTGGTGAACGCGCGCGGGGCATTTAGCGAAGAAGAGGTCAAGATCATCATGTCTGCCATGCTCGATGCAGTGGCGTTCATGCACGGCAAGGGTGTCATTCATAGAGATTTGAAGCTCGAGAACTTTGTTCTTGCTGAAAAGGGCAATTTGAAGTCGTTGAACATCGTCGATTTTGGTTTGGCGAAGGCGTTGAACGCTCGTCAAAAAGCGCAGCACGTGTGTGGCACACTGTCGTACATCGCTCCAGAGGCGTTACTCGCTGGCGTGTACGGTCAAGGCGTGGATGTTTGGGCGCTCGGAATCGCCATGCACGTCCTGCTCACGAACACGTGGCCGTTTGATGACGACGATGAGGATGAACTTTACGAGCAAATCACCGAATGTGATCTCGATTTCGAAACGGAGGAGTGGGAATCTGTGAGTGACATCGCGAAGGATTTGATAGAGGGTTTACTCGATCCCAATCCCAAGCGCAGGCTCACCGCGGCTCAAGCGCTAGAACACGCCTGGTTCACTGGCCAAGCTTCGCACACTTCGGACACGCTGCACAACATGCACACCCGACTCGACGGGTTGATTTCCATCTCTCGTCAACCACCTGAACGTCGATTCAAAAGCGGCGAGCTCGTCACGCGTCAGGGTGACCCTGCGACAGAGTTCTTCATAATAACTGCAGGCGAGTGCACGCTGACTCGCGACGGCGTCGTCGTCGGCGTTCGTCGAGTTGGCAATTTCGTCGGCGAATTGAAAAACCTGGAAGCGAGCGGCGAAGAAGAAACTCTCACGGCGTGGACGTCAGCTCGTGCAGTGGGCGACGTTCGCGCGCTCGTGTTTCAAGACACCGAGGTACAATGGGCGTACCAGTTTGATTATCGCCTGACGTCGGAGTTTGACAATATGATTCGTTCGCAACGAAAAGCCATCGCTCGAGAGGCGCGCGAACAACGTAAGCGCGAAGCGGATGACAAAAAAGCGCTCGAGGCCGCAGAGGCAGAAAGTGAGGCACCGATGACGAGATCGGTGAGTGAATTCGCGATTCGCGAGTGATTCTACAACTACAACGACTATGTAACAACACGAAAGCGCGCGCTCAATCAAACGTACGCGGCGGGCGGCGGGTCGTCCGGCACGCCTCCGATGTTAAACGAGGGCGCGCACCACGCCTCTGAGTTCGGGACGTTGGGATCGGGCGTGAGCGATGGCGCGCGCGGCGCGTTACCGTCGCCGAACGGACTCGCGCCTCCGGGACCGCCGCCGAACGGACTCGCGACGCCTCCGGGACCGCCGCCGAACGGACTCGTCGGTTGCGCGCTCGCCACGAATCCCGTCGCCAACGGCGTCGACGAGGGCTGATTCCCCGTGAACCCGCTCGCCATCCCGCCCGCCGGCGCGAACGGCGTCGCCCTCGCGTCGAGCGTCCTCGCGA
>Ga0222716_10003923_pt1 | contig 11767 bp, 9 predicted proteins | sample C33_13DmetaG_FD_165044 | JGI IMG/M metagenome (GOLD analysis project Ga0222716, IMG submission 165044) | Estuarine water microbial communities from San Francisco Bay, California, United States - C33_13D | ecosystem: Environmental > Aquatic > Marine > Unclassified | place: USA: California... | reverse complement strand
GTTCTCATTCCCCTACTGAAGCAAGAGCCTGTCGAACTTATGGGCTGGGCGGCGGTTATTACGGCTTGCGCCACGGCCTTCGGGGTTCGTGAATGGGGTAAGATTAAGGGCGCGGAATGAGTTGGACGCAGGGTGTTTTGCCGAGGGAAGAAATGAGCGAGCGCCAGATTGAACGTCTGGAAAACGCATACAGACTTCGGACAGGTGAAACTGATAGTATAGAATATATCACTTGGTTCGCGATTGATGGGTCAGATGCTATCGCTCACTTCAGCGGCGGGCGCGGTTTTGAAATAGGAAACAAGGATGATACTTAGGCCATTCATGCCCTACATAGCTGGCGCGGCCTTGCTTGCGAGCCTAGCCGCTGGCTACAAGATAAGGGATTGGCAATGCGATGCCGCACTTGTGAACGCTTTGGAAGAGGCTGCGGAACGGCAGCGGGAGATGCAGAATGAACTGGAACAGAAGGCCAGAGCCTATGAGACGCTCAGAGATTATGCCGATGGGCTGGGAGCCAGCAGAGGAACGAGCATTCGCGAGATTTACCGCGAAGTTCCTGCTCCTGCCCCTAGCTGTGCTGCTCCTGATACTATTGTCGGGGTGCTCCAAAGCGGTGTCGATAACGCCAATGCCGCCACCTCCGGCGAACCTAGAGAGTAACTGCCGCCCACTTGATGGTGTGCCCGACCCGCTCATCGACCCAGAGCGGGCGCTGTGGGAAAGCCACCTGATTGCCCGCTATATGGAGTGCAGTGTCAAGCATCGCTTGACAGTTGAGGCGTGGCGGGCGGCTGTGCAGATCGACAAAAAGTGATATAAGGGGCCCGCTATGTCTACGACGATGACCTTCACTACGCTCCAGCAGGACGTCCGGCGCTATCTTGAGCGTGGCGCTTCGGCAGTTACAGACCCGATCGTATACGAGCAGATACCTCGTCTTATCAATCTTGCTGAGAGACGCATCGCCCGCGAACTCAAAGTTCAGGGCTTTATTAACGTCGTAACTTCCACCCTCACAACAGGCCAGTCAGTATACCCAAAGCCCGATCGCTGGCGCGACGTGGTATCTATGAACATCGGCACCGGCTCTGGAAACAATACACGCAAGACGCTTTTCGGGCGTTCGTACGAGTACATACGCAGCTATTGGCCGGACGCCACCGCGACATCTCAGCCAGAGTTTTATGCAGATTATGACTACGATCACTGGCTTTTGGCTCCCACGCCGGACGCAGACTACCCTATGGAGGTCGTCTATTACGAGCTGCCTCCGCTTCTAAACGACAGCCTGCAGACAAATTGGATGACGGAATACGCGCCGCAGCTTCTGCTTTACGGCACGTTGCTAGAAGCGACGCCTTTCCTCAAGAATGACGAGCGCATAGCCGTGTGGCAGCAAATGTACGACCGCGCAGCTGCCTCTCTTAATGGTGAAGATATCGGCAAAATCTTAGATCGCGCCTCCGTGCGCAAGGAGGCGTAAATGACCTACACACAGGTGTTTGGCGGAAACACCATCTACCCTTCAGACGTATCCTATAAGTCTTACACACTAACCAGCGACATTACGCTTAGCTGGCCTATTGAAAGTGCGGCTACTGGGAACGTTGTCGCCCGTATAATTGACGTATCGGCTGCTAGTGCACAGAGCATTACAATGCCTCCTGCAGACGAGACGGGTGTAGGGCAGACCATCCTGTTCAACAACGTCGGCGCGGCGACTGTAACCGTTAAGAATAGCGCAGGCGGTACGCTGCTTAGCATCTCTTCGGGGGCGCAGTGGGAGCTGTATCTGACCGATAACAGCACGGCAGCAGGCACGTGGCGCTCGTATCGCTTTGGTGCCGCGACGGCAAACGCCCAAGCTTCTAGCCTCGCGGGAGCCGGTCTTACTGCCACAGGCTCCACCCTCGCGCAGCAATACCAAGTCGACACTTTTGCTTCTAACTACACGGCAGGCGCGTCCGATCGAGCCAAGATGTATGTGTGGACGGGCAGCAGCGGAACGCTTTCCCTCCCCTCGGCTTCTGTAGTTGGAGACGGCTGGTTCTTTAACGTGCGCAACGCCGGAACCGGCACTTTGACAATAGACGCAGACGGCACCGATCTGATAAACGGCGGCGCTAACATAACGCTGCAGCCCGAGGACAGTGCCGTAATTGTTAGTGACGGTCTCGGCTGGTATACGATCGGGCTCGGCCAGCGCGCTGTCTTTGCGTTTGACTACACATCTGTAGCGGTAACCGGGGGCAACTACACGCTTTCTGGTTCTGAGTTGAACCGAATTGCATACGAGTTCGTAGGCACCCTGACGTCCGACGCAGTGATTATCGTTCCGCCAACGATACAGCAGTATTGGGTTAGTAACCTTACCACCGGTTCTTACACCCTGTCTGTTAAAACGCCATCGCAAGTGACGCCGGTATCTGTTGGGCAAAACCAACGCGCTATTCTCTACAGCAATGGCAGCAATGTCGTAGACGCCGATACGTCTAGCGGTGTGTCCACGCCGGTTGGCATAGCTGACGGCGGTACTGGAGCTACCTCGGCTTCTGGCGCACGGATCAATCTTGGGGGTACGAGTGTAGGCATAGCCCTCTTTACTGCGGCTACGCAAGCAGATGCTTGGACGGCACTCGGTATCGCGCAAGCAGGGACCGTAGACGGCGGAGTATTCTAACGTGCCGGAAGAGATCATCCGCATCCAATCGCAGGCGGGGATCGCTCGCGACGGCACCGCTCTTGCCAATCCGTTTTACACAGACGGGCGTTGGGTGCGCTTCCAGCGCGGCCTCCCACGCAAGATGGGCGGCTACCGCTCTATCAACAAGTACGTGGAAGAGATCGTGCGCCAACTGCACGAGTACACCCAAGACGAGCGCACATATCTACACGCTGGATCTGCAAACAAGTTGGAGCGCCTTTATATCGACGGTGCGTTCAACACTAGCGTCATAAGCGATCGCACACCTACGTCAGGCTTCACCGCCAACGATAGCAACATGTGGCAGTTTGCGGCCGCGTACGACACCACTAACGGCAACCAAATTGTCGCCCAAGTAGCGCCAAACTTAGGCTGCATATGCAACACTGCAGGCGGCGAGCTGTTCACGGGCGACTTGCTAGGCACCGCGGCGCTAACAGCTGTTTCAGCCGTACCGGCTAATTTTGACGCAACGGGAGGCGTAGTGTCGCTAGCGCCCTACACTTTCGTCTATGGCGCAGATGGCTATGTGGCTTGGTCGGTGCCTAACGCCCCTGCGGACTACACTGGGAGCGGAGCGGGCAACGCATACATAACTTCCCAGAAAATAGTGCGGGCGCTTCCGCTTCGCGGCGGTCCTAGCAATGCGCCGTCCGGCCTATTCTGGTCGGCAGACAGCCTTGTCCGAGGAAGCTATGTGGGCGGGACGGCAGTGTTCAGCTTTGACACACTGTCGACGCAATCGTCGATCTTGTCGTCAAACAGCGTGATTGAGTACGACGGCGTCTACTATTGGGCGGGAACAGACCGCTTCCTAATGTTCAACGGTGTTGTGCGTGAAATTCCTAACACATTGAACTTAAACTTCTTTTTTGACAATCTAAACGAGGAGCAGAGGCAGAAAGTCTTTGCGTACAAGATCCCACGCTACGGTGAGATCTGGTGGTGTTTCCCCAAAGGCTCTAGCGCCGAACCAAACCACGCCGTCGTATATAATGTGCGCGAAAACACGTGGTACGACACTGCCCTTCCCGATAGTGGGCGCGGCGCGGCTATCAGCCCCACTGTTTTCCAAAAGCCACTTTTAACCGGCGTGGATCCGCAAGACTCCACATTGGACAGCTTCACGATCTCCGCCGGAGGAAGCGGCTACGTTGCGGGAGACGTTCTGTCGATTTCTGGAGGAACAGCACTCATAGACGCCGAGTTGACCGTCGACACGGTAGACGGAGGCGGCGCTGTTCTGACAGCTTCCATAAGCAATGCCGGCTCGTACACTACGCTTCCCACTAACCCCGCCAGCACATCAGGCGGCACCGGCTCGGGCGCAACGTTTAATCTATCTTTCGTGGAGCCATATAAACTGTGGGTACATGAGGTCGGCGTTGACGTAGTTGACGGCGAACAGGTGTCGCCAGTGCAGAGCTTCTTTGAGACTGCGCCGATATCTCTGGCGGCAAATGGCGCGACTAACAGAGCGCTGCAAGTTCTGATGCTGGAGCCCGATTTCGTACAGACCGGCGACATGAGTGTGCAGGTTACAGGGCGCGCAAACGCCCGCGCTCCGCAAGTTACTGGAGAGAGGCTGTTCTTCCCCGACACGCCTCTCACCCCTCAAGATCAAGTCGTATATATAAAAGATCAACGACGCGAATTGCGTTTTAAGTTTGAAAGCAACACGATCAATGGAGACTACCAAATGGGTCTTGTTCTTGCGCACGTGCGTTCTGGCGACGGGACTACGATAGGCTGATGTCGATAGATCCACGCGGCATGAGTTTACTTGACTGGGCGGATAGTGTAGTTCTGTCCTCTAGCGACACTTGGGATTTCGGACGTTTGGACGATCCTGAGAGTTGGCAAGACTGGGCGGTTGGACTTGTACGCGCGTCCCCTTTTACGCAGCGCGTCCTTCCTGATCCTTATCAATTCACGGACTGGCGCGATTGGGCTATGCGCGCTTACCCGATGCTTGAAGGTGCAGGATAATGGTGTACATTCCGGGCCAGAGTTTTAATCCCTACGAGGCGGAGCCTATTATGCGCGCCGGCTCGAACGTCGCGCCTTACCAGACATTCGCAACGCCCGCTCCGGCAACTATGCCAATGCCGGCAACTATGCCAATGCCGGCAACTGCGCCGCCTATTATGGATATGCGAGCGCCGCAAGTTATGCCAGCGCAGCAAATCCCTGCGCCGGCACCAATCCCCACCCCTACGCCAGCCCCCACCCCTGCACCAACCCCTACGCCAGCGCTCACGTTAGCTGAAATGCGCGGCTTGGTTGACGGCGAAGCCGATCTACGTGTGCTGCCAAACATGGCGGAGATTCTGCGGTCGCAGTACGCGAATAGTATGCCTGCGTCGCCGTATGCGCGGCCCACCTTAGACCCGTCGTTAGACTACGCGACGCGGGGCGATCAACAGGGCTATTTCTTTGTAACAAATAAGGGCAAAGCGGCTAAGACTAAAGCAAGCAAGTCTGGCTTTATTCCCCTAAATCCGAATTGGCAGTACCGGATTGTTAATGAACGCGGCAAGAATCAAATTGTTGCCAGCGGCACTGGCGAGCAGGGTCTTCAAGATGTCTACTCAATGGCGCAGCGCCTTTCCGCCGAACAGGGTAAGAAGGCTAACTGGAAAGTCGAAGTCTTCGACCCCTCCGTAGGCTCTTGGAAAGTATACGCCGACGATGACCCGCCGGGCGGCGTTGGCAAAATTCTTGGCGACGTAGCTCTCGGCGCGGGCGTAGGATTGTTGGGCGCCGCCACTGGCGGCCTTGGGCTAGCAGCGGTCCCCGCCGCACTCGCGGGCGGCGCGGCAGGCGGCGCACTTAGCGCGGCGGGCGCGAATGTTACTGACATCGCCCTACCTGTTGCGGGCGCGATGGTTCCCGGCCTCGGCCCTGTACTCGGTGCCACATTAGGCTCTGCGGCGTCTAGCACCGCGCAAGGCCGTTCTCTTGAAGACACATTGCTGCGCGCGGGCCTTACCGCTGGGACAGCGGGACTTATGCAGGGAACTGGCTTGGGGCAAGACATTTCAAGCGCGCTGGGCGTAGGCCAGAGCGCAGCCGCAAGTGCTGCAGCGCAAAAAGCCGCTCAACAAGCAGGCAATATTCTTGTAGAACGCAGCCTCGCCCCGCTTATCGCATCTGGCACGGGAGCGTTAGCTTCTTCTGTTTTACCAGACCTTACGGGAACACAGATTGATGTCCCAGAAGTCGCGCCAACTGAAAATCAAATTATTGTGCCGGGAACGCGACCTTCGTCTACTTTTGCAAAAGCTGTTGAACCTGTTGTGTCAGGCGTAGCTAATGCGCTGGGACCAGACGTTATCCCGACGACGGAAGGCAAGCCTATTATTGTGTCGGAAACGCGGTCTACTTTTGACGAAGCCTTCTCACCAGAATTCATGGAGGGGCTTGCAGGCGCTGCGGCTGGAACAGGCGTCCCGACGACGGAAGGCAAGCCTATTATTGTAAAAGGGCCGCTCCTAGAACCTATGCCCGGTGCTGAAGAGCTTACTGGCGCAGCAAGTGCGGCAGCACAGGCGGCGGGCTTGCTTGGTACTGGCGGTATACTTAAAAGCGGCCAAACGCCAACAGATGGCACGACCACTATGGAGACCGACAACGGTCTGTTCGGCGGCATCGACTTGAGCAAACTTGGCGTGTCGGACTGGCTCAACATCGCGGGCCTCGGCATCGGCACGATCGGCGATCTTGTGGGCGGAGGCGGCGGAGGCGGCCTATCCACCATCCCTGCAGGATTGTTTAGCAGCACTGGCGGTGGCGGTGGCGGCGGCGCCTTCAGCAGTACCCTACCCGCAGCCAACATGCCGGGCCTTACCGCAGCGCCGGGGACAGCTTATGCGCGCCAAGATCTCAGTGACGTAGACTGGGCGACTTACGGAGAGCGCCCAGAAGTGGCGATGTTCTCATACGTGCCGCGTCCGGGCGAGGGGCCTTTGCCCAGTGCTGCCGATGCGCAAAATAGTATCCAGCCCAGTGCGCCGCCTATAATGAACGAAGATGAAGGCGCTATGGCTCGTGGGGGCCTCGTCGGCTATGCCGCTGGGGGCGGAGTTAACGGGCCGGGCGACGGCCGAGAAGATGTCATCCCTGCCATGCTTTCCGACGGAGAGTATGTTATAGACGCAGAGACAGTCGCGCTGCTAGGCAATGGTTCGTCCAAAGCCGGAGCGGATGCCTTAGATAGATTTAGGGTAAACCTGCGCAAGCACAAAGGAAAACAGCTTGCGAGGGGCGGCTTCAGCAACGATGCCAAGTCGCCCATGCACTACTTGAATGGAGCCGCGGGCTAATGGCAATCGATGTAAGTTCATTTCTAAGCGAGGGAGCGCAGATACCTGAAGGCTCTGCGCTTAAAGCTACGCAAAGCGAGACCGTACTGCCACCGTGGTACACTGACTTCGCTCAGCAGCTTATGGCTAATCAGCAGGCGCTCATGCAGCGCCCGTACGAAACAGCCCCAATGCCCCGCGTCGCTGGTTTCTCAGATCTTCAGCAGCAGGCTTTCGCTGCGGTGCCGGGCGCAGCAAACGCTTACCAAGCACCTTTGCAGCAGGCTACCCAAGCCACACAGGGCTTGATGGGTCAGACAGGCGCTGCCGCCGCGCAGCCCTACGCGCAGCAGGCTGCACAGCAGGCTACCAATCTGGAAGGGTACATGAACCCCTACCAGCAGGCCGTTGTCGATCGCATCGCCCAACTCGGCCAGCGCAACCTATCCGAGAACATTCTTCCGCAGATAGAAGGGCGCTACGTGCAGGCGGGGCAGCTCGGCTTTGGCGCACGTGACGGTGCTGGCACACCCTCGGGCATGATGACCGATGTAGCTCGCGCAGTACGCGGCACGCAGGAGGCAGTCCTCGCCGAGCAAAGCGGCGCTTTGCAGGCAGGCTATACGCAGGCGCAGCAGGCTGCTCAGGCAGATCTCGCGCGTCAGGCTCAGCTGGCCTCGACTATGGGCGGTCTTGCCGGCCAAGACGTCTCTCGTGGTCTCGCCGGCGCAGAACAACTCGCCGGTTTGGGCGCGCAAGCACAAACCCTCGGCCTTACAGGAGCAGGCGCTGTGGGCGCGGCCGGCGCGCAGCAGCAGGCACAAGAGCAGCGTAACCTCGACGTGGCGTACCAAGACTTCCTACGTCAGCAGGGCTATCCGCAAGAGCAGATTAACGCGGCGCTGGGAACTTTTGGCGGCGTGGCTAAAGGCGTTCCTACGCAAACCGTGGATGTCGGTATTGTGCCGCAGGGTACGCAAGGCGGTTATTCGCCGAGTACGGCAGCCACGATCGGCGGTACGCTTTCAGGTCTAGGCGCACTCGTAGAGGCACTCAAAGGTAAGTAGCATGGAAGACGAAGAGATGCAGACCGGCGGCCTTGGCATTTTGGCGGATCCACAGACGGAGACCCTTCGCTCGGCTTTTGCTGCGCAAACTGATATTCTCAAGCAGCAGCAGGCCCTCGCCAAGCAGCGCTACGAAGAGGGGCGCCAGCGCATTGAGCAGATGCGCTTGGGGCCGACGCGCAGCGAGCAGCTCATGGCGATCAGCCAAGCTTTGCTTTCGCCGTCTCCCTACCGCAACCGCTTCAAAGGCACTCTCGCTAACTTGTCGCAAGTTGCCGGTCCCATGGTGGGCGCTAACCGCCGAGCCGAGCTAGAGAAGGCTGAGATGCTTCGCCAACTCACCGAGCAGTACGAGGATCGCGCATTAAATGTACGGAAAACGGCAGCGGACTTGGGCGTAGAGCTTGCTAAGGCTGCAAAGCCACGCACTCTGCGTTCCGCTCTGCACCCAGTGACAGGTGAGGTCGTAAACCTAGATACAGGGGAGAAAATCGAGCCTGTGTCGTCGCAGCTGGCGCGTGTTCCACAAGAGGCTTCTGCTCAACTGCGCGCGTATTACGCGGATCCCGGCAACAGCCAAGCGGACAAAAATGCTACACTAGTTAATTTCATGCGCCGCTTTGGGGTTGATCAGACGGCCGTAGTATCTCTATTGCAGGGAGGCCGTTAATGTCGGGACCGCTAACCTTTGAAGAGTACGAGCCGAAACCAGCGCTGCAGGGACAGAGCCCTCGCGAGCGACAGATAGCCGGTTCGACCGCGGCCAGCCAAGCGCAGGCGGAAGCTAGCCGAACGTCAACTACTGAGAAACAAACCCTCCTCCCCGCGCGTGCGCGCACGGCAGAGGCGCAGGCGACCCTCGCTGAAATTAAAGCTGAGCAGCAGCGTCTGGCGCTGGAAAAGGCCAAGCGTATGCAGTCCTCGCTGCATCCGCTCGACAAGATACCCGAGGCTCGCCAGACGCTGCTGCGCGAGATCCGCAATCTTGTGCAAGCTAAAGAACTAAGCAAGAGTATGTTCGGTGCGAGCGGAATAGGGCACACTACGACATCGCTATATTCAGGCTCGCCCGCGTCAACAGTTAACGGCCTCCTTGCGCCTATCCTTGCCAACGAAGCTTTTACTCAACTAACCGAAATGCGCATGTCGAACCCGAATGGAGCTGCGTTGGGTAACGTCACCGAGCGCGAACTCGACTTGCTTAAATCGTCAGAAGGTTTCATTACTCCGACGGCTAGCGACGAAGCTTTCCAGCAGGGTATAGACGACCTTATCGGCAAGCGCATTCGCGTCCTAAACCGCATGGGCGCCGACCTCCAAGCGTTGGCTGACGTGCTCGGGCCAGACAACATCGAGCAGTTTGCGCCGGAGATCGAGAGCTACCGTTTTCGCGAGGACGACGAAAAGCTCATAAACGAGTACGTCAAGAATAGTATGGCCGACGGCACTTACGACCCGACGGACTTTGCCGCGCTGATGGGTCAGGCTTACTTCCGTTCGACAGGCAACCGGCCTGACGATGCGTACACCCAAGGCGCCTTAGAGAGCGGCGTGCAGCTTCTCGAAGAGGGGCGCACTGATCTTGGAGGCTTTGTCTACCAACCCGCCGATGAAAGCGCGCGCGAGTCCTTCCTGTCGTACGCGGGAGGCCTTGAACGACCCGAGATCGGCTTGGGCGAAGCTCTAGGCGGCGCTGCCTTAAACTTTGTTCCTAGCACCTTCGAGCTGGCTGCGGACACGGTGAAAGCGCTGACGCTGGATCTGCCCGAAACGATTGAGGGCACCGCAAAGATTATCGCGGGCGCTACGGGCCTGTCGGATGACGCAAGTTCGTGGGAGGCGGTAAAAGATTATTACGTCGATCGCTATGGCTCGTACGACGGTTTCAAGCGCGCCCTGCGCGAAGATCCGGCATCTATTGTCGCAGACGTTGCTGGTATCGCCACGGGGGGCTCGCTGCTAGTGGCTAAGACGGCGGGCACGGCGGGCAAAGTTTCTAGAATAGCCGCACTTTCCAATGCAGCCAAGACCGCAGAGGGGTTTGGCGCAGCAGCCTCTAAACTTGACCCGCTGGTAATGGCCGCGGAGACCACCAAGAAAGGCGCTAAAATCGCTGGCGCGACCGCCGAGGGGCTTACTGTAGCACTTCCGGCTAAGCTTGCGGGAGTAACATCGCAGGATGTGCGGCAGGCTTTTGACGCAGGACGTCGCCAATCCCCTGAGTTCACGGCCCAAATGACGGGCACAGCCGACGTGCTAGATCCGATTGCCAAAACCAAAGCTGCGGTAGAAGAGCTGTACGCGGCGCGCAGCCAAGATTACACGCGGCGCATGAACCGCCTCAAGAGTAATCCCGAAACGCTTTCATTTGACGACGTCGAACAAGCTCTTGAGGGGGTCCGCAAAGTTGGGCGGCACAAGGGCATTGATATCTCTGGAGCTAGCGGCGTTTGGAACCAAATAGACGCTAAGTTCATGGAGTTTTTCGATGCTGGCCTAAACACTGTCGAAGATTTTGATGCTATGAAGCGAGCCGTTGGCGGTATACGCGATGGCTACGCCGTGGGCACGCCGGAGTACAAAGTCGCCAACGACGTCTACAAAAGCATCAACAAGACGATCACCGACAAAGCGCCTATCTACGCGGATATTATGAAAGACTATCGCTTGGCGAGCGACACTTTGTCGGACATAACGTCTAGCCTCTCCACGGGAGCCGCGTCGGCAGATACGACGCTAAACAAGCTGCGACGCTCAGTTTCAGGCAGAGCGACGCGTGGCGATACTGTACTGAACATTCTCGAGAATACGCAGGCAGGCAAGGGTCTCGGCGACATGCTCGCCGGTCAAGCCTTTAGAAGCACTGAACCATCCACTTTCGGCACGGCTACCGGTACGATAGGTACCGTTGCTACGGGATCTCCTGAAGCCTTGGCTAGTCTTGGGCTAACACCGAGGCGTCTGGGGGAAAGTGCATACTCCCTCGGTGAGAAATACGGTATGTACGAGCGCGGGTCTCCGAGACTCGCAGACCTCCCGCCTGTCCGCAGAGCCTCGGAACTGGTGTCTAAGTACGGCGAAGGCGCCGCGCAGGGCGTGCGTACTTTCAACCCTCTTATTCAGGCGCAGGTCGATCCACTGCAGGATATCACTGAGGAGACCAAGCAGCGCCTTTTTGAGCAGTACGTTCCGGTTGTGCCTGAGCTTTTGCCTTCCTACGGCGGCCCTCAGCTTGAGAGCAGCACCCCCGAGTACAGCGGCCCTATGCTGCCCGTCGATGAAACCGGCGTCGCCGAAGGTGCCCCTTTGCTTGAGCTGTACGGGCGCCCCGTCGAGGTCGACCCAACGACCAATAAAATGTTCTACACCGACACCGGCGAGCCGGTCGAAGAGTATGCAATGGGCGGACTTGTTAAGAAGTACGGCGAAGGTGGTCTAGTTGATTTCCTGCCGGACGCCGAAGACGTAAAAGGCTTCGGTCGCGCCGTCGGCGAAGGCCTTTTGTTTGGCTACAACGACGAAGTGGAAGCGTATCTGCGCGCTCTGGCGCAGGACGACCCAGATGCCTTTCAGCGCGAGGTCGACAAGATCCGCAGAGAGCAGATCCAGTACGCGCAAGACCACTCCGGTTGGGCTCTTGCTGGAAACGTCGCGGGTATGGTCGGCACGGCCTTTATACCGGGGGCGCA
>Ga0222716_10003921_pt1 | contig 11770 bp, 9 predicted proteins | sample C33_13DmetaG_FD_165044 | JGI IMG/M metagenome (GOLD analysis project Ga0222716, IMG submission 165044) | Estuarine water microbial communities from San Francisco Bay, California, United States - C33_13D | ecosystem: Environmental > Aquatic > Marine > Unclassified | place: USA: California... | reverse complement strand
CGAAAATTTATCTATTGACAGCGAAGTAAAGTTTAAAATTTCAAAACTAGGTGTTGATTTATATAATTATTTTGCAAAAAGTAATGAAAATTACGAAAATGGTATATTTAAAAGTTATACGTCACAAACTAAACAAAATAAAAAAAATAGATATGTGAATATAAGCGTCGATTTAACCGATGGAAATTTATTAATAGACGGATCCTCTTTTAAAGGAAAAGCTAACAGTGAATTTATAGTTGGCACTTGGTGGAATCATGAAATTGTAAAAGCTAAAGCTCAGATTAGCGGTATTTCTGGGAGAATTATAGATCAAACTGTTACTTTTATTGGTAAAGAAGATGTAACAATAGGAGATAAAACTTATAAAACATTACATTTTAATTTTAAGTCTTCAGATGAAACTCTACCTGATAGTAAAAAACTTAATACAGATATCTGGTATGAGGATGGCACTTATCTTTGGGTTAAAGCAGCTTTCGATAAAACAGGTTACTGGGAATATAGGATAAAAGCGGTAAATTAAATTTTTTTAACCTAATTTTTTTTTAAAGAGTCAATAGAGAATATCGTATATTTAGTAGTTTTTTTTTAAAATTATTTTTATTTTACCTATTGCCATATTGTTCATTATGAGGTTTTATAATAAAAAAAAGGGAGTTCTTATGGAAGATAATTTCAATATACATCTAGGTAAAAAATTGCGCATGAGAAGATTGTCTCTAGGTTTAACGCAAACTAAAGTAGCCCAAGCAATAAATGTAACTTTTCAACAAATACAAAAATATGAAAAAGGAACTAATGGCGTTAGTTCAAATAGGTTAATGCAATTATCACAGTTTTTAAAAGTACCAATTATATATTTCTTTGAAGATTTTAAAGAGTTTAAAGATGTAACTATAGACACTGAGCCAAATGAAGATCTTAACTATTCTTTTCTTAGTAGAACTTTTTCATCACTATCAAAATTGCAGAAAGAAAAGATTTTACAAATTTTAAACAACACTTCTAAATTTGAAAAAGTAGGATAATTGGCTCCTCGGGCAGGACTCGAACCTGCGACCAATTGATTAACAGTCAACTGCTCTACCAACTGAGCTACCGAGGAATAAAAAGCAACATACTTTCTTTAGTAAAATAAAACAACTTAATTTTTTTTGGAGGCCACGTCCAGAATCGAACTGGAATAAAAGGATTTGCAATCCTCTGCGTAACCATTCCGCCACGTGGCCAATTAACTTTGTAAATTTTGAGCTTTACAATTTATTAATAATTAATATTTATTTATATCAATTATTTACGATAAATAGGACTCAAAATGCCTAATAATCAATGTTTATCTTGCAAGTGAATAGTTGATATTTGCTTTAATAAAAGTATAAAAGGTTTGATGGATGAACTTAAACCTTTAATTCTTTTAATCTCAAGCGGTTTAATTTTAAGATTCTCTCTTACTTTTGCTGGACAAGCTTGGGCTAAGTCGCATGCTCAAACAGTATCATTCATGATTTTACCTGTCATAACTTATGTTATAACAAAAACTATCACCGGAAATATTGCACTATCGTTAGGTATGATAGGAGCTTTATCAATTGTTAGATTTAGACATCCTGTAAAAAGCGCACTAGAACTAATTATTTACTTTGATCTAATAACAATCGGAATCGCTACTAGTGTTAGAACCAAATGGGCAATACAACTATTAATTTGTTCAGTTTTAATTATTTTAGTAGTCAAACTGGTTCAAAAAATTTTCAATCACTATGGAAAATCATTCTATAATATGTCCTTTAATGAGGGCAATATTACAAATACACTCGAGATATCATCTAAAGAAAGAATTGATTTTGTGGAAAAAAACAATCAATTATCTAGCTCTTTAATAGATAATAAAAATAAAGAATTTATATATAGAATGAATTTTGAAAATAGAAAAGAACTTGAAAAGTTTGAAAGTAAATTAAAAGAATTTAAATTTATAGAAAAGATAAATATTGTAATAAATTAGATTAATGAAAAAAATTTCATTTTTTTTTTTAATTTTCACCCTACTTTTAAACCCTTTAAAAGCTGATTCTAATCTAGATAATCAAAACTTATTACATGGATGCAGCAAAAAAGTTGATAAAGATTATTTATTTAATTATGAAAAAATTAAAATTAACAAAATTGAAGTTGACACTTTAAATTATAGAAATTGGGCAGTTAACAGTATTAAAATAATAACTACAGGCAAGAGATACATAGAAGATATTTACAAAAAAAGATTTAAAGCTAAAATTACTGTGCATTATGATGATGGAATAAAATGTTTTTTTAAAGCTAGAATTAGACACAGTGGTGACCAAAAAGATCATATTACTCTTAATAATAACAATATTATTCAAAGTATAGATGTGCATTTGGAAAGCGGTCATATTAGAGGAATTACAAAATTTAAGTTATTATTGCCAAATACTAGAGGTGTTCTTGAAGATGTATTAATTCAAAACCAGCTATTAAGAAATTTAAATTATTTAGCTCCTAGATCAATAAAATTAAATGCAAGAATTAATGAAGCAAATTCTGTTATGCTTTTTCAAGAAAAGGCATCAAAAGAATTATTGGAACATAACCGTAGAAGAGAAGGATTAATTTTAGAGGCTAATGAAATGTATTTTTGGAAAGCACTTGAAGATATACCAGACAATCAATTAAGTAATTGGGATGTAGGTGTTGTACCGATATTAAATAAATCTTCAAAACATATGTTGGCCAAGATTACTAATTCAAATTTGATTATGAAAAATGCTAAATATAAACAAATTTCATTTGATGCTCTTTCAAAGCTAAATTCAATATTTCTTTATTATGCCAATAGATTTCAGGATAAGAAAAATAAATATAATCACTGGGAGTATGACCTAGATAATTCCTTATTAGGCCAATTTAATAAAGAAAATATTCAAAAATTAAATGTCTATAATTTACTATTACAGGCCACTAATAGTAATCATGGATTATCAGTTAATAATAGAAAATTTTACTGGAATGCTTTTGATAATTACTTTGAGCCAATACACTATGATGCGAATCCAAATATAGAGTCAGACATATCTAAAAATAAAGTAAGGTTTCCGTTAAACGACTCTTTTATTGATTCCTTTGAAAAGCTTGAATTTAAAATTAAGAAAATAAATTTAGATGATTTCACTAATGACTTAAATTCAAACGGTTTAGAAATTAATAAAAATATTGTTAAATTAAAATTTAAGAAAATTTTGGATAATTTAAATAAAATAAAAAAAAATTATAAAAAATTTTATAAAAAAAAAGATGACACATACAATCGATTTAAAAATATTAATAATATTACAAGTGTTTTTTTTAATATAAGAAATGAATTAGATCCTAATAGTTTTACAATAAAACATAAAAATAATAATGATTTGATCAAATGTAAAATCTCAAGTCAAAAATGTAGTGATATAATGCTTTCCAATAAAGACATAGCAGATTTGTTAGAAGGTAGATTAAAAATGAATAAATCTGTTTATGAATATCTTGGAAAAAATATTGAATTTAAAGATTTTAGGGTTTTAAAAAATTTTAAGAAAACTCAATTTAACGATACAGAAATTTTTTTTGAGGATGGAATTCTTGTTTCAATTAATAAAGAAGCCAACGTTATTGACATTACTCAAAATAAGGCAGGATCAAAAATTTTCATAAAAAATGGAGAATTAAAAGATAGTAAAATTATTTTTAATGGTTACGATTTAAATAATAAAACAAATGACTCAAAACTAAAAAAATTTCCACCTAATTTTCCAATGAATGAAATATCATTAACTGGGTGTTTGACGTTTATTAATCTTAAATTAGAAAATATTTCTGTGAACGCGAATAATTCTAGTTGCGAAGATGCAGTTAATTTTATTAACGTTCAAGGAGAGTTAGATAAAGTAATTATAGAAAATTCTTTTAGTGATGGCCTAGATGTTGATTTTTCAAATTTAAGTATAAATGAAATAAATATCAAATCTTCACAAAATGATTGTGTTGATTTCTCTGCTGGTAATTATAAATTAAAAATATTAACATTATCTAATTGTGGAGATAAAGGTATATCAATTGGTGAAAAATCATTTGTAAAAATAGAAAAAATTAATGTTTATGAATCAAAAATAGGTGTAGCTTCTAAAGATAGTTCAATTTTTGAAGGAAAAATATTAAATTTAAATAATTTAAATACATGTGTTGCAGCATACAAAAAAAAACAAGAATTCAATGGTGGCTTCATAAGTATAAATGAAATGATCTGTAAAAATTATATAAATAAATTTGAAATAGACTCTTTTTCAAGAATTTTAGAAAAATAGGTAATAAATAAATGAAATTGAAAAATTTCAATTAAAATTAGGAAGTTAAATGAGTTTTAGGATAGAGGAAAAATTAAATTTAAGAGCAGAAAATTTAACTGATTTTAAAAGATATATTTTTAATAATTCTAGTGAAAAACTTTTTAAACCTAGAAAAATAAAAAGTTTATACTTCGATAATAATAATTTTGGAATGTATGGAGACTCAATTGAAGGATTGGTTCCTAGAAAAAAAATAAGAATACGTAATTATCCTAACGATAAGGATAATAATTTCTATCTAGAGGTAAAAAATTCCTCAGTTGAAGGTAGGTTTAAAACAAGAAAAATAATAAATGATAATAAGACATTTGAATTAGAAAAAAATGGAATTTTAGACAGTCAATACGGAATATGCTTTCCAAAATTTATAGTGTCATATGATAGAGAATATATAAAATATCAAGGAGTGAGAATTTCAATTGATACAAATATAATTTATAAAAATTATAAAAATAACAATTATTTTTCGGATAAAAGAATAATAGTTGAAATCAAAACATCTATTGACAAAAATGTAGATTTTTTGACTGAGAAATTTCCATTTCAAAGAATAAGATTTTCAAAATATTGTTTTGCTGTAGACGCTTTAAAAAATTAATATGAACTTTAAAAAATACAATCATTTAATAGAAGAAAAAAAAATTTCAGAATTTTGGATTAAAAATAACTGTTTTAAACCAAAAAAAACAAAGTCTAAAAAAACATTCTCAGTTGTTATACCTCCACCTAATGTGACAGGAAGTTTACATATGGGGCACGCTTTGAATAATAGTATTCAAGATGTACTTGTTCGTTTTAATAGAATGAAAGGACTTGAAACTTTATGGCAACCAGGCACTGACCACGCAGGTATAGCTACTCAAGCAATAGTTGAAAAAAATCTAATAAAAGAGGGTTTAGATAAAAATAAAATTGGTAGAGATAAGTTTATTGAAAAAGTTTGGAAATGGAAAGAAGAGTCTGGTGGAATAATTTTAAATCAACTTAAGAAATTAGGCTGTTCATGTGATTGGTCAAGAACTAGATTTACTATGGATGAAGATTTATCTCAAGCAGTTATTAAAGTTTTTGTTGATCTTTACGAAAACAAACTAATTTACAAAGATGAAAAATTAGTGAATTGGGACACTCAATTACAGACTGCAATTTCTGATTTAGAAGTTGTTCAACAAGATGTTCAATCACAATTATATTTCATAGAATATCATATTGAAGGATCAGATGAAAAAATTACTATTGCGACTACAAGACCAGAAACTATGATGGGTGACACGGCGATTGCCGTTAATCCTAAGGATGACAGATATAAGAAACTTATTGGTTCATTAGTAAAAATTCCACTAGTTAATAGAACGATTAAAATTATATCTGATTATTATGCTGATCCAGAACAAGGTACAGGAGCTGTAAAAATTACGCCTGCTCACGATTTTAATGATTATGATGTAGGTAAAAGAAATAAATTAGAAGTTATTAATATCTTAGAAAAAAATGGCACAATTAATAAAAATGGTATCAAAGAATTTATTGGATTAGATAGATTTGAAGCTAGAAAACTTTTAATTAAAAAACTCAAAGAGGAAGGATACCTAACTAAAATTGAGTCTATTAAAAATAAAGTTCCTTATGGAGATAGATCAAACACAATTATAGAACCACTTCTAACTAAGCAATGGTTTGTTGACGCAAAAAAGTTATCAAAAAAACCTATTAAAATTGTTAAAGATGGTAAAACTTCTTTTTATCCAGAAAACTGGTCAAAAACTTTTTTTCAATGGATGAATGAAATAGAACCTTGGTGTATATCTCGTCAAATTTGGTGGGGTCACAGAATACCAGCTTGGTATGATGATAATAAAAATATTTTTGTAGCTAAAAATAAAAAAGAAGCTTTAAAATTAGCTAGAAAAAAAAATAAAAAAAATCCTTTTACCCTAAAACAAGAAACAGATGTATTAGACACTTGGTTTTCATCCGCACTATGGCCTTTTGCAACATTAGGGTGGCCATCAAAAACAAAAGAGCTTTCAAAATTTTATCCAACATCTGTTCTTGTTACTGGATTTGATATAATTTTCTTTTGGGTAGCAAGAATGCTTATGATGGGAAATTATTTTAATAAACAAACACCGTTTCATAAAGTTTATGTACACGCTTTAGTGAGAGATGAAAAAGGACAAAAAATGTCCAAGTCGAAAGGAAATGTAATTGATCCTCTCGAACTTATTGATGAATACGGTGCTGATAGTTTAAGATTTACATTAATTTCAATGGCATCCCCAGGTAGAGATGTAAAATTATCTAAAGATAGAGTTACTGGAAATAGAAACTTTATTACAAAAATTTGGAATGCAAATAATTTTTTACAATTAAATAACTGTAAATTTAATAAAAAAATAAATATTAATTTAATTAAACTTCCAATAAATCAATGGATTTATAATGAGTTTTTAAAAACACAAAATCTAGTTTCAAAAAATATTGAATTGTTCAGATTTGATGAAGCTACAAAAAATATTTATCAATTTGTTTGGCACTCTTACTGTGATTGGTATTTAGAATTTTTAAAACCAATTTTTAATACAAAAAATATTTCAGAAATTGAGGAGGCCAGACTATTTTCTTCTTTTATGATGGCAAGTATTTTGAAATTACTGCATCCCTTCATACCATTTTTTACTGAGTTTGTTTGGTCCAAAAACAATTATAAAAAAATGTTTAAAACAAATCTAATTTCTTCTGAGTGGCCAACATATATAAAAAAAAATAAATTTAATAAAAATCACAAAAATATTAATCAAATTATAGAATTTATATCTAATATTCGATCTACTAAAGCTGAATTAAAAATTACACCTAAATTATTTAGCGATATTTACTTTCTTGAAAAATCCTCTAAGTTAAAAGTTTTAGTGAAAAAGCATTTAGCTCTAGTAAAACAAGTTGGAAGAATAAATAATATTTTATCTCAAAAAGAAGATAATAGAAGTGCTATTGAAATTATATCCCTTAATGAAAAAATTTCTCTTAAATTTAGTGAAGATATTGATTTTGCTTCTCAAAAAATAAGTATTTTACAAAAATTAACAAATTTAGAAAAACAAACCAATAGTCTAAGAAATAAACTCAACAACAAAGCATATTTAAAGAATGCTCCTATAGAAATCATACAAAACGATAAAAAATTACTGGAAGAATTAACTATTGAAGATGAAAAATTAAGAAGTATTGTGTCTAGTATCAATTAAATATGTCTAAATTTAACAAAAAAAAATTACCAAGTCGTCATACTTCACTAGGTCCTGACAGAGCACCACACAGGTCTTTTTACTACGCAATGGGTGAGACAGAGCAAGATGTAGCAAAACCATTTGTTGGAGTAGTTTCTACATGGAATGAAGCTGCACCTTGCAACACTGCTTTAATGAGACAAGCTCAGTCAGTTAAAAAGGGTGTTAGAGAAACGGGAGGCACGCCAAGAGAATTTTGTACTATTACAGTTACCGATGGGATTGCAATGGGCCATGAAGGAATGAAATCATCTTTAATTTCAAGAGAGATAATTGCAGACTCAGCAGAACTAACAGTAAGAGGTCATTGTTATGATGCTTTAGTTGGTATTGCTGGCTGTGATAAATCTTTACCAGGTTTAATGATGTCAATGTTGAGATTAAACGTGCCAAGTGTTTTTATTTATGGAGGATCAATTTTACCAGGAAGATTTAAAGGTAAAGACGTAACTGTTGTTGATGTATTTGAAGCAGTAGGAAAGCACTCTGCCGGGTCGATGTCATCAAAGGAACTTAAAGAATTAGAATTAGTTGCATGTCCAAGTGCAGGAGCTTGTGGTGGTCAATTTACCGCAAACACTATGGCTTGTGTATCTGAAGCTATAGGCTTAGCTTTACCTTATTCAGCAGGCACACCTGCACCTTATGAAGAAAGAGATAAGTATGCTTTTCAAAGTGGCCAGACTGTAATGCATCTATTGGAAAAAAATATTAAACCTCGAGATATCGTTACAAAAAAAGCTCTAGAAAATGCAGCTACAATTGTTGCAGCTACTGGTGGCTCTACTAATGCTGCATTACATCTTCCAGCTTTAGCTAATGAGATAGGAATTAAATTTGATCTGATGGATGTAGCAAAAATTTTCAAAAAAACTCCTTACCTTGCAGATTTAAAGCCTGGTGGAAAATATGTAGCAAAAGATATGTGGGAAGCCGGTGGTGTACCAATGCTTTTAAAAACTTTATATACAGGAGGCTATATACACGGTGAATGTATGACCGTTACTGGAAAAACTATGAAAGAAAATTTAAAAAATATAAAATTTAATAAAAATCAAAAAGTATTACGAGAATTTAATAATCCATTATCGCCAGATGGTGGTGTAGTAGGTTTAAGAGGAAACTTAGCGCCTGAAGGAGGAATTGTAAAAATCGCAGGTTTAAAAAAATTACAGTTCACCGGTAAAGCAAGATGTTTTGATAATGAAGAAGACGCTATGAAAGCAGTTCAGACAAAAAAATACAAGGATGGCGATGTAATAATTATAAGATATGAAGGGCCAAGAGGAGGGCCTGGAATGAGAGAGATGCTTTCTACAACTGGAGCAATCTATGGACAAGGAAAAGGTGAGAAAGTTGCTTTAATAACAGATGGAAGATTTTCTGGAGCAACTAGGGGATTTTGTGTAGGTCATGTAGGTCCTGAAGCAGCGCTTGGTGGCCCTATAGCATTACTAAGAAATGGCGACATGATTGATATAGATGCCAAGAAAGGAACAATTAATGTTCGTCTAACTAAAGCACAATTGAAATCTAGAAGAATTAAATGGAAAGAAAAAAAATCAAATTTTGGTTCTGGGACCCTATGGAAATATGCCCAAACTGTTGGACCAGCTTATTTAGGTGCACCAACACATCCAGGTAAGAGAAAAGAAATAAAAGAATACTCAAAAATTTAATGAAAATAAGACCAGTTATCCTTTGTGGTGGTTCAGGTACTAGACTGTGGCCAGATATAAAAAATCACCAGGCTAAACAATTTATTAACTTTGGGAACTGGACATTATTAGGAAAAACACTTGAACGAATTAAAAACCCTATTTTCGATTCTCCTGTAATAAGTACAAATATAAAATATTTAAAAGAAATCAAAAAATTTCTTAAAAAACATAATATAAAAAAATACAAAGTTGTCTTAGAACCAGCAAAAATGAATACAGGTCCAGCTATACTTAGTGCTACATTGATAAATGATATACCTGAAAAGCAGCCTCTAATATTTCTTTCAAGCGACCATTTAATTGAGAAAGAAAATACTTTTTTTAAAGAAATCAAAATACATGAAAAATACTTAACAAATAAAAATATTTTTATTTTTGGCATAAAACCTACGATACCATCGAGTGAATATGGTTATTTTTTAACTAAAAAAAATAAAAAAATTAATTCAGTTAAAAAATTTATTGAAAAACCTAATTTTATAACGGCTAAGAAAATTATTAAGAAGAAAGCATATTGGAATTCAGGTATGTTTTTTATGAGAAAAGACTCAGTTATAAATAATTTTAAAAAATATCAATCTAAAACTTATCAAAATTGTCTTGAGGCAGTTTTAAAATCAAAATATAAAAAAAATATTTTTTACTTAAATAAAAAATCTTTTATTAAAAGTGTGCGCAAATCCTTTGATTACGCAATTTTAGAAAAAACAAAAGACATTAACGCAATTAAACTTGATATACCTTGGTCCGACTTAGGTAGTTGGAAGGAAATTTGTAAAATGTACAATAAAAATAAAAAAAATTATATTAAAAAATCAAATATCTTTTATAGACCTTGGGGAAGATATGTTAATTTATTTAGCGGTAAAAATTTCCTTGTTAAAGAATTGCATGTCAAGCCAAAAGGAATTTTAAGTTTACAAAAACATTTTCACCGAGCTGAACATTGGCTTATTACTCAAGGTTCTCCTAAAATAACATTAAATAAAAAAATTTTTATAAAAAGTGTTAACGAGACCATTTTTATCCCCTTAGGATCAATTCATAGAATAGAAAACCCAAACAATAAACCTGTTAAGATAATTGAAGCTCAAGTAGGATCAATATTAAAAGAAACTGATATAGTTAGATATCAAGATATTTATGGAAGAGTTAATTAATTATTAGTTCTATCGGCGTATGATCAGATGGTTTGGTTTTTGATCTTGGTTTTTTGTTAATATTTATAGAAGAAATATTTTCAATTAAATTATTTGATAAAAGAAAATGATCTATTCTCATGCCGTAATTTTTTTGCCAAGATCCAGCAAAATAATCCCAAAAAGTATATTCCTGTTTACTTTTATTTATTAAACGATACACGTCCTTGAAACCTAGATTTAATAATTCTCTATATTTTTTTCTAATTTCCAACTTACCTAATGCATCATTTTCATATCTTTTAAAATCATGAACATCTATTTCTTCTGGAATAATATTGAAATCTCCAGCAATTAGTAAATTAGAATTTTTAGTTAATCTTTTTTTAATATTTCCTATGAATTTTTTTAACCAATTTTTTTTATATTCGTATTTTTCAGTATTAATTGGGTTACCATTAGGAACATAAATATTAATTAGTTCTATTTTTTTTTTGTTGTTTATAATTTCACCAGTTATTATTCGAGATTGTTTTAATTTATCATTTATAAAGTTAGTATTAATATTATTAATCTTTAATTGAGATATAATAGCCACACCATTGTAGCTTTTTTGACCAAATACATGTGACTCATATCCAATATTATTAAAAATTTCTTTTGGAAAATTTTCCTCTTGTGTTTTGATTTCTTGCAAAAGAAGTACGTCAGGTTTTGAGTCCTTTATATATGATAATATATTATCAATTCTAGCTCTTACAGAATTTACATTCCATGATGTAATTTTCATTAAACTGAAAAAGATAGGCCACAACCACAAGAAGCTGTAGCTTTAGGATTAGTTATTACGAATGATTCCCCAATCATTTCTTTTTTAAAATCAACAACAGAACCAGAAATGATTTCTAGCGAAGTTTTGTCAATAATTGCATTTTCAAATATTATGTCATCGTCATTTGTGTGTTTATCAATACCAAAATTATATTTAAACCCTGAACAACCACCACCTTGAACAGTTATTCTGAAATATTTTTTTTCATCTGATTGTGTAATCTTATTTATCTGAATTTGAGCTTCTTCAGTAAAATCTATTTTTTTTTTCATAATTGCAATACATGTAGTATATAATTTATATGGTTAGCATGCAAAAAAAAACAATTATCAAGTTATCTAGATTAGCTGTCCCATTTACCTCCAGAGGTAGATTTAATAGAGAA
>Ga0222716_10003917_pt1 | contig 11780 bp, 26 predicted proteins | sample C33_13DmetaG_FD_165044 | JGI IMG/M metagenome (GOLD analysis project Ga0222716, IMG submission 165044) | Estuarine water microbial communities from San Francisco Bay, California, United States - C33_13D | ecosystem: Environmental > Aquatic > Marine > Unclassified | place: USA: California... | reverse complement strand
GAACGGATGGCTCAACAGAAAGAGGGAACTTGTTGTTACCGAATAGTACATCAACGATCTGTCCGTATGCAGCTAGTGTTTTAGTCTTAGTTACTTTAACAAATACCTTAGACTTTTCGCTAGATGTGAACTGCACTTCTGGTCCATAGATGCCACGATAGTTACGATAGGAGCGTAGCCAACGTTCTTCATCACCTAGTCGTGCATCTTCAGCACGTTTAAAGCGATCTGTTACAAAGCCAACAATACTGTTTAAGCTGCTAAACAGACTATCCTCACTTGATTCGGCTGCTACTACTTCGTCTGTCTCGAAGGATAGATCATCTATTTCTGCCATTTACTTAGTATCCAAAAGTTGAGTCCGACATCTGAAAGCCAGAGTTTTGTTTTGCGGGGTTAAAGTCCCAGATTGAGCTACGTGGTCTAGTCATTATACCATAACGTAGTGCGTCATACAAGTGATCTTCAGCATTTGTATCAACGTCTTCAGGGTTCTTCTTATCTAGCGGAATCGTAGGGATTTGCGCTATAGTATTGGTGCAGGTGGAGAAGAACACAAGTCTTGGTAGTTCAGTGAACTCATCCACCTGCAAACGGCGGTGAATCTCGTTCTTACCAGCTACCCTTGAGCCACGAGAGCGATCAGAAGGTCTCCAACGACAACCCTTCATATTCATTTGCTCTGCTAGTGACGGGCCAGTATCTCCTCTTTTGTGCCAGAGGGACGAGTCTAACACGCCGTACCTTATAGTTCCATCATCTGCTTCCGCATCTAAGATCATATCGGCTAGATCGGTAGCCGTAACCTTAGAACAATAAAGCTCTCTGTAGACAACCAACTGCTCGTTTGGCGCAACAGCGAACCAGAGTACTCCTGTGTAGGAGCCGTAACCATAGTCGCAAGCTCTAAACTTAGGCCAGGAGTCAGGTATGTCGATAGGGTCCACAACGTGAATGCTTCTGTTAAACTCAGGGAACGCTGCTCCTTCATTAATGTCCCAGTTACCTTCTAGCAACTGCTTACGCTGGTGTTCTGGTAGTGACAAAAGCATTGCTTCATAGTCACCAGTATCTGCTAGGTATGGATTGTCAAACAAACTAGCAGGAATAAACCTACGCTTAAATAGTGGATCACCTTCACGGCTATGCCCTTTAGGGAACGTGATAGTCTCACCTGTCTCAATGTTCGTAGCCCAGAAAGCTTTACCTGCTGCGCTGGGATCAATGAACATCTTCTTAACCCAAGCATGACCTGCACCACCAGGGTTTGTTGTAGCTCTCATGTATAAACCTAAGTTGCTACTATGTGCACTACGTAAACGTGAACGCATATAATCCCACGCATAAGGCGTAGGCCACTGTGTTAATTCGTCGAACCCGATCCAGTTAAACGCTTGACCTTGGTAACGAGTAACGTCCATGTCTTTGTCCAAGTACGACATCCAAAGTCTACCACCCCTTGGACTAATCCACTGACTCTTTCTTTCAGACCACTTAATACCTGGAACGGCTTTAGGGTAAAGCTCTTGACTTTTTTGTATAAGTTCACGTAGTTCCTCCGTAGTATGTCGAACTAGTAGACCACTAAAGTTAGGGTCATTTAAACCGTGAAGTGGGTCAGCCAGCATAGCATACGATTTGCCACCACCAGCCGCCCCACCATACAGCACTTCTCTTTCAGATGCGGATAAGAAGTGTGTCTGTGGTCCTGGGTTTGGTTTAAACACTACTTCTTGTGCAGTGTCAACATCAAACTCTACAGGTTTTACTTGTGCTGCTACTTTTTCTACTACAGGTTCACTCGTCTGGGGGGATGATTCGGTAGGCTCCAATATTTTCTTCTTCGAGCCTTTTGATCTCCTGTAGCGTTTCTTCGAGCCGCTTGGCAAGCTTGCGTTTAATTGTAGCTGCTTTCTTACGTCTTCGCTCAATGTCTACCCTTTTCTTTAAACCCATGTGTGATATGTATCTACCAGTTTGTCTGTATAACCATACAGCAACTTCTCTGTAACTATACTGCTTTAGGTGTCTCTTTGCAAGCTCTAAAGCTTCTAGTTCATCTGGTATGGGTTCTAATAAGTTTTCGTTGTCAGGGTGTACTCTGTATCCGAAAGGCACTGTGCGTGTTGTTCTCGCTATTACGTGCCACTGTCTCTCTTCACCTTTGTGTGGCTTGGGTAACTCCCAATACCCCAAAGATTCACGGTTCATACTTACTCGTTCTTACCTTCCTTGGATGGCAGGATAAACACCCCACCACTGCTTGACCCTACGTCAATCTTGTCTACTTTACCTAAACCTGCACGGTCAAGTAAGTCTTTAGCTGCTGCCATCTTATCACGAACACCTAGTTCAGTAGGGTCAGATAAAGCACCAACCATAGCCATAGCAGCCTTGGGCGCAGTACGAGCAAAATAAGTGCGTGTCTTATCTGCGATCTCATCTTTAAGACTTTCTACGATGGCTCCTGTGCTAGATGTTTCACTATATCCAGCCAGCTTCTTAGCGGTAACTACGTCACCTCCTGCTTCATCAAACAGGACTTCTAAGAACTTCATTTGGTTTTCTGTTAGTTGTCTAGCCATTAGCTCACCATGTATAATATGAAACCCATAATACCAAAACCTATTACTAAAAACAAACCTGTTACTACCCAAGTTATAATAGCTTCTTGTAGTTCAGCTTTACGGTACTCGTGTTCCTTCTTCTGTTTACGTATCTTGGCTTCGATAGCCACTAGTTCATCCCATGCGGATGGCCCCATCGTGAAACTTATATAGTCCTTTAGCTCTTTGCGCATGGACTCTGCCTTACGCTTAGCTGCAAAAACTTCCATAGCCTCCGACTCTATAGAGCCGCCAATAGACTTCCACCAAGGAGGGTTCTTAACTTGCTTCTCAGCTTGTCCTAGATCAGCCATGTGACCAGCCCACTTGTTTAGCTGGCTACCCATGTCTTGTAAGTCCTTGCCTATAGCAAAGCCTTTCTTCAGGGCGTTAAAGGCAACAGTGGCCCCACTAATTATAGTAACTGGGTCCACAAGCCTCTCCTCCTTGCTTAGGACTGTTAGTCTTCGTTAACGACCCTACGGATGTCTCCACGTCCGATACCGATGTCGTTAAGCTCACGATCTGTCATTGCGCTAAGTTGCATCATAGCAATACGACGATTCGCTTCTTTCTGACGTGCTTCGATGAATGCGTTAAACACTTTTACCATCCAAGCCTTAAAATTAATGGCCCACATACGTGATTCAGAAATTACTAGTTCCATTATGTATACTCCTTATGTTAACGCTAGCTAAGCTAGCAACGGAAACATACATAGTTATACTAAAATACTGGGCCTTTACTATTACTTATTTGGAATACCCGTTATGCGTTATCTATTAGGGCTAAAGTATTCTTTGCCTGATAGGAATACTTCTAAGTTACCACTAGTACCGTCAAACGCTGTTATCTTATCACCTGCGTGTAAGTATATTCTGTCAGATGTAATAATGTTATACACATCTTTACCTGTTATAGCTTTATCATTTAGAATATGATGATACGTAGCTGTCTCTGCGTGATACCACTGTATGCTAATGTTGTGGTTAGCTGTGTCACCATTCGTAATATGAAAGAAGTCTATTTCTGCATCAAAGTTATTAGGACACGTATATACAACATTAGCGCTAGCACCGCCTGAAGTAGCAGTAACTATCAAACCCTTTGTTACAGTATTATAGTCACGAGTACCTACCATTACTTCTTCTTCACAACCTTCTTGACAGTCTTAACTATCCAAGCCTCATTCACATCAGGTGTAGAGGGATCATCAGCGATGAAGTGTCCATTCTCGTCACGTGCTCGTACCATCTCCAGAGTCTCAACAACTTCAGTCTCCTCTTTCTTCTTAGCTTTCTTAGCACGTGGCTTAGGTGTTGCAGTCATAGCCATCTCAGCTTCTTGACAGATTTGTGTTACGTTAGGGTCTTTACTCTGTACGTTACCGTAATTGTCTTCACCTGCAGCTTGATTACCACGTCCATCCCACACATAGCCATGCTCATCTACACGATAGCCTTTAGCTTCTAGAGCATCTTTGTATTTATGATAAAATTTTTGTACCATTACTTACTCGTTTAAATAGGACGTGCAGGTGGATTAGATGCGCCACACATACCACCCTTATTCATTTTAACAGGCTTCTTCTTAGACATACCACCGTAGGCCATACCCATACCCATCATGTCTTTCTTCTTAGTCATACCACCATAGCCGTAGCCCATCTTCTTAGCTACTTCTGGTGCTGCTTTCTTTAAAGCTTTCATACCCTTGTTCATGTTCTATGTTTCCTCACTTTGTTTGCAATCTTCTTAGGTTGAGCCACATGCTGCTTACCTGCCTTAGTGCCTTGTCGTTTTGCTCTAGTGGTAGCTGCATACTCAGCGCTGCTAAGAGACTTAATAGCCTTAGCAGGTAGGTAACGTTCACCAGTAGCATTAGAGCCTTGCGTAGAAGGTTTACCACTCTTAGTACGCCAGTTCTGTTTAGTCCACTTCTTTAAGCTTTTCTGTGGTGCTTTCATTATGATGTGTAGCCTCCACCTTTTGCTTTGTATTGTTTAGCAACCATCTGGGCTTTTCTCGCAGACCATTGTCCAGGCGCTCCACCTTTTCCACCTGCTTTGATCTTTGCCACGAGGTTCTTACGCATAGTGGGTTTGGTATAGTTACCTGCAGCATTTACTGTTGATCCACCCTTGCTATAACCGCTAGCATGTATAGCTCTACCCTGTCTTTCAGCAGCAGCTTTAGTCTTGTAGACTTTACCAGTCTTACCCCAGCGATAACCACCTTTTACTTTTTGTACAGGCATTATGCGTTACCACCTTCTACTTTGTGACAGTGAGGTGTAGCATATGCACCACCCTGACGTATATTAGTAGCTACTTGTTCTGCTTCCTTTAAACAAGCCTCTTCACTGTAAAACGCTTCAGGTTTAGCTATGATCTTACACGAGAGTGCCATAGGGTCAAAACAAACAAGTAGTATTCCTATCCACATAGCTTACCAAGCCTTACATGACCAGTAACGAGCAGTGAACTTATCCGTTGCTGTATCACAATTATGTCTAGCTCTGAAGCTCTTACGTCTATCAGGCTGGTCTTTCTTGATGGACATGTCAGGGTCACCAAAGCGTACTATCTTTACTTCATCACCTTTTTTAGCTAATACTGCAGACTTCTTTGATGCGCCAGGAGTGCGCTTCGGTTTGTTGTAACCAGGGAAAGTCTCACCACGGTACTTTAACTTTCCGCTAGGTAAACGTTCTACATCTTTAGTCGTTGCCATCTTACTTCTTCTTTTTAGCGTAGCCGCCCTTGTTCATCTTACGGCGTGTACCACCAACACCCTTTTTAATACCACCATACTCATCAGGCGTTTTGATAGAGCCACCACCCATAGAACCACCACCACGGCTAGGGCTTACACGTGATACATCTGTAATCTGTACTCTAGGCTTAGGCATATCGTAGTCTAACCCACGTGCTGCACTGGCTTTAGCTTTAGTGACTTTCTCAGTCCTAGCAGCAATCTTACGTGCTTCTGCTGCGTTAGCTGCATTTACTTTTACTGGAGTACTAGAGTAACCTGATGGTGCATACTTAACTGCACCTGTATTAGGGTTACGACTCTTAGGTACTCGTATCTGGAACTTTACTTCGTATTCTGCCATCTTACTTCATATCCATCTTACGTGGGTCTAACAGACTATTGTGATCTCTGTCAATAAACTCTAGTGTCTTCTCTAGTAGCGCTACTCGTTGCTGTAAGTCTACGATACGCATTATAGACATAGACAAACCTTCTGTTTCTTCCCAGAGTTCATCTATCTCGTCAAACGCACCAGCTATGTAATCAGCATTATCCTGTACGTCACGCTTAAGGTTAACGTTATCCTCTATAGCCATCTTAGAGCCTAACTGGGATACAGTCTCTTCTAGATCAGCTATAGTAGCTGCTTGCTGTGATACCCACCACACACCACCAGCTAGTTGTACTGCCATAGCCATAACTAATGCAATGGGTAGCTTTAAGTTATCCATACTCTCTCTCACGATCAGGGTCTAACACTTCGTGTCTTTGCAGATGTCCCTCTAAGTACATAGCTCTCTCTACGTGATCTAACGTGTATCGCACACCAGTACGTGCTTCTATAGCATCTCTTACGTAGAACACATCAGACTTAGGTATGTGAACTTTACGTATAGCACGTGAGTCATTGCTAGCTAATGCGTTGTAGAAGTCTGTTAAAACATCTTCTGTTGCATACAGTTGTACAGGTTTCTGTTTCATTGTCAAGTAAAAACTTTAATCAGCAATAAAGTACGTGCCGCAAGTAACGTTGTTACATTGTAATTGTTACAGAGAGGAGGGAGAGGAGACACACAGTTACAACGTATATGTAGTTACTCGCAGCACGTAGTCACAATAGTATTATTGCTTTTATGATTTGTGACTGTGTATAGTTTAACATAAGAGTAATAACTATGTCAAGTACAAATATTCATATAGTTGCATGTATAGTTATATGACCTATGTCCACTATCATTAATAACACAGTAGTAATAACTTTTTATGTAGTAACTATCTTTTATCTTTACTTCTATAGAGTAATAACTCTTATGTAACTACTATCTTTAGTGTAACTACTTTATAGAGTTATTACTTAAAAGTTTAACTTTAGCCCCCTACCCCCATAGTTATACGATTTGTCAAGCGGTTGTCAAGTCACTTTTTTGTAAAACTATACTTAATAGCCAGGGAAGTTATACTTTTGGTCCGTACCCCTGGCTTGTTAATTTGTTAATACTGGGTTTGTTAATCTGTTAATGTGTTGCTCTTGGTATACGAGAACGTAAAAACCCCGTGTGTGTAATTGTGTATATACGTATAACGTACCCACCCCGGATGGAGCCTGCCCCACCCCTCTTGATATAGCTAAGTGTTTGATTTCATTAGAGTTTATACTTATAGTTGAGCTGCATAGAGCAAGAGATGTTTTCTTTTCTGCTATAAATGTATAGCTAATGTATTGTTTTTATTATGTTTTACTAGTGATATAGCATCATTAGACTATGTATTATGTTAAAATACCTACCCTATGTGCGATTGTGCACAGATACACCATTAGACGTGCATGTATGCACAATAGGTAGTGCAAAGCTGCAAAGCGTATATTGCAAACCTGCAAAGTATTATATTTGTGATCACATTTCTTTTGCTAATCTTTATTTGTGATCACAAAACATATGCAAACATTCATGTATTCATATCCTGGAATACGTAATTTGCTAAGCTATTGATTTCATTACATATCGGTTTTTCTACCTATACATATTCATAACCTGGAATGTTAGCACTATCATCACGAATTGTTACAGAACTGAAACATTTAGTAACATTATGCTGTTACCCATCTTGACAATTGCAGATCGAACTGCCCTTTACTTCGTAAGGCCGACCAATAGCGGCAAGGCCATAATTATGTTTAACAGAAAGCGAGTAAGAAAATGACAACATATAAAGTAAATCTACAGAAACAGCTAAACGGTACAGCGTTTGTGATTGTATCGACAGTATTAGAAACAACAGACAAGAAAGCTTGGTGGGATAAGATAAACCAATATAGAAAGAAACATTTTATTGATATCCTAGAAACAACAGCAACAGTAAATGTATAAGGGTTTATTTATTGGTGGCACCTTTATGGTGTCACTAGATAAGCAAACCAAAAACCAGAAAGGTTAAATACAATGGACAGACTAGTGAAGCAAATGAACGAAGAAGTACGCAAGATGCAGATCAAGAATGTAATACGTACTTATTTCATTATTAATAATGCTAATTCATTTGATGTTAGTACTTATGGACTAACCAATGAACTAACACGTGAAAAGGTAACATTCAGCGCAGATGCAGCGTGTGAAGCTTTATTGCGTGGCCTTATGACTGATGAAGAGTATTACCATTTCATGGATTGCAATGAATTTGATGGTGATCATTGGTTCGAACTAGTGAGAGATTACTTTGATCTAGTCATTGTCGAGAAAGCAAAAGAAGAAGCAAAGAAAGAAGGTATGATTAGAATAGAAAGAACAGTCATATCAAAAGAAAGCGTATGGGATGACATTGTATACGTATATGGTGACATGTATGAATTAGACGATAATGGTGTAATAAACCCTAATTCACTATTGCCACGTGTCATAAGAGTAACCAACGGTAAAATTGATCTAGTAGATGGGGTATAAGACAATGGAAAAGTTAACACTAAAGAAAGCAATTGCAGAAAGCGGGAAAGTATCTTTAGGCAATACAAAAATGCCTAGCACCACGTTTGCCATATCAGCCAAAGCTTGCAAAGTAGGCGCAAAACTTGTCAACGTTAAGGGTTCTACTTGTTCACGTTGCTATGCGCTAAAGCTTCAGAAGCTTAGACCTAGTGTAGATCAAGGCTGGACTAATAATCTGTTAAAGGCTGTTAATCTTATTAATGACAATCCGAAGCTTTGGGCAAAGCAAATGTCATTCCAGATTAAACGGGGTTGCGCTAAGCTTGGCATTTATGAACACCGTTGGTTTGATAGCGGTGATCTGCAAAGCATAGAAATGCTTCACGCTATTGTAATGACAGCAAAAGAAACACCAGAAATACGCCATTGGTTGCCGACACGTGAAGCAAAGATAGTGAAAGAATACCGCAAGCAATATGGACAAGAACCAAGCAATTTAACAATACGTGTTAGTGCAACAATGATAGGCGACAAACCAATTGCTGGACACGTTAACACGTCAACAGTTCATAGACACGGTGAAACAGTACACGGTAAAGAGTGTTTAGCGTATCGCACCAACAAAGATAACACGGTGATTGATCACGATACTTTTGCATCAATGTCTAAAGATCAAAAGAAAGAACAAGATTTCGGACATTGCGGTGATTGTCGTGCTTGTTGGTCAAAAGACGTGCCAAACATTTCATACCCATTGCACTAAAGAGAGGAAACAAAATGCAAACCTATTACGTATACAAAGGCTTTGATCGTGAAGACAAACCCGCTCTTGCAATCATTACACCAAACGTAGGCAAAGAACGTATGATCAGCGAAGTAAAAAGACTGCATGAACTACATGGACATATTACAATCCGCAATTGTTTGGGCGGTTTAGTATCAGAAATGCGGGACGGTAAGATTATCCCGTTTGGTAAATAAGAGAGGAAAAGACAATGAACAAACATTTAGACCTATGGATGATCCAACCTTATGATTGGCATGAACCTATGCTTGCTGAAACAGAACAAGAAGCAAAGCGATACGCCAAGCAATGGATCATAAAAGAATATGAACTGTCTGAAGATATTCATATTAGTGAAAGATACTATAACCATAAACAGAAATATGTTTTCTACGTTGACGGTGTAGAGAACGAACATAATCTAATATCAGTACAGCCCATATCGTGGGCGCAATAATAGAGGTGAGACAATGAAACAAGTTTGGACAATCAATGAAGCAGGACAGCGTCCAGTTCTCTTTTATACATCACGCAAGAAAGCGTTACGCATGGCAAAGACGCTGCTAGAAAGCGATGGTTTTACTGTAGAGATAAAGCTTAACGGTAAAGGTGTAGCGTTTGCTGATGGTTACAAAGGTAACGAAGTAAAATGTTATTACATATACGCAAACAGGGTATCGTAGGAGGCACGACACAATGGATAGACAATTGCTAAAGCTTACAAGTAACAATAGAGAGAACCCCAATCAAAACGTTTGTGCTATGGCTGTCGCTAATGCGCTAGGCGTTAAAGATGAAACACGTTACTTGCATACGTGGGGCGATCTACAGAAAGCGATACGCAAGCTTTGGTCATTTCGTAGTGTGAAAAGTAAACTGCGTGTCATACGTGGGCGCACAACAGTAGGCAGCATACGAGCAAAGCTTGCAAAGCATAACGAAGGTGCGCTGTCCTACGTCATACGTGTTGATGGTCACGTGTTGCTATTAGATCACACTGGTCAAACAATTATAGACACTGACGCAAGAGAGCGTGACAAGAGAAAGATAATCAATATCTATGGTGTATATCTGCCAAACGACATGCAGAAATTACTTAAGATTAAACAGGCAGGACATGCCGCACAAGAAAGGTTAAGCAAATGAACGTTAACAAATATTATTCGCAGCTAATCGGAGCAAAGATTGTAGGGTTTAACTTTATCAAAGACGAATATGGGTTTGACGATTGGCCTACGTTCACGCTACAGTTAGGTAATCAAAAGGTTAACTTTGTATTGTGCCGAGATGAAGAAGGTAACGGTGCAGGGTTTGGATCAATAGAGGAGACAACACAATGAACATGAGTAACAATCAGATTCGTGTGGAGCACAAAGGTCAAACTGTTTCTATCGTTCAGCATTGGTATCGTGACCGTGTGGCGACACAAGAGGTAGCAATACTTCCATATGACGATGCGAGAGGGATAGAGCATATCCTGCACTACAGCCATAACTTAGATAGTCTTATTGGTGTGTTGCAGATTATGAAAAGGCAGATCGAAGAGGAGACTAACAATGAATAAAGGTATCGTACTATCACTGTATGACTTCACAGGCGAGGCACTAAAGCCTTGGGCAGAGGCAGGTTATACTTGCTATGCCTTTGATATACAACATGATCCAGACACGCTAAGTATTACACACTATGATGGTGGTGGTATGATCCGCTATGTTCATACTGATCTACATAACATTGATGTGATTGCATCACTGCAAAGTACATTCACAGGCAGAGATGTAGTATTCGGCATGGCATTCCCTGTCTGTACTGATCTAGCTGTATCAGGTGCGGCACATTTCGAGCGTAAACGTAAGGCTGATCCAGAGTTTCAGATACGTGCTAGCAATCATGCACGGTGGTGTGCATCACTGTTCGAGGCACTGGACATTCCATACTTCATAGAGAACCCTGTGTCACGACTAGCCACACTATGGCGCAAGCCTAACTACTCGTTCCACCCATATGAGTATGGCGAGTACATCCCTGATGCAGAGGCAGAACATCCACGGTGGCCTGACTACATTGCACCCAAGGATAGGTACACCAAGAAGACATGCCTATGGACAGGTGGAGGCTTCACTATGCCACCCAAACGCCCGACACAAAAGCCTGACGGATACAGTCAGCAACACCTAAAGTTGGGCGGTAAATCCCAGCGCACGAAAGACATACGCAGTGCTACACCACGAGGGTTTGCACGAGCAGTATTCGAAGCTAATGTAAAGGAGGATGAGTTAGCATAAAAAAAGTTTTGACAGTAATGTAACAACCTGATAAGCAGGTGACACACACAGCCAGAAAGGAGACACATCATGGCTACTACTAAACAACACGACATTATCTTAAACCACCTACGCAAAGCAAAGCACCTTACGCTTAAGCAAGCTATGAACGAATACGATATACAGTCTTTCACAAAGCGTATCAGTGAACTACGCAAGCTAGGTTACAACATCCAAAGTGTTAAAGCTTTGCATCCTACAAAGAACCAAAGCTATACACGCTACGTGTTAGTCGATGAACATAATGCAGCATAAAGGTAAATACACAGGGTATGATGATGATGGTAAAGTTGTCATCATATCCCGCAACAAAAAGATAGTCATCAAGTACATGCAGAAGGAGACACAGCAATGACTTACAGAGTACAATTCTTTGACACCGATGGTAA